>Ga0182004_10005345_pt1 | contig 10460 bp, 6 predicted proteins | sample Sormic07211540_1_FD_120479 | JGI IMG/M metagenome (GOLD analysis project Ga0182004, IMG submission 120479) | Endophyte microbial communities from Sorghum bicolor roots, Mead, Nebraska, USA - 072115-40_1 MetaG | ecosystem: Host-associated > Plants > Roots > Unclassified | place: USA: Nebraska...
ATATATATATACTTTTGTTTTTGTGCTGTTTGTGTACCGGTTCCTCTCGACCATTTAGATTGTTGGTGCTCTGTTGTATTTTTCAGTCTGAGTTCCTTCTTATTAATGTAATTGGCTGCTTTTCTGTCTGATCCGTTAAAAAATTATTGAAATTAGAACATCCTAGCTCAGGAGAAGACTAGTATTACTGGACAAGGCACTATTCATATTCCCCACATCGATGGTTGAATCTCGATCCTTATTTGGCTACTCTCTACTCCATCCATATAGGATTTAGAGTCGTTCTAGCAAAGAAGCAAAGTTTAGAAAAAGAAGTTGCCTCGAGAGAGGCTGCAACAACCAATCGAGCCAAATTCCTTTGATGTCTACGATACACCCGCAGCACTATTTAATAAGGGCAAACAGAGAAAACTCCATCCTAATTAATTAATTTTTGATATGCACAATTATGTCCTAAATGACCTCTAAGTTTCATAATCCAGTTTTTAATGCATCTATATTTTAGAAACTGTGCAGAAGAGTTACATCTCCATGAAACTCTTATCATATCTCTTCATTAATATAATGTCACATCAACATATTTAATTAATGCCCATGAAACTCTATTGAAATCCATTGAGACGGGCCTAAATCATATATAGAGGGAGTATGTATTAAGTAAAAAAATTACCATTGTTGTGTCGAAAAGGATTTCAAACAGAAAGGGAAAGCCACTGAGAAATGACTTGTTTTTAGAACCGTTCTTGTCATTAGAGTGGTACTCCGTACGTGATTAAGCTTGGTGGACCCGTGCTGCCGGGCTTTAAATTGGCATACGTCACAATCTAGAGCAGGGGCGACGTTAGATGTTGGATGTTAAACACACGTAAGGAAAGTCATTACGGCTTCCGTATGACGTGTCGTGTACATAATCAACCAAAGTAGATAAAAACAACTAAATAAAGAGGACCTTTTTCACGCAACACACACAAACCAAACTAGTACTATGTGCAAAGGAATATTCTGGCGTGCATGCACCTTCTACATAGCGAGCTGTGACTCTTCATTCATTCATTCACCGTGTCTAGCAGGCAGTCCCATCGATCGCCTTCTTCCCTTGTTGAAAATGTTGACAACGAGTCCCTAATCCGCTAGTCCCTCCATTTCAATTCCTGATTGGTTGCTCAAGAATAACAGGTAGAATGGAACTCTGTATGAGTACCTTCTGTTTTTTTACTTATTTTTTATTTTATTATAATCTTGAACAATAAAAATTACAAGCTCGTTGTATTCCATTTGTAATTTCACTATGGTTGCAAAAGACCCAATGATACTCGGAATAGTCAGTTTTCTCCCTCAACTATCGTCCACACCCACGGCACAAATCGTCTATAAAAGATCGTATTAGTCCTTAAACTTTACTTTGAAGTTTAATTTTGTTATATTATAAAATTACCAAACTAACTGTTTTGATCCTCAAACTTTACTTTCAGGCTTGATTTTATCTGCGTATGAGCTATTAAAGTGGTTGTTTCAATCATAAAAATTTTCTTTCTTGGCTCAACTTCGGCTTCCCTCCTCCTACGTCTAGGTGGCATGCTACACTATTGCACCTCTTCACAGATAAATATTTTTCACAGTTACGACCAGAGCACGTCGATGATATTGAACAACATGAATATGTACATTTTTTTTCCTTAGCTACTTTTAACGATGCACTCAACTAACCAACCATGTAAAAATAAAATTATAATTGAAGTCTATGATATCCTAATTAGGGTTCGGACGATCTAATTTGTAGTCATATTTGAGGATATTCAGTCTATATTCATATTTGTTTTAAAATATATATAGATGTACATGTGGAAAGTGTGATGTTCGATTCGATGGCTAGAGGACGACACCAAGGACTCTTTTACATAACAATGATCGTCTATCTTCAATTGAAAATGGTAATGGAGCTGAGAGGCACGACAACGTGATATTCCAAGTTGGTAGGGACATAGTTGGGCCAAAAAGAAAACTTTCAGAACTGAAATGGCCATTGCAATAATTCATGGACAAACCGAGTGAAAAATCGAAGTTTGAAGATTGGAATGGTTACTTTCATAGTTCAAGGATGAACCTTAGGCTAAAAAAAAACTAAAGACTTCAACGAACTTTTGTTTTCTTGATTTACTTAACAAGCTATATTAATGACACTAAATATATATACTATAAAATATAATTATACTTTTTGTGGTTAATTTCCATGGATTTTCATATTTCGTGAGCAACAGAGTGGTAAATGGTGCTAATCATCCAACAAAGCAATAACGGAAAACTCTTTTTGGACAGCAGACTGTACAAACCCAGCGACACTCTTCTTGAGACACCAGTACGAGTGCAGGAGTACGTCACGTAGACACATACAATTACTACTCCTACGCGTATCGGATCATGTATATGGTCTGGTCTGATGGATGGGGTCCTGTCCTCAACTCCTGATGGAATTGATCGATCAAAAAAAATGCCTTTTGGATCGGACGTGAGCCTTTTTTAAAAAACTTCTTTTCTCTGCTTTCAGGCTTGAGCTGCTGCGCTGGTGAGTGGCGAGTGGTGACTAGACCAGCTATGCCGCCAGCCTGCGTGTCAGCGTGTGGGGAAATGGATCCTATGTGATCTGATGCATGCAGAGTTGATGGAACTGCAGGTCATGTAGTTTCAGTCTTTCAGTCAGGCATGTTGCTGCGACAGCTCGTAGGAGGAGTAGAATCTCAACAAGCAGCAGATCATGCCGTTTGACCAGCTCTAGACCAATGCAACGAATTCCACTGCCGTCGTTTGTATCCCCACCGCGTCTGTACAACATTTTACAGATAATAAACTGCTATAATAGCCTAGTACCCTATTTAATTCAGAAGTTGACCTCAAGAACTAAATTTTTTTTCAAGATTTTTCATCACATCGAATTTTGTGACTTATGCATGGAGCATTAAATATATATATATATATGATAATAAAAACTAATTACATAATTTGCTTATAAATCGTAAGACGAATCTTTTAAACCTAGTTACTTCATGATTGGACAATATTTGTCAAATAAAAACAAAAGTGATATAGTATCAAAATCCAAATACTTTTTGGATCTCAACAAGTTCGTTCTGGATTCCACCTCGGTGGTATTGAATCCAGGTTGTTGGGGAGAATCCCTATGCCCAACTCTCCATCAAGAGGTTCCTCAAGGAAGTCCAAAACCATGATGAAAGATAAGAGGTTAAAGCACTATAAAGATCAGTCAAAGGCTATAAAAATTCAAAGGTCTAGAGACTATGAAGATTGGTCATAGGAATCCCAAGTGGAGCCTTCGTCCAGGAACAAGAAGAAGGCGAAGGCTACCATGACCCGATCAACAAAATGGAGACAAAGACTCCCTAGGAGTGTCATGATGAATGTAGAGTCGCTTGGCAAAACAACCGACGAGAGTCTTTGCACCAACAACGCCGGTAGGAAGCCTTGTAAGGTCCAAATGTCTAGAGGGGGTTGGGGTGAATAGCCTATTTAAAATTTCTACAAACTTAACTAGATAAGTTTATTAGTAAAACAAATAGCGAATCAATTCTAGCACTAGCACAACTAAGTTATACAAGCCACCTACACAAGTCTAATATAAGGCTAAACACTAAAGCACACCAACAAGGAAAGACAACACTAGGCTCTACTCGTAAACAAGAAAACAAAGCTACACAAGCTAAACAATTAACAAGCTAAGCAAGTAAGTGAGGAGTGATGATTCTTATACCGACATTAAAGAGTAGAGATATATCCACGAAACAATCACAACAACAAACACAATAGAAATCTTTGGCAAGAGATGACACAATATTTTTTACCGAAGTTCACTTGCTTTCTGGCAATCTAGTCCTCGTTGTGGCGATATACCCACTTGATGGATCACGAGCTAATTGACAATTCAAAGCCTAATCCTCAGCGAGTGCCGCACATCCACTCACAAGATGAAGATCCTCCAAGCCACGAGCAGAGTAGCCAATTGCAATCTCCCATGAGGAAGGCTCAATAACCCCTCACAAATCGCTTGATGAGACTCCAAACAATCTCTAATCACGAGCTCAACACCTCTAGTGCTCCAAGTCGTCTAGGATGTCGGGAAACACTCAATAGTAATAAGAAATCCACAACAAACTCAAGGATCAAGTGCCACTAGATGCAACTCTCAATAGAATGCACTTGAATCTCAATCTCACTAGGATGAGCAATGAAGCAAGGAGATAAGTGGAGGGAGACGTTCTCTAGCTCAAAGTATGCCTCAAGTATTTAGAAGTGCAAGAGAGAGCTTCCCAAAACCGTCCACCTTCTATTTATAATGTTACCCTTGTGGACTGGCCGTTAGGTGCAAAATTAGGGGCGTTAGACACTCCAACGCCGACCCGTTGGACACAGTCCAGCGTCCGACGCTCGCCTGCTACGCCTGTTAGATTGCTGCCACGTGTCCCTCTTTGAATATGACCCATTGATCGTCAATGGTCACTTAAGCGACAACCAACTTCTAAAGCACGCGTTGGACGCGTAAGATGCTAAGCGTCGGACACACCACCTCACACCGGACGCTACTCAGAGAGTTTTGGAAACTATCGAGCTCGCTTCGGACGCGCCCGATGGTGTAGCATCGGACACACGCTAGCGTCAAACGCACACAATGTCAAAATCCTCTCTATCAGCACTGCTATAGTGCAAGGCGTCGCATCGTACGCTCCAACGCACACTTTCGTTTACGCCTAACTACGTTTAACGCGTCAGACGTGGGCTCAGCGTCCGACGAGCCTCGTGACTTCACCACCTCTTCGACTCAGCCTCTGGGGCAATGGAAAATATGTGTTTCATTTTCCTGAAAGTGTTACCCTAAGAACTCCACCTCCTTTGCAAATGTGCCAATACCACCAAGTGTACACCACTAATGTGCAAGTGTGTTAGCATTTTCACAAACATTTTCCCAAAGAAGTTAGGTTAGCACTTTACTAGATCCTAATGCATATGCTCAAGCTGCTGACTTAGTAGCACTTGATTCGAGAGATGACCATGATTTCTCCCCTTGATAGTTGACTATCTATCCTAAACTCAGTCAATCACTTCTCTACTCATTTTAGACTAGCAAAAGCAAAACCCTATGTTTATACCTTTGTCTTGATAACTTTACTCCTTGTCCATCATCATGATCTCCACTTCATGCTTCATCTCTTTGTCATCATGTGGCCACTGCTCCATGTCATGTTGCTCCTTCATCACAAGTATTACTATGCCTAACTCAAACAACTTAAATGCCAACTCAAGTCTTCACACTAAGATAACAAAGATGGTGCGAAGACTAACACTTTATGAAGACTGCGCAAGGGTTATTGGCTAGGCCTCTTCATGGGCTGAGATGTTAATATTGGCAAGGTCCCATTAGCAAGAGGGGAAGTAAAAGACTTGGGAACCCCCAAGAGTATATGTAAGAGAGCATAATGTTTCGGCTATGCGGTAGTTGTTGCAAGAGCATTTTTATACACCCAAAAGATTGTAACCGTACCCCATAAAAGGGGAGCTCAACCCTCAGGAGAAGGGTGATTTTGAATGACTTGAAACCCTAATTATTATGTCGATAAACGTGCAAGTTGCATCTTGATATCTGAACCTCTTCTAGTAGAAGGCCTTCACCCTCGAGCGGAGCCTCTAACCCTTGGGTGTCGAGCAGCAACGAGCTCGCCCCTCATCTTTAGATCCTCATTTCCTAACATAGGGCCAACATTGGACGTTCAGATGCTAATTAGAAAAACTAAATATAAGTTAATTATAGAACTAATTGCACAAGCAAAGACTAATTTATAAGACAAATCTATTAAATATAATTCATCCATAATTAACACATATTCACTATAACACTACATTGTCAAATTATAAACTAATTAGGCTTAATAGATTCGTCTAAAAAATCAGTCTTCATCTATGTAATTACTTTTGTGATCAGCCTATGTTTAATTAGTCCAAATATCTGATGTGATAGTGGCAAATAATTAGTCCTAAAACCCCCCACATTAAACACCACCACCACCACACTCCTTCCTCCACCAATGCCACCACCACACTCCTTCCTATACCACGCCACCACTGCACTCCTTCCTCTCCCTCGTCTAGCATGCTGCAACCTAGGCGGCTACGCGGGTAAGGCGGGCATGTGCCGTATGGGCGTGTACCTAAGATGCAGATGCAGGACGATGGTGCAGGGTAGATAAACTAGATGAGAACTTGATACAAGTTTAGATAGATGAACATGGAATTTGCAAGTAACAGAATCAGTATAAGAACTCCGGACAAACTTTGGAAACTGAATATGTAATTTGAAAATATTAGAACCTAAATAAGAATTTGGGACAATTTTTTGGGATCGCTACTGAAATTTAGTCAAAAAATAATACCAAAATTCTATTTTAAATCAAATTATTTTAAGTTAGACAAGTTTACAAAGAATATTATTAACATTTACAACACTAAATATATGCCACATAATAATAATATTTTATAATATACTTTCTCTATAGCTATAAAGAAAGTCGTTTAGGATAAGGACACGGTCTCCAAAGATTAACTTTGAGTCCTTATTTTTATGAAAATATTTATCAAAGAGTTGTATATGTATACTTTTATATAAGTATTTTTCAAGACAAATCTAATCATTATTATTTTCTTTTGTAAAAACTAAAACTAACAACATATAGGCTATTTTTTACTTAATATAAGTTATTCAAAATTTGTATTTTTTAAACTGAGGTTAGGTAGGAAATGAGAAATCAAAGCTGGGGCAATTCATGGAGAGGTTGCATGTTGTATGATGGATTTCGTTTATTATAAAAATGTAAATGATCCATGTGAAGTGAGCAGCCGTGTAGGGCAGCATCTGCCGTGCATATAGGTGCGTAGGTGACATTGCTTTAAGTCCCATCCAGCTGTGTTCGATAAGATTCGATTCTTTTGACCATTACTGGTACAAAAGTTCTACCTCTTGTATTGTACGTACACCGTACTAGTACAAAAGTTCATCATCCTTCGTGTTCCCTGGTTACTGCCATAATAAGTACAAAAGCTTGTTAGCCTAGTAATTTGGTAGTGTTTTTTTTTCATAACAAATAAGCGAATAATACTCTTTCTGCTATGTCTTTTCAGCAAAATGATTTAAAGTTTATATAAAAATGTTATTATTTTGGTTTCATCATGAAAAATACGTTTACAATATATTTATTCAGAGTCATACAGATTGATAATATTTCTATAAATTTATTTAGTTAAATTTTAAGCACATCTAGAATTAAACTTTTTTTTCTGAGTGAGAGGAACAAAGTAACTAACTTGCTGGGTTCAATCAGCGTGTTTTCCTAAACGTCTGTCATACGAAACCGGAGAGATTACTTTAGAACAGATTTAGCTTGCTTTCCTAAATGTCATATGAAACGATTGCAAGGCTGCATCCGACCATCTTCTTGCTACTAATCCAGGTTCCACGCGAGTGATTTGAAAAAAAAAGAGTACAAGACCTCAATATGAAAGGATTCTCACCAGTTTGGTGTGAATAAATTTCAAGAATCATGAGTAGAGGAAGTGTTACAGTAAAGGTAAATAATAATTTAGGCCACTATCTCCAAAGAAGAAAAGGAGTGCCACGGAGGAACCCGCTATCTCTAATATTGTTTAATATAGTGGTGGATATGCTCGTAATTCTTATCACTCGAGCAAAAGAAACAGAACAAATTCAAGGAGTGGTTCCCCATTTGGTAGATGAAGGACTTTCAATATGCGAATGACACTATTATCTTTATGGATAATGATCTAGAGAGGGCCAAAAACATGAAGTTCTTGCTTTTGTGCTTCGGAACTCAAGATCAATTTCCATAAGAGTGAGGTGTTTTGTTATGGAGCGGCCAAAGCTAATCAACATGAGTATGCACAATTTTTTAGGTGTAATGTGGGATTGTTTACGTTTAGATACCTAGGTATTCCTATGTATCATAGAAAACTCATAAATAAGGACTGAAAATATGTGGAAGAAAGATTCCAAAAGAGACTGAGTGGTTGGAGGAGCAAGATATTGTCATTAGGAGGAAGGCTTGTCTAAATCAACTCAATCCTAAGTAGCCTCCCATGCTCATGATGTCGTTTTTGAAATACCTAGAGGGGTTTTAAAGAAATTGGATTATTTTAGATCCTAGTTCTTTTTGGCAGAGTGATGAACATAAGAAAAAATATATAGATTGACTAAGCCATAGGTAGTATATACACCGAAAGACCAAGGTGGCTTGGGAGTCTTAAATCTAGATGTTCAAAATAAGTGCTTCCTAAGCGAGTGGCTCTTTAAATTGCTAAATAGAGATGGGGTTTGACATCGGTTGCTTAAGAGTAAATATTTAAGGGATAAAAATTTTGACATAGGTTTAATACATGCCCGAGGACTCTCACTTTTGGGCTGGCCTTACGAAGGTCAAGAAGAGTTTCTCTCGATGGGCAAGTTTGATCTAGGTGACAGGTCTCAAGTGCGGTTTTGGGAGTATTTTGTGGATTATGCCATGCCCTTTGAAAATGATCCTCCGAGCACTATATAACATTGTTAGAAAGAAAAGTGCATCTGTTCCGACTATACTGTCTATGATACCATTAAATGTAGAATTCAGGAATTCTCTGATGGGGTCTAACTTGCAAGCATGGCATAATGTGGTGCTCATGGTTGCACATGTAAATCTAACAAATCAGAGAGATCGTTTTTGCGTGGGGGTTACATCAAAATGGGTTGTTTTAAGTTAATTCCGTGTACAAAGCTCTTCTAGGCGTTCAGGTTATACCGTATAACAAGTTAATTTGGAAACTTTACCTCTCAAAATTTAAAGTTTTTATGTGGTACTTGTACAAGGGTCTAATTTTGATGAAAGATAATTTAGCTAGGCGATACTGGCAAGGTGGTACGAAGTGTTGTTTTTGTTTTTTCGATGAATTCATACAACACTTACTTTTTGACTGCCATTATGCTAAATTTATATGTAGAATTGTTCATGTTTCTTTTAACCTGAATCCTCCAAATAGTGTACATAATTTATTTACAAGTTGGTTGGAAGGGTTAAACAAGAAAATGAAATCCCAAATTCTTGTGGGTGAAGTGTTGTTTGTTGGGCGCTTTGGTTAAACCATAGTCATTTTGTGTTTGACAAGACCTTAGCACCATCTTATTTGCAGGTTATCTTCAAAGCGACCTATTGGACCAGGTACTAGTCCTTACTTCAAAATGAGGAGGATCGCCATTAAGTGAAGATGAGTTCTAGGACTATTGAGACAGCCAAAATGGAGGTGTTTGCAAGACACGGCGGGAGTTTTACCAATAAAATTGCTCTCTACTCTTTTTATCTCTGAAAACTTTGTTGGCTTTACTACACAAAACTTTGTTTTTGAGATTCTCTAGAACTTTTTACGCTTGCCTATAATAATAAACAACCATATATATTAATCGATGTAGAAGTTAGGATATTAATATATTCCTTTTTTAAAAAAAAATCCCTTTTCTAAAAAAAGAGTATAATTTCTCATAAAAATCATAACACATATGTTATTTATTTGGAAAACTTATGATCGACTTTGAGCATTATAAAGATGTTTAAAGTAGCCCCTTGAAATCTTAATCTAACTTACCAACTGTTGGCAAATCTTAACACACATCGGCTAGAGTAAGATGTGACAAGTATCTAGAAATGGTGGCGCCTAACCAACACTGCTTAAATGCAAGCCTGAGCTGTTACTAGGATAGGGTGTCAGGCTACCCTGAGCAACGGCTCCAGAAATGCTAAACAACGCTAAACTCTAGCGATGACGCAATATGTACCAGGGGTAACTCTGCAAGCGCATAGATACCGATGTAGCACTTCGACCGTGTATCCGCGGTGTCATAATTTATAGTTTGTCCAAGGGAAAGCGTGCTAGAGGAGATAGCAAGGAAGGGAAATCCTATCTCAGCTAGGATTAACTAAGGTAGTGAGGTAACGAAGACGTAGAGGAAGGTTGATGTGGTTCTGGATAACTCTAAGATAACTAGTGTAGTGTAGCTAGGTGGGAGGACAACGAGTGAGAAAAAGACAACTCTAACTTTACTCCTATGGACCAATCTAGTATAGTAGCGGACACACACTAACATCGCTAAACTTAACTGCTTGTTTGCTGGAAGTCGATTGCAATAGGAGGACGAAACTCCTATCCAAGCGGACTCGTTTCTTATGGGCGCCTACAGACCGTACCCGACGTGAATAGAACCTACTGGGAAGCAGAGGCCTGTCACGCTTCGCCGCCGCCCGCTAACACGTTTGATACGGTGGTATTCAAGGGCAGGCTTTAGCCTAAGCACCACGCTTATGCTAACTCCTACTACTCAGACTAAGTATACGACCTAGTCCAAGCACCGTGTTACCGGCAGA
>Ga0182004_10005346_pt1 | contig 10459 bp, 8 predicted proteins | sample Sormic07211540_1_FD_120479 | JGI IMG/M metagenome (GOLD analysis project Ga0182004, IMG submission 120479) | Endophyte microbial communities from Sorghum bicolor roots, Mead, Nebraska, USA - 072115-40_1 MetaG | ecosystem: Host-associated > Plants > Roots > Unclassified | place: USA: Nebraska...
GACTTGTAACTACTTGTACTAGCTACTTGTACTAGAAGATATGACGCATGTATCTAGCTAGGTGGTTATCTAGATGAGATCTTTGAGAGTTTGTTGTAATTCATCTTCTTGTGCTGTAAGCCATGCAGAGGGCTATTCTCTACATATATTAACATGCAACCGAGAGCCCCAAAGGGTCATCTCGTTCACCCTAATTTTACACTCTTTTTGCGCAGGAATTGGAACGATAAATCTGTCATATACCACTAGCACGACCAGCTGAAAGACTGTTGGAATGACAAAGAGTGTCGCTGGGGGCACATTGATCGCGCCAAGCCTCGTGTTCATGGTGTTGCCTTGCTGAACAGTGAATGTAAGGATTATGGAAGCAGGCATGTAGCCAAGTGCTGAGGTGATGAAGATCGGAATCATGCGGATAACAATCTTGGTCTCCTCTACTTGATGGACAGTGCAGAGGGACCAAGATCCTTGTTTTCCATCATCTATGGCAGCTTTGTCTAGGCACCTTACACATGCAGTGATTAATAGTCATTCAAGATATATATATGCAAGAGGGAGAGTGAGAATGTAAGATAATGCATGGATTTTGAACATACTGCAATCCTTTTGTTCTTTCTAAAACTTCAACTCCTTTAGCATTGTCTCCGGTGATCTGATTCAATCCATCTGCTGGATTGTTGTACAACTGAAGGTTTCTTTTCTTGAATGCAGCAACAAGTACCTTTTACACACAATTAAATTTTGCAAAACTTGTGAGATGGGATAAAAAAAGTAACTATCTTGTAGTCTTTACAAGAAATTCTAAAAAACAATTTACCATCTCACTCACAAATTTCAAACATTTACTAAAAGCATAGAAAGCAGGCACATGCATGGAACAATTCTTAACAACAATCCTTACCTCCAAAATTCTTGTGAAAGGGCTTCCAGATGGCAACCGATTCCGGTAAAATGGGAATCCAGCAGCCCAAACTGCAAGGCCCAAGAGCACGGTCCCAGCGCAGACGGCGAATCCGACGTCCCATCCTTTGTTGTTCTCCAGCCAGACGATGAACACCAAGCCAACAAGGCCCCCGAACGAGACGGCGAAGGTGTACCAGTTGAAGAAGCTTGCCTCCAGCCTCTGCTCGACAGGGTCAGACTTGTCGAACTGGTCACCACCAAGAGCTGGTAGGCATGCTCGGATGGCGCCTTCACCAATACAGATCATGAAGATGCCCAGAAGCAGGAGGTTCAGGTTGGAGCCATGGACTGGCTCGCAGTTGCTTGGAGCTTGGCATGGTGGCGGGTGCAGAGATGGGACACGAGCCTGGATGGCCAGTAGAATATAGCCCTGCCAGAAATGGTTGTGTTTGTGTACAGCTTGGTGAATGGTGACCACTAAAACGTGGGCGAAATTTTAACTGTTTCTACTTTTTGAGCATCTTGGTTTTTGTTATTATAATATGCATGCATAACAAGATCATTTTTTTTGTAAAAAATGCAATTAATGCAACCTCATAAAAAATGGATATTGTGCACTTTTTTATTAGGTTTATTCATAATATATAATGCTAACAAAAATTGTACAAATTTTCATTTTGATTTTTTGTTTTCACGTAGAAGTGCTTTTGCTGTCTAAGCTAGCCCAACTACCGATTCACATGGTTTAGTTTCTCCACTCAAAAAAAAAAACATGGTTTGGTTTCTGCCTCACTCTCAATAATGAGCTTGCTTTCCATTTTGATGGCATGGTTAGATCATCACTCATTATTGGAAATGAGCTTTTTTTTTGCGAGTAAGCAATGAGCTAAATCAAGGGATCAGAATAATCCAGTTGTTACTGGCTATCAAACTAGCTAGCACGGCGCAGAGAGGGTGAAATCAAATTAATTTACTATAAGCAGAATATACTAGGCGGATCTTAATTAGCAACAAAACCTCTTCTCGTAGGGGGAAAGCATATTTATGGTACAAGAAATGACGATGTTTTTGACAAATGTTGTGTCAACATCATGTATAGTTGCCTGAACATCCGGTTGCCCAAGTTATGATTGCCAGAAATGAAGATAAGCTAATGTATGGGTATGGCCATGCACAAAGGATTCAACAGGCACCTTTTGGAGTATTAGTCAATGTAATCATGAGTAACAAGGAGATGAGCTAGCTTTGCAGCCATATTTTTATTTATGCTACTTCTCACCTAAATAGTCAGGGCTGCAGCCTGCAGGAGCTATTATGCCATAATAAGAACGAGTTGAATATATACCAGGATCTCAATAGGGGCGAAAATGAGAACGGTGTAGAAGCGCCTGATGTAGGAATCCGCGACGAAGGCTGCCGGGATGGAGAACATCTGCATGACGGCCACAAACATGGTGCTGGTCGTAGAGGCGGCCGCGACCCCCATGTTCATTGTGCCACGCAGGTAGCTCACCATGTTCATGCTGTTGCCGATGTTGACTACGTTGCCGAGCCATACCAGGACTGCAAGCAAGCGCAGTGCACAAAAACGGTGAACATTATATATTACAACTTTATAAAGGGTGAACAGACATATATTTATTTGTCAGGTTTAATTTATTCCAGTGGGGGTACAAACATCATCTTAGAGCAAAAGTATGTATTCGAAAAAATAATTGATTTAAGGTGAAAAAGAGCGTCGATTACAGTAGATAAACATTGAAGCTCTCACTCCCCCATGCTTCTTGGTATCAATCGGCCTCCCTCGCCAGTCCACAAGCCCTGCTGTGCTGCCCAATTTTCTCTCTCTCTCTCTCTCTCTCTCTCTCCTGCTCTCTGCGTGGTGTTGAGTGCCTGACTGAATATATATAATATACAAGTGAGGATCTACGACCAAGTTATATATATAGGCGTGAAAGGTACGTAGGGTTTGCTGGTGAAAGAAAAATATCATATTAAGCATTAATAGCAGATGTCTGCCCCACAAAAAAGTATCCTTAGTTAGGGCCACAAAATCATCAATCCAGCACCAAAAAAAAGCAAAGGTAATGATGATTGATGCACTACAGATCAACGCTGCATATGTAGTGCGAGTGAACCCCACGGAAAGAAGCGCTACGATAACGTCACACTGTTAATATATAACTATCAGATGTTGACGACTCACCATTCACCAACTACATCTCTGCAATGCAATATTAAGGCACGAGCGAGCAACTCAATAATGCTAAGGATCGATGCGGACCTGTATATAATCAAAACACATCCTCCATTCCTTTCTCTATTTTGGTAAAGGACTGGATTAACCAGACATTTAGGCCGTCAGATTTCTCTAATGAAGCCGGCAACTAATACCTTAGCTACTTCGTTGGTTATGACCTTATGTTTCTCCTCATGGAATCAACATATATACGCATTGCTTGACCGGCCTCGAGCCTGGTTTAGTGTTTAGGGAGTGCCCGACGACCATATCCTTGAGACACACCAGACACATGTCAAACAACTTCCATACAAAGATGTTTTTATACTTGTGGGGGAAGTTGGCGAGCGCACTTTCCTATACAGGAGGGAGTGTCATGCTGATGTTGGTAGTCTTGGAGTTGTCACTAGCTCGAGCTGGATGCGCTTGGTGTCGTCCGACGTCTTGAAGGCCATGGTTGAGACACCGGACTCTAATAAGGTTGCCTCTGTCTTCACTGCCTTGATGAGTTCATACTCCTCGTAAGCAATCACGACATCGATGAGCTCGACGCCCTCCTTGTCGCATTCTAATAGGATCTAGATGGCTAGAGAGGCGTAAATAGCCTATAAAAAAATTCCTACAAACCCACAAATACTAGACTAAAGTGTTTACTACAATAAATAGCCCTAATAGCTTCTAATTTTCACTAGCTCGGTCTATAACACCCAAGGCAAGCCCCTAAACAATGCTAGTAGCTTGGTCTCTAATCTATCATACAAACAACCAAGCTACTAACAAGACTAAAGAGCTACAACTAGCTAAACCTACTTAGAAAGCAAATAGTTACAACTTCAAAGAGCTACGACTACTTTACACTAGCTCAAGGCACACAACTACCACACTAGCAAGAATATGAATGTAAGACCAAGAGTGATATGTCCCCGTATTTAATGGTTTAGGTGCTAATTGACCTCACACACCAAACAAACCACTTGAGTGCTGAAAGAACCACTCAAGAGGTGCCCACCAACTAGCCATGCTTCCATTAGAATTGCTCTTCACGATTGAAAGCCCTAGTTTGGTTTTGGATAATTGATAAAGTCCTAGTATTAACCTCTATGCTAAGTGTGTGTAGACTAGATGAGGTTGGTACATGCCAAGTGATAGAGCAAGAGATGATCATGGTGATGATGGTGATGACCACAAGATGATTAAGTGCTCAACTTGAAAAGAAAAAAGAGAAAAACAAAATCCTATGCAGATCAAGGCAAAGGTATTGCTTAGAGTTTTGGTTTTGGTGATCAAGACACCATAGAGGTTGTGATCATATTTAGGATAGATAGCTATACTATAAAGAGGGGAATTCTTTGGCTAAGCAGTTATCAAATGCCACTAGACATCATTATTTATGTGGATGCATTTAGAACCTAGTGAGCTAACTTAACCCTTGAAAAAGTTTGTGAAAATACGCTAACACACGTGCACAATGTGGAACACTTGGTGGTTAGCACTTTTGTGAAAGGGTTGAAGCGGAGGCAAAGTCGTGGGAGTGTTTCTCACCAGACGCTGGACTCGGCAGTGTCGAACGCTGGCCCAACATCCGGTGAGTATAGCTGAGCAGCACTTTGTTGAACTGCACATCGAAGCGTCTGACGAGTGAGCTTCGGACATGGCTCCAAACACTGTTCCTATGTCCGGTGAAGTGGTGATGTCAGCAAGCGTGCGAGAGAGTTGTTCTGCCTAAGTGCATCGGAAGCTGAGGAGTGTCCGATGGGGTACCGTTCGACGCGTCCGACGTCTCCCCGACGAGTTTCTAAACTTTCTAAGTAGTGTCTGATGTGAGGGCGCGTGTCTAGTGCATAGCACCTGACACATCTGATGCCTGATGATTGAGAACTTGAATGTTTAAGTGACCGTTGGAGATCAATGGGTCACATTCAACTAAGGACATGTGGCGCAATCCAACGCGGCTATCAGGGCAGCGTCGAATGCTAATGGCGCATCCGATGCCCTGCGTCGGCATGTCCGACGTGATGGATTATGAAGACGCAACGCTAGCTAGAAAACAAAAAATTCAACCTCATAAAATAGGATCAACTGCTAGTTATAGATCACAGGATTACCACTAGATGTGCAATTATAGCGGAAGCAACTCAGTGTAGTCGTGTGCGTAGTAGCAGTGCCATGCAGTTGCGTGGTCGTCTACCACATCAATCCCTCTAGCGCGATTCGTCCTTGTGCTTCAGATGCAGCACCTTCGAGGTATCCCACACGTGCGGGGAAGAAGCATCGTGCCTCTGGACTGCTAGGTCTATGAGGAGCAATAGGCGCGAGCATGGGTGAGTGATGGCGGCTGCCTAATCGCGTAAGATAACCCTAGCCACGCCCCCTCCCTCTCTTATATAGGCGTCCTCCAATCAGGCCTATGTTGGAGGCCCAATTAGAAAACTAAGCCTTGTCTAATTCGGGTCCTACCCGAATTAAGCTTCCAGCCCATTAAGCATGCGACCCTATGGGTTCCAGTAAATATAGACATGGGCCGAGTACTCCTTACTTGCCCAATAGTTGACAGCAGCCTCTAGCAAGGTGTGACAACTCCTATACGCATGCAAAGGTCATATCAGATGAACCACTACAAACATATACATGTTATTCCCTTGCCACATGATATTTGGTCCAACTCGTGGGTTAACACTTAACCCAATCATGGCCATGCATTTGTTGATCCAATCACATGAGTGATCCAGTGATATCTCTCTCACATAGAGAGAGGCAAGTTCCATCTTGATTATCTATGTCTTACAACATGTTTCCCAACAAACCCAGAGACCATCTTTATAACTACCCTATTATGGAGTAGCACTTAATAGTCCCTAAGTAGGCCGTTTTACATCTTGAGAACATATGCCAGTCTCAGGTCTAAGGACATAATGTACATGATGCATAAAGAGATAATAAGAACATCTCACATTGGGTCAGTCCCGCCCCATATCATATATGTGCCCACATTATTAGTTTGACATCTCTATGTATATGACTTATGAAACATAGTCATCAACTAATACATAAGCTAATCTACTACTCATGTGTGTCCTCACATGAACTTTGATCAAGGACAATTTTAGAATAACCATACACAAGTAAAAGAGTTTCACAAACAATTCACATAATTGTCAATCGAGACAAGTTTGTCTATAATGGATATTCATTGAACTCATAATATATGTCATGGATACAATCGTAATATCATCATCTCTATGATTACCTCCAGGGCATATTCCCAATAGTCCCCCACTTGCACAAGAGTTAATCTCTAAGATATCTAATACCCATTGACCTCAAGTGTGCCTCATGCTTAGGCTGTGGAAGAGCCTTTGTCAAAGGATCTGCAATATTCAAATCCGTATGTATTTTGCACATCTTGATTTCACCTGACCTAATGAACTCTCAAACAAGGTGAAACTTCCATAGCACATGTTTGTTCTTTTGGTGTTTCCTTGGCTCCTTAGCCTACAAAATCGCCCCATTGTTGTCACAATAAAGATTCAATGGGCTCATAGCATTCAGAAACACACCATGTTCAATGAGGAGCCTCCTCATCCAAACACCTTCCTTTGCAATTCAGATTCTACGATGTACTCGGCCTCTGTTATAGAATCAGTCACTGTCGCTTGCTTGGAACTTTTCCACCTTATTGCACCACCATTTATTATGAACACAAAACCCAATTGAGATTGTGAATCATCTGTGTCAGTTTGGAAGCTAGCATCGGTGTAACCATTTACAACAAGCTCCTCCTCACCTCCATAGATTAGGAACACAGCTTTAGTCCTTCTCATGTACTTAAGAATGGTTTTAACAAGTGTATAGTGACTTTTACATGGATTACTTTGGTACTTGCTCGCAACACTTAGAGCATATGAGACATCTAGGTGAGTACATATCATGGCATACATGATGGAACCAATTGTCGAAGCGTATGGAACCTTACTCATGCGTTTGCACTCTTCATCTGATGAAGGACACTGCTTATCGCTAAAATGCATACCATGTGACATAGGCAAGAACCCTCTTTTAGATTGTTCCATGTTGAATCATTTCAACACCTTGTCTATGTATGTATCTTGGCTTAATCCTATGTATAGATCTTAATACCCAAAATGCATGCTGCTTCTCCTAAATCCTTCATAGAAAAACTATTATTCAGTGAAGTCTTTACGGATCGCAACATTGTAATGTCATTCCCAATCAATAATATGCCATCCACATACAAGATCAGAAATACAACAGCGCTCCCACTTTCCTTCTTGTAAACACAAGGTTCTTCTTCATTCTAACGAAAGCCAAATCCTTTGACCACTTCATCAAAATGAATATTGCAACATTGAGATGATTGCTCTAACCCATAAATGGATTTCTTAAGCTTGCGTATTTTTCTAGCATTATTAGGATCAACAAAACCTTCGAGCTGTATCATATACACGTCCTCTTCCAAATTTCCATTTAGAAAGGCTACTTTAACATCCATCTGCCTCATAATCAAAATATGCAGCAATTGCTAGAATGATCCGGATAGATTTAAGCGTCTACTGGCAAGAAAGTCTCGTCGTAGTCAATTCCTTCAACTTGCCCAAAACCTTTTGTGACAAGTCAAGCTTTATAGACGTAAACATTTCCATCCATATCCTTTTTCTTCTTATAGATCCCTTTGCACTCTTTGGGTCTAATCCCATCAGGTGGATCAACTAAGTTCCAAACTTGATTATCTCCCATGGAATCTATCTCGAATCTCATGGAACTTTGCCATTTCACAGAATCTGGGTCCATCATTGCTTCTGCATAATTTGCAAGTTCATCATCGTCTAACAATGACAATTTCCCACGTAATTCATGAAGTCTTGCTGAACTTCGTGGTTGTGGTGGTGTTTCTACTACCACAGGTGTCTCAACATGTTCTGCTACGTTAGCATCACACATAGAATCATTCCCAACTAGCTCATCTTGAACTTCTTCAAGATAAACCTTTTGTCCATTTTTCTCCCTTCTAGGAAACTCTTTCTCTAAGAAAACACCATTTCAAGTAACAAACACTTTGCCCTCTATTCGGTTATAGACATAGTACCCTAAAGTTTCCTTTGAGTATCCCATGAAAAAGCTCTTATCCAATTTGGGTGTTTGTTTATCTGATATAAGTCATTTGACATAAATTTCACAACTCCAAATTTTAAGAAAAGACAAACTGGGACACTTACTAGTCCACATCTCATATGGTGTCTTAACTATAGACTTAGATGGTACCCTATTTAAAGTGAAAGCGACTATTTCTAGAGAATATCCCCCAAAATGATAAAGGTAGGTCCGACTGGCTCATCATAGACCGAACCATGTCCAACAAGGTTCGATTACGTCCCTCAGACACGCCGTTCCTCTGAGGCGTTCCAGGTGACATAAGTTGTGGAACAACTCCACAACTCTTTAGATGATTGCTAAATTCATGACTCAAATATTTGCCTCCATCATCAGATCTCAAAGCCTTAGTTTTCTTACCATGTTGATTCTCTACTTCATTCTAAAATTCTTTAAACTTTTCAAATGTTTCAGACTTATGTTTCATTAAGTAGACATGTCCATATCTACTAAAGTCATTGTTGACACTTCTTAACGCAACTACTAAAAATAGACTTTTAAACCTATCCCTAGCAATAGCATCAAAATTACTTTACATCACTTAAGCCAGATTGTAATCCCCAACATGATGTAGAAGTGATGGTATTTAATCTATATGATTTTCTAGGAATAAATAAATAAATAAAGGATCCACAAGCACAATGATAATACCGATGTTGTATTTTAATCGGGAGTAATCCAGGTATCGTTATTTATATTTTTACCACTAGGAAGGGACTTGCAATGGATAGTGAGCAATGAGCACTGCATGTAATCATGGAGATCTTAACCATGTCTTTATCTATCTCTCATATAGGGTAAGTGCCACATAAGATAAATATATGAATATAAATAATAAGTGACAGATGATAAATAAGAATTCATAGCCATATGATAAATGTGATAATCATCTCTATTAGATTACTCTAAGTCTAAAGCACTAGCATGGTACTAGGACAATCTATAAGAATAAATCCTAAGCATTCTAACTATATTGTCAAAGCATACATTGATTAGTGCAAGTATACCTAGCATCATCGCAAGAAAAGGTTATATCTATGCATAGTGATATTAGCAAGAAAGATCATGAACATAGCAATAACTTCCCTATAATAATGGTGCTCCTTATAATCGGGAGCTTATCGGAATAAGAACAAAAGGAGTTCCACATGCCAGATTTACATAGAGAGAATACGTGAAACGTCAACTCAGGAATACTCTAGAAGACACGAGAAGGCGACCCTACGAAGTGGGCCCCCCTAGCAGCTAGCCAAGGGTGGGCACCCCTGACAGGTCAGGCGGCTGCCTGACCCCCTCCACCAATCAGGTGCAACATCGTGGATCCTGCCTCCACCACCTTTGATGAGTAATCTTAAGCGTATATTTAAGTCAGTTTGATACAAGGGTTGTGGTGGTTTCCTAGGGGGGCTATAAATATGACTCTGACTCCCCTAAAAAGGACTGCAAAATTCTCTGAGAAAATCAAGAGAAGAAGAATTAGATAGAGCGAGGTCCATCAAATGGAGATGTGTCTCTCTAGGGTTCTTAGCCACCATCTCAATTAGATCTCTATAGTTCTATAGCATAGCTACATAGGAATAGATTTAGAAGGAGTCAAGTTAATCTTGGAGTCTAGATCTATCTTCATTCTTGGTAAACTCTCATTTTTATTTGTTATATTTCATATTAGTTCTTGCTACTATGAATATGACTTTGATCTATTTGATTATATCAGAATTGACTTTATTCTATTTGCTTATGTTCTCAATTATATTGTTATTAGTCTACTTTGATTGTATGCTTAGCGTAGTTAGATTAGAATTATGTTTATGCATAGGATCGTATAGGGCTTACTCATTAGGCCGACGGGTAAGTGGTAGATATTGTGTAGGCGAGATGCCTAGACCGTATTTATCTGTGATTACCCCTTATAGTCCGAAGCTCGAGTTAGATCGCGGGACTGACAGTCCTGTTGAGTCCTTTGTAGTGGTTGGTAGCGCATCTAATTGCTCAGCGGCCATTTGACTTGTGGGACTTGATAGTGTTAGAGATTGAGGACACTATAGCAGAGAGCTTCAGGGGACGTCGTCAGTTGCCATACGCACATTGGATCACTCTTATCATTCTTCGTGCTAGGTCTGAGCCTCTGCCAGCTCACCTTCAGAGAGA
>Ga0182004_10005347_pt1 | contig 10458 bp, 5 predicted proteins | sample Sormic07211540_1_FD_120479 | JGI IMG/M metagenome (GOLD analysis project Ga0182004, IMG submission 120479) | Endophyte microbial communities from Sorghum bicolor roots, Mead, Nebraska, USA - 072115-40_1 MetaG | ecosystem: Host-associated > Plants > Roots > Unclassified | place: USA: Nebraska...
TATTTTCAAAATTACTTTGAATTTTGTATTGAAACTTCAAAAACTCAAAACACCAAAGTTGTACATCTTGACAAGATCTACAACTTTGCTTTTGAACTCAACCTCAAATTTTGCTTGGTTTTTTAAATTGTGAAAGAGGGGGCAAATCTAGGGTTCAAAAATCAGGGTTTCCCCCCTAATTTTTCGGAAATCTTTCACCCTAGGGTTTTAGCAACCAACTCAAGCATCCAAATACAATATAAACACACTTTAGTTCCCTAAGCACATTCAACCAAATTAAACTTGTTTTAAGTTAATGCATCAGGGTGTGCTTAACAAGTATGCTGTGCAATGCTGATGATGTCATGCTTCAAATTTTTAGTAACCGTAACATCGGGGATGTTACAGTGTGTTATTTGTAGACGGAAACTATGGAAATGTTAGGTCTTTTTGGACATGTTATAAGGAAACATGCTTTTGTTTTCTTGCTTTGGTTCTTATTCTGTTTGCAAATTATTTTTTACCACAGGGTTGGTGGCTTCTTTTTGTAAATTCATTGTTTATTCTCATCAGAGTCACCTCGGCTTGGGCCCAAGCCTGACTATGGGGGACCGTCATCAGATGTTCTACACTCCAACCTATGTCCATCATCAGCTCATCACTGGAGAGGAGCTACCCCTAGCGCATCGCTTTTGGTATGTCTTTCTTGATCTCCTGTACGGGATCCGAAACACGGCTGCCACTTTCTAGTACGAGCTCATGTGGTTGATGTGTGGGGGCACGCCGTGTGGTGGTATCTTCACTGGAGCTTCTAGGATGGATGTTGCCTCGATCCATTTCCAACTTGAGCAGCTCTTGGTTGATGATTCAGAGGGTGACTCTGACGGTGCGATAAGCTATCTCCTAGAGTGCGAGTGCTACATAACCAAAGATGGGGTGCAACACCCTCGCAACAAGGCACCCAAAGTTAAACCACCTTCCCCATGTCATGACTAGCATGCCACCTAACTTCGTGAGAAGGCAGTGCCTCAAGGAAAAATAGGCCAAACTTGAGGCCGCAATGCCAAGAGCTCAAAGAGTGGCATGATGAACTCACAGGGGTCAAGTATACATTTTGTTTGATGTGAAATGTCAATTGATCCATTGGCTCCAATATGTGTTATGCACTATTTATGTTTGTTTTTTCCTTTTGTTTTGTGTAATCTTCATTTGTTGTATACTATGTTTTAATTATGCATCTGATTGTTTTATGTGCTAAACATATGCATGTCTATTTACATTAATGTTTGTCCATTCACATTTGTTTTCCATGTATTGGGTGCATGGATTTACATAATGCTTTAGATTTGTGTATGATACTTTTAGGAAACTTTATCATGGTAGAGATGAACCTAGATAATCTATGTTTTATTCAAATCTCTATATAACTGGACTACGCTAGGTACCATTGTTCTTATGCCTATTATTCACAACTTATTATAGGCATGTTAGGAGTAAGGTGACCAACTAGAGCAGATTACCATCTTCAATTAACATATTGTTTTTCAAGACTTTTATCTGTAGTCTTTTAATAAAATGTTTAGATAGTTCCTGAGTTGATATTTGCCATTCCGTAGTTGATATTTGCCATTCCATTGGTTTGCCTTTCAGTTTAATTACGTCCAATCTTTCATCCTCCTTATTACTTGCATATATGTTACCTTATTAATATATTTCTCCCACTACAGTGTAAAAACACATTTTCTTCAAAAGGTTTCATCTTTGTATTAAGGTACCAGCAAGCAACTAGGTCTGCAAATGTTGTTTCTTCCTTTTGGAAGATATCCATAATACTCCATCCGTCTTGAGATAGAAGGCACAATTTGACTTGATGTGGTCTTCAAGATCACACGTTGATTGTTAATTTCTCTTATAATAAATAATAATTTATGGCAATAAATGTATCATTAGAAAGCATTTCTAAATAGTAAATACAAATCTAATGTACTACTTTTGTACTATAAACTTCATATATGATTCGGGTAATTGTTGATCAAAGGTAACACAATTTGAATTTTAAAATATGTGCATATATTTCAAGAGGGAGCAAGTAATACTCTACTTGCTCCATCAGACTACTTTATATTGTATTAGACATTAGTATTGTCCTAAAATATGATGTGCGCACTTTAGTATACAATTACAATGAGAATTTTGTGTTTATTTGAAGGGCTTTGTTGTGGTACATTCAAATAAATATGAGTTATTCATGCAACTAGATCAGATGGTTACAATCATATATTTATTCCTAGGAGGTAATAGGCGATATACATAAGAAATGTTTTTGATATAAAAAGCTTTTTTCTAGATCTAATTGATGCATGCGTGATCTACCGGATGTGGTAAATATTTTTATTTTGCTACTTTGGACATGACATAATTTGGTTAGCCATAACGTGATCTTTTTTTATGCATGTAACATGATAGGTTTATATGCTTATTGACATCAGAGTGATAGTTGTATTATACATAACGTGTCATTCATAGTCGAGTTGGCAAAGAATAATAACGTCACTTTAGACTTAAACTGAGGCATACATAAATGTCATGTATTATATATTTATCATAGAAAGAATATATTCAACATGTAGTGAAGGGTGTCGTGTTCACGAAAAATAACACATTCAACAAGCAATGAAAGATCACATGCATGATCACAAAAAGGAAGGGTGCAGTGGCGCGCATGAACAAGATTATTGCACGCCCACTTCTATCTCTGTGACAAGGGGATTTGAGAAATTTTTTCTTTTTCTAGGTTAATTAATTAAAAAGTATTAAAAATCATTGGTCCAGATTTATTTGAGGTATTACCACTTAGTAAGAGAGTATGATAGCATTATCCTTTGAAGGTTTGTTCTTTTATGTATACAGACTTACAAAATGAGAGATCCATAAGTGAAACAGCCTATGCACAACTTGTGATTAACTTCTCATGGATATTGATACTTCTTTGTAGAGCAAACATTTGCGGATTTGTTTATGCAATTACATATTGACGATTTATGATTTTGTCAGGGTTATGTTGCTCTGCTTCAGAAGAAGGATTCAAAACTTTGCTCTCTTCTTATTTTCTCTAACCAGAAACAATGTGATGGACACCCACTACTAACTTCTAACCCTTGCGCAACGATGAAAATTTGTTGCAATTTGCCCAATTTGGTTGCAAAACGTAGCTGTTGCAACCAAATCACATTCGTTGCCAATGGTTGCAAAAAGTCACGTTGCAATAAGTTATTGCAACTGTTGCTAATTTGGCATTGCAAGTGCTGGGGTTTCTTGCAACCATAGGTGTCTGTTGCCAAGCATGGCAAAAGAATATTGTCGCAACATTCATGATCGTGGCAATATAAGCACTTGCCACGCACATATTCATAGCAAGAGATGGTATATGCAACGATCTATGTCGTAGCAATAGAGACACTTGCCATGAACAATGTCGTTGCAATAGTTTGTATTGCCACGCTAGAATTTTGTTGCCTAAAGTGTTATTGCCACGACCTCCATACCGTGGCAAGTAGACCATTTGCCACGTAATTTTAATTGTTGCGAGAGATTATATTTATTGCCATGATCATGTGAGTGGCCATAGTATCTTCTGCCACGCAGTTTTGTTCATTGCAAGAGACCATACATTATTGCAATGGTTCTTGTGCCGTGGCAAAAGTATCATTTGCCACGTAATTTTATTCATTGCGAGAGGTAGTCATGTCATGGCAATAGTACTATTTGCCACAAAATTTTATTCGTTGTCATATATCATATTGCCATGCATAGCAGCTCGTTTGGATAGTTTCTATTGCAATGCCGGTATCATTTGAATTATCATTATTGGAAGAAACAATAAAACCATATCTAATGCAAATACACTCACATATATTAATTATAACCAATCATTCAATAAGTTGACAACATTGAAATAGTAGCTAAACTCATAAACGAGTGTACAGTTCACTCATCATTTCACAACTCTTTAAAACTTGCAGGAGTACAAGACTTCCTAGTATCTATGCAGCACCTTAGGGTTTCCCTAGCACCAACATGTCATCGCCATCCACTCAGACCTTGTTCACCTGCTAATCAAAAGAACAAGATTGGGGTACAAGACTTCCTAGCATCTATGCAGCACCTTGAGGTTTCCTTAGCACCAAGATGTCATCACCTCAGCAATGTCCTCTTCATTTGATTATGAGCCATCCACTCAAACCTTGTCCACCTGCTAACCAAAAGAGCAAGATTGAGATATTAGAAAAATATTAAGTTTACTATGTCATGGACAAAATGTAAAGATACTTAGATAGAGCATGGTTGTAACTAATAAGCAAAAGAAGAATCAACTAAAACTATAGAGGGAGTGCTGTCAATTTAATTAAGCAAAAGTAGAACTAAAAATTATGAAAAATAATTTACATACAACCATTTTGCTATCAAAGTTTCTTAATTTTTAAGGTAGCAGCAGTATAGTTGCTTCAAGAAATCATAACTATAGTTCTATACAACAAAAAATTATAATCTTGAATAGTATGGAAAGCCCACGAAATTCTCTACATCTTTCTGGTTATTTGTAAAATCAGATTCTGTAGTTATCAAAGTCGAAAATCAAAAAAGGCCCACTGCTGTACAGAGCAAGGTAAAAACCTGACAGGCTAAATGTAAAATTCATAACTCCACATCTCTAGGGATAAAATCATGAACTTTCACGACCACAAACATCTCTGAACCCTCTACAACTTTGGTATTATCAAGTATCACAGAAAATATATTTTAGTACATCGAATAATTCATACAATCAGAACTGCACAAGCTGCGGTTTCCAACACTTGAATAAATGTATTTCCTACACTATCTAGTTCTACAAGGAAGGTCATATTTGACAAACTTTTAGCAATTGATGCAGGAGTGCATGACATCTATCAGAGTTACTAATTGGGAATGGCGAAATAGAATTAACTCCTTAACTAATTATTTACATATTTGGTGTAGATGCAACCTTTGTTGCATTAGACGTGTCTAATAAGCATATGCAAGGACATGACAGATAAATGCACCCTAATGTTAAAATAAATGACAAATTTGTGCACTCTGTATTAAAGAACATGGCAAAACAAGAATTACACCCAAATCATATTTATTTCTCATGGCATAGTGGTGTTAGTGCAGGTCTATCCAGAAAAGAGTCATGATAAAATGAGCATAATTTAGTTTCCAATTAGCCACTGCACGCAAAGTTAAAAGCTTCAGTTCTAAAAAAAATACTAGTAACAAAATAAATTGGTTCAAAAAGGAAATTAATTACTAATTTCTAGAATGTCCCCTTTCAGCTTTAAATATTCCTTGTATGTCTTGACTGTTTGAAGCCTAAAATCATCCTTCAAATCTGTTGATCACCAAAAACATGTTAGACAAGGTGTAGTTATATAATGGTGTTAAGATTTTGAACAATACGAATACATATACATAGAGATGGTATACTTATGGATTTGTCCTTTGGCAGCTTCTTTAGCCATTCCTTGTATGCATCAATGGTTTCATCCATAAAGGGATGTTCATCTTCTTCTGGTCGCTTGAGGGGTGTTTTATGCTCACTTGTTGTGTTGTCTCTTCCTCCTATGATAGTAATCCTATTTCCTTCTCCCTTTCATTGTCTTGTATCATAATCTCTACATGTCTGTTATATTCAATGGCCTGAAGAGTAGCTACATCTCTTCCACATCGCTTCTTGTAGTATAAAAAGTCTCGGACAACATACCCAAGCTCGTCCTTAAGAGATGTCAAGATTGTCAATCTTACATCTGCCTTATCTATTTTGAACATTACATACTCCATATCTGGAAGTCCCCTCTTGCAATGGACATAAAGTGTCCAGATTTCACCTGTGTCACTACATACATATGACAATGGTTGATAAAAGAAACATGTTAAAAAGGTTTAGTATTACCCTTCGGCAGAATTTAACTTAAGCAAAAATAAACATGTTTATCTTGATAATAGCTCTTTTAACGTTTCACATTAATTGTAGTTCAACAGATCTAAAAACCTCAAGAATATAGCATTCTTAAATTTCACTTTGTCAAATCAAATGAATCAAAAGAAAGAAAGATTCAATTAGAAATTGTCAAAGTAAAGTTCATTTTGACTATGTTTCATTTTCACACAATCTAATCAAAGGGAGAATTCACACTAACAACAGTAGCATACTACTTCAGTAAAATACTAATAGCAGTACACTATATATTGACATATAACTCAACATAGCAGGTACCATTTCACACTAACTGAAATTTCAGGAAATTCATACTCACACTAAGGCCTTGTTTAGTTCACCCCGAAATCCAAAAGGTTTCTAAGATTCCCCGTCACATCGAATCTTGCGGCACATGCATGAAACATTAAATATAGACGAAAACAAAAACTAATTACACAGTTTGTCTGTAATCTCAAGCTCATATGAACACATTATTTACAAGCACAATTAATGTGGTAGCAGGAGTAGTACTGCTAGGGGATAAAGTTGAGCATACAACCCGTAGCACGGTGGCACGACATGAGGCCCGCTTTTTTGGCCTGGCATGAGGCCCACTTTTTTGGACCGGCGAAGCGACGGGGCGGCTGCTACTGGACAACGGGCGACGAACAGCACCACCGTGCTGGCGTTGGGGCTGTCCTTCCCCAACGACGTGGCGCTGAGCGCAGACGGGGCGCACGTCGTGGTGGCTGAGACCACACGGTGCCTGCTGCTTCACCACTGGCTGTGCGGCCCCGCCGCCGGTACCACCGAGCCCTTCGCGGACCTACCGGGGTACCCGGACAACGTGCGCTGTGCCACCGACGCCGGCGACGATGCCGGTGGGTACCACAACTGGGTGGCGCTGAACCGGGACAAGTCGTGGCTGGCGAACGGGACGACGCCTAGGTCGGTGGCTGCCGTCAGGGTCCACGGAGAGACTGGTGCCGTCACCAAGGCGCTGCGCGGGCTCGGGAACACCACGATCAGTGAGGTGGTGGAGCGGGCCGGTGGCGCTCTGCCTTGGCTCCTCCACGCCCCCCCCATGCGTGTGGTTGCCTACTTTCATTCATCTCGCTTCCCCGAACCCCCATCCCGAGTGCCACACTCGCCTTGCCTCGCATCGCAGTCGTGAGGTCGCAACCTCCCCTCCCAATCCATGTGCTGAGGCCGGTAGCCTTTACCCTCACCTCCAGTGGTGGCATCGAGCACGGCTGCAGTGCATGCCTCCTCCATGACCCCTCGAGCGTCTGGCCGCCTACTTTCATTCATCTCGCTTCCCCAAACCCCTATCCCAAGTGCCGCACTCACCTCGCCTCGCATCGCAGCCGTGAGTTTGTGACCTCCCCTCAGTCGTGAGGTCGTGACCTCCCCTCCCCATCGGATCTGGGCGCCAACCTCTTATTCCGCGGCCGGATCTAGGGGCAAGCGTGGCGTCGATCTCCCCTGCTTCTGCTTTATGCAGTTGGTATGGTGCTACGCGTCCTCTTAGTGTGTAGTGTCACGGAGGGATTGCGACGTGTCCATCGTCTATATAGCCTTGTTGTCTCTAGTTATCTCTCTAGTTGTAGGTTAGTTGTGTACAAGGTGTGTAGCAGTGTGGTGTGAGTGTGTGGTGTAGGTGGGTGTCTATATACAAACAAGTGGTTACAACTGTATGTAGATGAGAGGTGTTTTATATTTAAATGAAGTACAAGTAGTAGTAGTTGGAATATTCTGTTTCAAAAGTTGAAGAAAAAATTTAGAATGATATAAGTAGGTAGTAGTTGTAGTAATTGAAATATTCAATTAAAAAATGTAGGAATCTTCAATTTAAAATTTTAAAAAAAGTTGGAATGAAATAATTACATACATATATTTTAAATATTTTTCTATATGGTTGGAATGTTCAATTTCAAAAGTTAAACAAAAAATAGAATAAAAATTAGCCTAGCAAAGAACCCAGCCCAAGCTTGTCGAACGTGTTTGGAATGGCATACACGATACAAGAAGTTCAATGCAATTCTATTCTTTCAACATTTTAACTAGGCTTCATGTGTTTCCAAATAGCGAGGTGGTACTCATGTATCATCATTTGGCAAAAACCAGTATACCTGACTGCGGCAAATGACCTGGGAACCAGTCTCCAAAGCCCAGCCCAAAACTCACTAACCTAGTGGCTGCACGCACTCACCCTCCACGAGCCGCCCTGTGCCATCCTCGTGGATGATCGACCTGTAGTCATTGGTCATCCTCGCTTCCTCTCTTTCCAAGGCATCATCGCAGGCGCCTGTGTTCCGATCACCGGTGCCACTGGATCGCCGTGCCCTCACCACTCTAGGCGATCACTCTCCAGGTGTCGTCCTGTGTTCCTGTCACCGGTGCCGCTAGATCGCCGTGCCCTCACCGCTCTAGGCGATCAATCCCCAGGTGTCGTCGCGGCCTCTCCCTGCAGCCGCTGGTGTCCCGTCCTTGTCATCATTGCCGCTGGATCACCGTTCCCTCACCGATCTACGTGATCTTGTCGGCAGCTAGACACTTAGCCGGAAGCCACGTCTACACGAGTCGTCGAGTTCACACATCGATCAGGTGCTCCAGTTCAATTTATGTTTGACAAATTGCTCCCAGATATTGTTAATCTTGATCTATCATCTATGGCAATTATATATTTAATAAATATGACTGAGCTAAAGAAAATCAACCCTCGGCGTGTTGATAAAAGACACAAGGAGGAGTTTGTATCATGGTTTGAGCGTGAAGTGAGTCATCCCTAATATATTTATCCTTATATTTTTTTCATTTTGCACATGCTACTGGTTAACTTATTAGTCCCTAATATATTTTAAAAATAATGCACAATGCAGATCAGGACATTGCGTGGCCAAGGGAAAATGGATGATATGATTTATTATCTATCCCGCGGTCCAAACCGTTGAGCTCGTGTGTTCAACAGGTGTTTCATAAATGGCATCCTTTTTTAGGTATTTTCCATAGAGAACTTCTTAACTACTCAAAACAGTGGTGTATTTGTGAAAGGTGATGCAAGTATAGGAAACATGGGCTGGTATGGCGTGCTTAGGAAAATCATTTGCCTCAATTTTCCTAGTGAGAAGGAAGTAATGTTGTTTCAATGTGTTTGGTTTGATGTACCTGCAGCAAGTACCAACAAATCTAGAGGATACACTAAGGATAAATTTGGGGTCATCCATATTGATATCACTCGGTTTAGATATTCAGATGAGTGTTACATCCTTAGCACACAAGCAGAGCAAGTATTTTATACGAGAAACCCAACGAAACCAAATTGGTGTAGTGTCCTTAGACTGCAGCCTAGAAACTTGTTTGCCATGCCTGGAGAAGGTATTGAAAAGGTGTGCAAGCTCGATTGTTGTAGGAGTGGAAGATATGAATCTTGAACAACAAAATAAAGATGTGACAACTTGGAGTAGGTCTGGCCTTGGCGGGGCTAGTGTTGATGCTTGTGTCATTGAGCAGGCTCTTGCAACACCAATGGATGAACCTGACGATGACATGTTAGATGAAGAGGAAGACCCAGATGACACTTACACTGCTGATGGAGTCCTCCCTCCATTTAGTACTCCAGGAGAAGATTCTGACGATGATTTTTTTTGTGTAAAATTTGCTCAAGGAACATGGAAAATGTGAAACCAGGAAACCCCCAAAATCCATGGTAGGTGTTGATTTTGGTATATAATGATTTTGATCTGTACAAGTATATAATTGTTGGCATATTGTTATATTCTTGTAAGTTTGTCTCCACAAAGAAGTGTTCTAATCAGTCCAATATTAAAACTCCTATGATACTCTAAATATTCTATTTTCCTCAAAATGCCTAGTAGTTGATTTTACTTGTAGCTGAACTGATGAAACCAAGGAATTGGTTTTATTCTCTGAATTTTGATTTGTGCTTGAACTGCAATTAGTTGATTTCTGAAATTTAGCTACAATAATTGTTAGCAGATGTATTTCTATAGCTTCATGTATCTCTACACTTGGAATAAGTTATTTTCTTAATTGTGTGAAAATGTCAGGGTTTATCTACCAGGTGGTTTTCTGAATTTTATTCAGCAACCACACTATCCTCCAATTTTTTTTTAACAAACTTAATTCAAATCTGGGTATACATATACACTTTTAAATGTTGATCTATAGCATGGCACAATCTTTTTTGTTGAGTGACAAAAAGTACCTATAGTATATAATTGTTGACATATAGTAATATTTTTTTGTTCCGGCTATCTATATTGGTTACATGTTTATCTTAGCTATGTATCTTAGTTCCAGTGAGAATCCTATCTTAGTTACATATATTTTTCTTTTTTTTTCTCGAAAACGCAGGAGAGCTGCGCTTCATTATATTAAGAAGAGAATAAAGGGCAAGAGCCCATACAACACCACACAAACCCACACACACACACCCACACAAACAGACTCTAGGA
>Ga0182004_10005348_pt1 | contig 10458 bp, 9 predicted proteins | sample Sormic07211540_1_FD_120479 | JGI IMG/M metagenome (GOLD analysis project Ga0182004, IMG submission 120479) | Endophyte microbial communities from Sorghum bicolor roots, Mead, Nebraska, USA - 072115-40_1 MetaG | ecosystem: Host-associated > Plants > Roots > Unclassified | place: USA: Nebraska...
GGGTGGGTCTTTGCCCTTTTTTTTTCTTCTTTTTCTTTTTTGTTTTCTTTTTCCCACTTCTCCTTTGTTTTCTAAAGTCTTTTTGGAAAGAGATTTTGAATCCTTTTGGAGATAAACAAAATACATAGACAAAGAGCAAGCAAGCGAATAAATTAATTCCAGGATGAATGCACAACCATGTTTCTAAACTTATAATAAATTTTAATTTCCACAAAAATTGTTTATTTGCTACATTAAATGCTCACTAAAATTCTTAAATAATTCAAATTAAATCCTATTAATTGAAATTCAAATTTTGGGTGTTACAGAGAGTTGAAAGGATCATACTAAAGAACTCTGATTTTTATTTTTGAAAATCTTATACAAAACTCTAGGACTGAAGTAGAACAACAGAGCATGAGACAATAGTGCTTGACTTAATTGTTCTGTATTTCAACTGCTCAAGACCCAAGTGTAGGTAAAAGTCCCATGGTTGGTAGAAACATGAGTAAGTTTGGTAGTTATGATAGTTCACTATAGTCTAGGGATGAATTCTTATTTAAAGCATGTGTATTGGTAAGGTGTGAAAGCATTGTAGCAACTCCTGATTCATCCTTTGTAGCTATTTGCTCAGGGACGAGCAAAAATTAAGCTTTGTGGAGTTTGTTGACGGTTGTTAACTATCAAATTTATATGTCAACCAAGGAGAAGGAAGGGGATAAAAACTGAACATCACCATAGACTTAGGGTTTTTACTAAATGTTTCCACGAGTTTTGGTGAATGTCTGTTTTTGCAGGGGGATATCATAATAATAACAAAAGAATGTCCACATGTCTGATTTACATAGAGAGAAGACCTGGATGTCAACTCCTGAATACTCTAGACGACTCCGTAAGACACCACCTGAAAGCTGGGGGCCACCTACCATACGGCAGGGGTGGGCGCCTAGGCCTGATAGGGGCGGCCGCCCAGGAAGGTTGGCCAATGAGAGCCAACCTCATGGATCCTGCCTCCACCGACTTTGAGGATTAATATTAAGCACACATTTAAGTCGGTTTGATGCAAGGGCTGTGGTGCTTCATAACGGACTGTAAATATAGCCCGACCCCCTGGAGGAGAGCTCAAAATTGAGAGAGAAAAACATAATTATATTTTTATTCTCATCTGAGAATTAGAGGGAGCCATTAAAGCTAGGGATTAGAGATAGATTAGCTACACCTAATCTTCATATTCTACATAGGATTAGATTAGATAGAGGAAGAGTCGAGCGCCTATGCTCGGAATTTCTAGATCTTCATCATCAGAGATTGGTATTATCTTTTATCTCTCTTTTGACTTTATTCTAAAAATCATTATATTTCTATTTATTATGTTCCTAGTTTATTCTAGATTTATATTTGATATGGTATTGATTGATAATGAGTTTATGTATATGTTTGCAAAGCGCTTAGCCCTCTTCCTAGGAGAGTTAGGTGATAGATGTCATGTAAGCATGGTGCTTATGTGTCGTTTATCTGCAATTACACCCTATTGGCCGAGTTGCATGGTAGATCGCGGAAGTGATAGTTTTGTTGAGTCCTTTGTACTCCATCCCCCGTTGGTAGGATAGGTAGAACCGTAGTTGCATAGGAAGTCTAACTCTATCTTAGCTTTTTATATCAATGTTCCTTAATCCTTATACATAAATGAAGAGTCTTTTGTGCTACATATGATAGTGTAGCATTAGGATAGATGAATGACTTGATAAATTGGAACTACATAGGATTTTCTATCTCTTGAACTAATCGGACGTCTACCTAATATTAAGCTGAGTAGTCTATATCTAGTCTCTATATTCCCTAGGCTTCTATATTTTATATCATATATCTATCATGGTTTACCCTCCTGCCAAGTATATGAATATGCAACCCAATCACACATAAGTAGTCATGTTTTGCAAGTTGATCTCATTGTTTAAGTCCTTAGTTCTTTCCCTTGAGCTAAATATAAATAATGATACTTCCCGGTAAAGTGCTACAATGGTATTTAATCTGTACGCTTGCAGATCATATATTTATTTTATTAGTGGACAATTTTATACCACAGTTCTGGCGCCATGCTAGGGATGACAACTTAGCTTAAGTGGTGTTAGAAGCGTCAACAACTACTCCCATGGATAGTTATCCAATGCCTATTGCAGATATTGTAGTCGATGCAGCAGCGGGTCATAAAGTGATTAGTTTTATGGATGGTAATGCTAGGTATAATTAGATATTTATGGCACAAAAAGATATTCAGAAAACTGCTTTTAGGTGTCCTGGTGCATTGGGAATATATGAGTGGGTGGTTATGACTTTTGGACTCAAAAATGCCAGTGCAAGTTATCAGAGAGCAATGAATTATATCTTCCATGAGTTGATCAGCTAAATTGTAGGATTCTATATAGATGATGTAGTTGCGAAATCCAAGGAATATCAAGAGCATTTGGACGATCTCAAAAGAACACATGTGTTCCAGAAAACATGGGTTGAGGATAAATCCACATAAGTGTGCATTTGGAGTATCAGCTAGACAGTTCTTGGGTTTCATGGTACATGAAAAAGGAATTAAAGTTGGATAGAAGAGCTTTGAAGGGATTAGTAAGATAGTACCTCCAACTTCAAAGACTAAATTGCAATCCTTGTTCGGCAAATTTAATTTTGTTAGAATATTTATTTCAAACTTATCAGCTAAGATTTTTCCATTCTCTACATCGCTGAAATTGAAGAGTGATCAAGAGTTTAAGTGGGGAAACGAACAACAAAAGGCATTTGAAGAAATCAAGGAGTATATGAAATCTCCACCTGTTTTGGTTCGTCCTGAGAAAGGAAAGCCTTTTAAGTTGTACGTAGCAGTTGGTGACCATACTATTGGATCGGCTTTAATGCAAGATTTTGAAGGAAAATAAAGAGTAATTTTTTGTTTGAGTAGAAGATTATTGGATCCAGAAACCAGTTATTCTCCTATTGAAAAGCTATGATTATGTTTATATTTTCCATGCACTAAACTTTGACATTATTTGTTGTCTTCTGAGTGCACAGTGGTGTCCAAGTTTGATGTGATTAAACATATGCTATCCATGCCTATCTTGAATGGGAGAATTGGTAAGTGGATTCTTGCATTATCAAAATTTGACTTGAGGTATGAATCGACGAAAGCAGTTAAAGGTCAAGCTATAGCCAATTTCATCACTTATCAACGAGAAGGGGAAGTGACGTTGTTGGAATTAACCCCTCGGGCTTTATTCTTTGATGGATCTACTTGCAAACAAGGAGGAGGTGTCGGTATTGTGTTAATTTCTCCACAAAGGATGAGTCTTGAATATCCTAGTCCTATAAAACGGACATCTACCAATAATCAAGCTGAGTATGAAGCTATCCTTAGAGGTATTCAACTTTTGCATGAGGTAGAGGCCGAGTGTGTTGAAATATTTGGTGATTCTCAATTGGTGATTAATCAATTGCTTGGCCTATATGAATGCAAAGATGATATATTAAGAGAATATTATGAAGAGTGCTGAGAGCTTCTTAATTCTTTTTCTTCTATTATTATGAAGCATATTCTCAGGAATCAAAATCAAGAAGCTAATCGACTAGCTCAAAGTGCTTCTGGGTATCTATAAATTATTGAAGTTTTAGCTGATAAAGTTGTTGACGAAGGAGATTAGAGGAATACTATTATTGAGTATTTGAAGAATCCATCACAATAGGTATCCAGGAAATTGAGGTATAAAGCTCATAAATTTGTTCTTCTTGATGATCAGCTATATCATAGAACAGTTGATGGTGTACTTCTCAAGTGTCTTAACCCAGAAGAATCTAAGGTTTTGATGGGAGAGATTCATGAAGGAGTTTGTGGTGCACATCAATCTGCTCATAAGATGAAGTGGATGATTAGGAGAGCAGGTTATTTCTGGCCGACTATGTTGGATGATTGTTTTAAGTATTATGCAGAATATTAAGAATGCTAGAGATTTGGCAATATTCAAAAATCTTTAGCATTAGCTATTAATCCTATTGTGAAACCATAGCCATTTAGAGGCTGGGGGACAGATTTGATTGGCCAGATTTTTCTATCATCAAGCAAGGGGCATAAATTTGTATTGGTGGCTATAGATTATTTTACCAAGTGGGTGGAAGCTATTCCTTTGAAAGTGGCCTCATCGACTAATGTGATTGAGTTTATTCAAGAGCATATTACTTAAAGATTTGGAGTTCCTCAGTCTATTACAATCGATCAAGGGAAGATGTTTACATTCAAGGAGTTTGAAGATTTTGCTGGCAGTATAGGTTTGAAGTTGATTAATTCATCTCCTTATTATGCTCAGGCTAATGGATAAGCTGAAGCCTCTAATTAGATCCTTATTAAGATTATCAAGAAAATGAAAGTGGCATTTGGTTCTCAGTGAAACTTTTTGGTCTTATAGGATGGCTTATCCCGCACCGACTAAGTGTTCACTTCATGAGTTAGTTTATAGTCATCAACCTGTGTTGCCATGGGAAATTAATTTAGGGTCTCGGAGGATATCACAACAAGTTGATAGCCGACGATTATAAAAATCTTATGATGGACAATTTAGATGATCTAAATTTTCATCAGCTAAAAGCTTTAGAGAATATCAAGGCTAATAAGATCAAAATTGCCAAGTTTTATAATCAGAAAGTACGAAAAATAAAGTTCAGTGAAGGTGAACTGGTTTGGAAGGTGAATTTGCCGATTGGATCTTGAGATAGCAGATTTGGCAAATGGTCGCTTAATTGGGAAGGACCATATCAAATTACTTGAGTTGCTCCTAGAAATGCTTATTTCTATGAAACTTTAGAAGGAGAGGAATATTCTAGAGCTATTAATAGAAAATATTTTAAGAAATATTACCCTACCATTTAGTTGATTTACTTTAGTTGATCAAGTAAGTTAAGGGGATGTTTGAATAGCTAATACATAGCCAATACATTGAGTGTCGCCTTTAGTACAAAAATTCAGAAGTCTTGATGATTGGATATAGCCAATACAATGAGTATCGCCTTCAATACAAAAGTTGGAGATTTTGACAGTTAAGATAAATGATGTAGTGAATGACATTTTCATTTAAAATTATGATTTATGTAGCCGATGCGATAAGTATTTCCTTTAGAGCAAAAATCAAGAACATAGAATAAGTCTTGTTGATTCAGAGATGTACTAAATTGCCTCATTGGGCAATGTCACAAAAAATAGTAAGACAATGATTAGCAAAACAAAATGAGGTAAAAACTGCTTCGAGGAGCAGTGTTCTTGATTCATCAGAAGGGTTTTTACATCAACTAGAAATAAAAAAGAAACCCTCAACTAATCCTCATCATCGAACACATGGGAGATGATGTTTTCAGATGATGAGACCTGTACTATTGCATTAGCATAGGGGGCAAACTCCTCTACCAGCTCATCGAAGTCTTCATCGTTGTAGTCCTGATGAAGTCTGGAGTTAGATGCTCCGAGAGCTGGGCTCCATGACGGAGCTGAGCTGCTGCCAGTGCGCCTACTACTCCTGAGTGGGCGCCGTGAAGAGTGATCCCCAGGACGCGGTTGGGGACGTCCTAGAGCCGCTCCGCTTGGGGTCTCCCCACGCGCGTTCACCATCCTGGTGACTGTGATGGCGGGGGTGAGGGTGTTCAACTGCTCCTAGAGCCCTGTGATCAACAAAAAGACCTATCAGCAAAAGAGTCCATCAACTGAAGGAAAATGCAGAGAAGAGATGAACTTACTGAGGATTGTGGAGTCTAACTTTGCCAACTGTTCCTTGGATTGGGCAAGGATCCCTTAGTGTTCTCTAACACTGCCTCCAGAGTGTCGAGCTGCTCTTGGAGGCTGTGGGACCTCTTGTACTCCTCATAGTAGAGGTCATCAGCTACTATAAAATGTCTGAGAAAACCCTAGACGTCTTCATTGCCAAAGACGACGTCATCAACGGGGGCGTCTTCATGACAACCAGCTCTGAGCCCGCTTGGCTCTCCTCTGCTGCCTTGTTTGCAGTAGCCTCTTCAAAGGCCACTGCCACTGGAGGCAGGGTGGATACCGACGCTTCATGAATTGGACAACTAGGTCTGTCGTAAGATCAGCTCGGGGGCAGGGCTGCAAAAGGGCAGAGGATGAATATTGATTTAGAATTGAAACTACATTGACTAGGGTACCTGTTCAAACGCCTGCGCTGCGCAAAACTCACCTCTTCAAAAGAAGAGGGTGATGCTGGACGCTTGCCTCTGCTATCTGCCATCGATGAAGAAGTTAGGGTTTTTTGAGAGGGAATGAGTGGCTTGAAGATTGAGAATATGAAGATGCGAGTCTGATGGTTGTGTAATCTTTCCCTCATGAGCATCGATGTTATTTATAATGGGGTAAGCAGAAGGCGAAATGGCGTATAGTTAATCCCTTAAGAGAGGTGGATCAGCTATCTTAAGGACTGTCCTCTATTCGGGGTGAGTCGATCAGCTAAAGTTGAAACGTCTCTGCTATCTTAGTGACGTGGAGCAGTGAGGGATAGCTGATCAACTTAACGATGTTTGTGAAAAGGCTTCGGCTAGCTTTGCCGATGGAGTTCTGACATACCCAGATTCAGTTGGTATTTTTGATAAGATTTTAAAAGAACTTTGTAATTGCTAAAGAAAGGAAGTCAAATCTAAACAAAAAAAGATTAAGTCCAGGAGATTACAAAGTATAAAGATAATGTAAAAAATGTTTGGATTACATGTTCAGTGTAGACTTAGTAGAGTTTAGGCCCGAATGTCTAATGCTATCTACTTCGGCTATCTGTTGTTGATCTTCTTCAGCTGATCCAAGTATTTTGGCTTTCTACTCCTGCTTGATCTTGTCTACTTGGTCTTCAAGCTTGTCACGTTCTTCTGATCGGCTAAGGATGCAGGGATTTCAGACAAGGCTTCTACCTTTTGCTTGATAGCATTATCAATAGTTTTCAGTCTGGCTAACAGTAGTGTTCTTTCTTCATTGAGTGTAGCTAAATCTTTATTGATCTTGATAGGAGATTATTTGAGAAGATCAACTGCTTTCTTGACTAATAAGATTTGTTGAATGCATTGGCCTTCAACAGTAGTTAAATTCTTTTGAGCTTCTCGAGCTGCCAATCTAGATTGAGCACTAAAGAACTTGGGGCCATTGCCTTCCAGGAATGTAGCTTGCTGAATCATTTCTTTCAAAAAAGAAGGGAGAACATCCTTGATTTGATTGAAGAATTCCCTGATAGATCCTGCATCTTGGATTAAGACTGAAATGTCGAGCTCCACATGAGTGATCAACCTTTGCAGTTGGGCTTTGATGTGATCAGGTATGATTGGAGTGTATCTTTTGAGACCAAGATTGTTTCTTCATAAAGATATTCATGTAAAGAGTGGTAAACAGGATGAAGAAACTTGTTCCTGCATAAGAATAAATGAATTAGTGTTCATCAACAGTTATTGTCAAGTAAGAATAAGTGTTTGGACATTCCTACTCTACTGAAACCATGTCAAGATTGGGAACGGCCAATGAAGTTGCTTCAAGGATTTGGAGGCCTGAGTTTATAAAATAAGTCAGTATGAACAAAAGGATTTATCCTATCGGCTATTATTGGTATTACCTGAAGAAATTTCTGGATTGGTGTCTGGATTGAGATTGATATTCTCATCAATGCTTGAAAAGGATAAACCTACTAGGGGGTCAGAAAGTTTAGGTTCCTTCTCATTAACATGCTTTTGAGCGATGTCTTGGAAAAGATCAAGAATTAGCTGATGCATAGGAATAACATATGGTTATAAGTTGTCACAAAGTTACCTCAATGGCTGCATTGGCTAAAGATTTAAGTTGTTTGGAAGAAGTGAATTTAACCTTCTTTGAAGTTGTCTTCTAAGAAATAGCCAATTATTTTCTTTTGAGTTTAGCAATCGACTGATCACCAGGAAGGTCCGATGCTAGCTTCTTCATCAGAGTCTTCAAGGAGGGTGCATTTGAGCCAAATCATGGGTCAGGGCACCATATATCATAGTTCACTAGTGGGGGCGTCAGGTCAACAAGATCTTGCGAAAAGTTTAGATTGTGAAGGCATTATTATGAGGTGTAAAGTTTCTAAAAATGAAATATATAAGATCATACCTCAGGTTTTGCCTAGAAGTTTGGATCTAAGAAGGAGCAATAAACAGATACTGCTTCGTTAATGACATGCTGACTCCACTCATGCCACCAGTGATTGAAAGATGAAGAGGTAAAGGGGGTGCATTCCCATCCACTAATAGCTTCTGGTAATAGAGATTGTTCAAAATTCTATTGTAGTCTATTCCAGTATTAACGGTTTACCAAGGCTTCACTTTATCTACAAAGAATAGAGCTAGGGGCAATTGGCCAAAGCCCATCTGTCTGGCCACTATTGAAGGGCAGTGGAATTCATAAGAAGTTGGAGGCTTCTACCTACCATTCCTGACCTCAACTGGTAGAAGACTTGGTCTTACCACATGACTTAAGATTTTTAGTTCTACAACATCGCTATAGATAGTCTAAAATTTGAATGATGCTGGGAGTTCAAATTCTGGAGTATCTTAGTATACAAACCACTCTAAAGCGACTTCTAGAAAATTTTTATTGAAGAGCTTGAAGAAGTGGATAATTGATCCGTCAATAGTAATTGCTGATGCTGCCTCAGCTAAAGACATGCATCGGTGAAATTTTTTACTTCTAAGAAGTTGATCCTCTTGCTCTTTGTTGACACTTCTTAACGCAACTACTAAAAGTAGACTCTTAAACCTATCCCTAGCAACGGCGTCAAAATTACATAATATCACTTAAGCTAGGTTGTCATCCCTAACATGATGTAGAAGTGTTGGTATTAAATCTATATACTTTTCTAGGAATAAATAAATAAAGGATCCGCAAGCGCATAGATAATACCGATGTAGCATTTTAACCAGGAGTATTCTAGGTATCGTTATTTATAATTTTACCACTAGGAAGGGACTTGCAATGGATAATGAGCAGTGAGCACTGCATGTAATTGTTGGCATTTCTTAGCGTCACTACTAAAGATAGACTATAAATCCATCGTTAGCAATGGCACCAGAAATGTTAGGTGTTGGTATACCATAAATATCATTACGTCACAGAGATAACCCAAGGCCTTTAACGGCGCCGGCCTTAGCAGCGCAGTCTGGTAACAATAATTAGGAATGCCGGATTGGCCATCCTAACCATCCTTACTTACGATATGCAAAGCTGTAGCACGACGCCAGATAAATGCACAGAGTTTACAATCTTAAGTTTCGGTACTTAGGTACGCCAATCAATAGTTCATGAATATAAAGAATAAAAATGCAAGCGAACAGAACTATCATTGTAGCATTTCAACCCGTGAGTATTCAAGGGTTATCATATTTAATACTGTAGGAGGGCGTAACAAATGCATCTTGCTTGGTTTGTAGCCCGATCACTTATTGAGATGCATAGGTAGACATAGTCTAATCAGGGATCACAGCAGGCTCTTAAAGTATGGATAGTGGACACACTCATCGGGGCAACCTCAAGGAATAAAGAGAAAATAAGGAAATAAAAGAAATAAAGAACAAATACTTGAGCCGGCATTGAACTTATATAACTATGCAAAGAATTGTTAGTAGAACATCTAATCAATATAACTAGACTTAGAACTAAGTCTGAGGCTCTGGGCAGATCCCCGCAGCTGGACATCCAGCTGATAGGGACTCCTACCGGAATACCTGATAGGCTCTAGACTGATCTCCTACCGGAATACCTGATCGTGGGGAAATACCAGGGATGACAGGGCTATCAATAACCTGCCACCTACCCCTCTACCCGTAAGATACCCACGCATCCGTTGATCTCCGCATACCCGAGCACCTCGCCCGTGTAATTGGAAACACCTCCTATCCTCCCGGGACCCCAACCCTTCAGATTGACAGGCTCGGCTTAGAGTGGCCATCACAGCCCAACAAACCGTTACCCCAATCTTAATCCTTTGTCTATTCATACTAATTTGATGAACGATGAAGAACAAGGATGAACACATCAAGAACATAGCACAAGAAATAAGAACTAGTTCATATACTATGAACAAGATATGAACACAACTATACGCTAATTCAATTGCATAATCATATAAATATGATAAGAACTTGCTCATGGAGGAGAACTGAATTGTATTCACACCAAGAAGCTCTAAGATCCTCCAAGGAGACAAGCTCTCCTTGCTAGCTTTGCCTTGCTCTACTATTGAATCTAAACTAAAGAACAAGTCTAGAAACGTGAGGTGTATTGCTCCAAATGATGGTGTGTGTGTTGAATGGTGTAGAGCCATCTATTTATAGCCCAACAAGGACGGTTCATGGCGATCTAAATTTGGTAGGAGGTGAAACCGTCCTATGCATGCCGCCATGCAACCGCCTGAAAAGGGTGGGACCGAGTTGCCCCCTGGCCACCGCCTCCAC
>Ga0182004_10005349_pt1 | contig 10458 bp, 11 predicted proteins | sample Sormic07211540_1_FD_120479 | JGI IMG/M metagenome (GOLD analysis project Ga0182004, IMG submission 120479) | Endophyte microbial communities from Sorghum bicolor roots, Mead, Nebraska, USA - 072115-40_1 MetaG | ecosystem: Host-associated > Plants > Roots > Unclassified | place: USA: Nebraska...
ATTAAGCATAATTAATCTATCATTAGCATATGTGGGTTACTGTAGCACTTAAGGCTAATCATGGAGTAACTAGGCTTAAAAGATTCGTCTCGCGATTCTCAACTAAACTGTGTTATTAGTTTACTTTTTTATCTACATTTAATGTTCCATGCATGTGTCTAAAGATTCGATGGGATGGATGAAAAATTTTTGGGTGGAGAACTAAACAGGGCCTAATTTTGCAGAGTCTAGAAGTGTGCAGCCTGCCACGCTGGCCCACGCTCATCTCACTCACATTAGCTATAAAGTGACACATGAAAATAACTTTTAACCAACTAAAAAATAATAACCGCTAAATCAAAGATCTAAATTAAATTTTAATTGCACCATTAGATTTCTTACAACAAATCCTTTAAAATAAAATCTCAAGTGAATATATTTCAATAAAATTTTATTAACAAACATTTATCATGTAAGGATAGAACATTTTATTTTATTAAACACATACGATGTTTTAGGTTCACAGAACAATGTTTCGTCTTTTATAAAAGCAATGTTTCATCTTCATAAAAACAATGTTCATATTTTTGTTCATGAAATTAGTATATTATAGTATACACAAAAATAAATAAATAAATAAATAAATAAATAAATAATAAAAAACATTACATATATATTACATAATAAAAACATCATAAAATACACTACAGAACATCACAAAAATTATACTATAAAACATTACACATATATTACGTGAACATCACTAAATACACCATAGATTAATATCGGTCCATGCAGCATGTAGATTTTTTAATTTTCCTTCATGTGTAATTAATATCGGTCCACTAAAAAGATTCAACCAGGCGTTTGTTATGCTTTAACCGCATACATGCATGGATACCACAAAAAATATCCAATAAACACCTTTATAATCAGCGCTAGACTAACGTGTTGCTTACCAAATATAAATGAAAAAAAAAATAAAAAATAAAGAAGAAAATAAATATAAAATAATAAGAAAAGAAAATATAAAAAATTGAAGCACGAAAGAAGGAATAGAAAAATAAAGAAAGAAAATAAAAAGGGAAAAAAATAAAAAAGATAAAATAATAAAATAATATAAAAATAGAACATACGTAAACCTGAGTCTCGACCACACACTCCAGCTGTTCAACAATTTCCTCCTCCGCGCCAGTGACAGCAATGTGGTGGAACCAAAGGGGTTCCAAAGGGGAACTACAGATGTTCATAGCAGCATATATATAACACAAATAACTCGTATAAACACTAGCCTATATGCTATATGCTATAACCAATGGCAATATTCATCACTGCACCCAATTAGCTGATGATGCTGTATCAATCACGCACTCAACTCAAAATGAAAAACGTCAGACCAGCAGCGCCTGCTTGACAGCAAGTGTACCAAAACAACCAAGAAGACACATGTTACTTAGCACATACGCTGCTCTTGAAGCCTTCATAGATAAACTCAGGGATAAACTCATGGAAAATTCTCTTGCCCAGAAACTAGGGAACTACTACCAGGAAACCTCTGGTGACCATACAAGAAGTCGAAACACTGGTAACTAGTTGCCTGCTCTATCAGTGAATGCTACAACAAGGACATGCTATCCGACAATAGTTGCTGCAAGAGAAGGAACACTATAACACATGCATAGACGCTTCACCACTTCTAGCACTACATAATTCAACTGAAGGAATCCAACATCCTCACATTCTTGCGCCTGCATCGGTGGATGGCTCTTCTGCTCCCTACATAATTCTTCAGCTCAAGGAATCCAACATCCTCACATCATGCTTCTTGCGCCTGCAACGGTGATGGCTCTTCTGCTCCCCAAAGTTATTGTCACCATTGATTTTCATTTTATTCATATCTGCAATGCAGGGGAAAAAGAACCGTAATCAGGAAAGCTTCTAGGAGCACACAGATAAAGAGCATACATTGCAACATAAAAATATAAATCCAACAATAGCTGAGCATACATTACAACAAAAAAAAATATAAATCCAGAATCCAAGAACGTTTCTGGTAGTGGTAGCTGCAGGAAAACCAATACCATTATACGGGGGCCATGAGTATGGTAGCATGATCACAACTGCACCAGACAACTACCAATTTTAGAAATAAAAACTATCTTCAAACAGTTGACTGCAGGAAACATAAGGACTAGCCATCTATCCAAAATGGTGCAACCGTATGACAAGTTAATCTTTACAAAAGGACAACATTTCCAATTCTGAAAATATGGTCAAAATATATATTTTTTCTTTAAATCCTTAATCAAGAACTAATGTAGGAATTTTGGTTTTTTCTTAACTCTTACTCTAGTGTACAAACGCATTGAATTACCAAATGCAATAAGACATTAGACATGTATGGAACAACAGTATTTCACACTGAAAAAAAAAGGTGTTGCAATTGCAACAACCCTTCCAAGTCATGGAAAATGCACAATTGCTAGTTTGCTACCTTGTCACGTTAGGCTGACAATATCAAATCAGAGTTACATATGAGGACCTGGCCTCTGGGCAGGTGTGGAAGAATTTGTTTCTTGTTTCCAGTGTGGAGGCATAAATAATTTTTAGGTGTGGCACGGTTTATAAAGATCAAACATGTATAATGTAACTATACAAAGAGTCACTAGAACTTATATAAATATATGTGACTTTGTGTTCAGCAAATATAACTGAAATCCAAAAGTAAAGCATTGGCATTTAATATACCTCACTAAATGAAGATTAACTTATATAAATATATGACTTTGTGTTCAGCAAATATAACTGAAATCCAAAAGTAAAGCATTGGCATTTAATATACCTCACTAAATGAAGATTAACTTATATAAATACTCCCTCCGTATAGGATTTAGAAGTCGTTTTGGACAAGGCTTGGGTCAAACATTGGGAATATAAATCATCAATAACTTTTAAATTGTTGAGTTTGCAAATGTGAAAATTATATAAATAGATTTGTCTTGAAAAATACTTCCGTATATATCATTTTTTCCTAAGAATTTTTATAAAAAAAAGGTCAAAGTTGTGTTTTGGAGACCGTGTCGCTGTCCTAAATGACTTCTAAATCCTATATGGAGGGAGTATGACTTTGTGTTCAGCAAATATAATTGAAATCCAAAAGTAAAGCATTGGCATTTAATATACCTCACTAAATGAAGATTAACTTATATAAATATGACTTTGTGTTCAGCAAATATAATTGAAATCCAAAAGTAAAGCATTGACATTTAATATACCTCACTAAATGAAGATTACCTAGCAGGCCAGCACATATTATATATATTGTACTACATATATCTTATCTTTTCTACAGATTCTAGGTACGGCAGCTGCCAGAGCTTGCCAAATAGTTGGCTCCACCCATGCTTGTTCCCTCAAAATAAACTAGGAGTAAGGGAAAAATTAAATGTTTCCTCAAAGGGAGGTCAAACTTGATTGTTATGCCCTCCCATCTATACTAGGCATGGCATTATCATTCACTAGCCAAGCTACCTAGTGGAGGATCAGAAATGGAGTGAAGGGAGGGCTTAATAATGAAAGGCCAAAATCTTAGTAGCATTAAACTAAATGGTACAATAGATGTAACAAGGAAAGCAACCAATAATACCAATCTAAAATGCTCAAGTAACACTTATTAGAGTAGCTGTGGGTAGAAAATTACCAAAAAAAAATCTAACCCCAGTTGCTCGACACGTGAAATTGCTTTGTCAGCGACTTCCCAGCATTTAACCAATTCCAGAATATATTCAAACAAAAAATGGTAAGAAAACTGAAGACTCAAGGAACATTCCCAAACCCCTAACTGATGGATTAGCCAATTCAGTTATTTTCATTACGCCGCGCAAGGGAGGGAAGCTGCAGCTCCCAAGCCAAGCAAATTCCAGAGCTCAAAAATGAAACAACAGAATAATTTGGGAGGGAACAACAGAATCTCGCCACAAATAATAAAAGGATTAGCTAGTGCCCTGAACCCATGTCCCCTGACAATGTGTCAACTCCAGCGCATGCACCCTGCAGGCTGCAGCTGGAAAGCCAATGGCCTGCTTGGGGCCTCGACGCTGCGGTGCTGCCCATAGGGCCACTGGGGCACTGGCCACCAGACACATGGCACCTCACCTTACGGTATCTCAATGGGTGGGGTCTGGGAACAAGGGCACTGCCAGCTGCAACACGAAAAAGAAGAAGCGCCTACAAGGTGAAGACAAATCGAGGGAGCAAGAGTGACACAAGCCTTTGCATGGACGAGGGGCTGTGCACAAGCTGGGGCTGGGTGTCCTTAAATGGGCTAACATTACATGGAGGTATTAAGAGCTACTCAGACCGGAACCAGGCTACAGCCGCCACTTCCTCACACCCCCCACCCCCCACCCCCAAAAAAAAAAAATTGCCCAGGCCCTAGAGCCGACCCTGAAACTACATACCTAGATTTTGTTCATGGATTAACGAATTGTGCAAGAGCTTTATGCCTCTATTTGTCTCTGCCATTCTATGACTCGCTTCCTTATTGCATATGGTATCCCCACTCCCTTTGGCAGCATCTAGTAATTCGGAACTTAATTTGAAAGCCATATTTTGACCCGAGTGCTTTTGGGATGCTTCTAATAACCAACGAATGGCAAGTGCTCTTCCTTGTTTAGGTCTTATTTCGATAGCAACTTTCTACATCGATCCTTTTTTATCACGTCTTGTTTTTATTCCTATCTTGGGAGTTACTCTACGTATTGCCCCTTCTTCAGCCATGTGCTTGAACTTTGCTGTGCTGCTAGCCTGTACCATAGCACCACCAAAGCCAGTGTTCCAGGCATTAAACCATCAATTTCACACAATTACCCTTTCAGATCTTTGGCGCATGCATTAACTCGGTCCATTTTTTCTGAAGTTTCATGGTCTAGCAGCCTCAGCAGAGGCTATCTCCAAAACTAAATAAGCGGGCAAATAAAGTAAAAGAATTCATGAGGAATCAAACTGAACACAAAACCAAACTTATGGCACACTATTCTTTCAGATGAATCTGGCATTAATGGTACTTACTGTTATGATCCTTAGATCATTTGGAGATAACCATTGCCAAGAAGATGACCGGGCGAAGTCGGCGTGGAGGGAGACTAGAGTAATTTGGGGGAATTGGATTAAGTCTTCTTCATTGCCTGATTGAAAGGAGACACCATCCCATTCTAATATAGATGAGAGATTGAGAGGAGACTTGATCCCTAAGAAACTAATCTTTAGAAATAAGGAAATAACCTGATCTAATCTAATATCTTTCCTAATCCTTATCCCTTGCCATGAGAGGCAGGTGGACTGACCCTCTGGCCACCCATAACACTTCTCCCCCCATTATGAGCAGCTCACCCACGAGCTGCTGCAGACCTTCATTAGGAGGACTCGACTCATGGCTAAGCCTTTTGCATCTCGGCTTAGTTTTGTTATTTGAAACTAAAACACGAAATAAAGTTGGACTCTTTATAGGTGTCGTGTCCCCAATCAATGGTGAACACCATCCTGAGGCACAAGGAGGTAGAACACCAAAGCGGCTTCCATGGTGATGGACTGATGGTGCTCCAACTGTTGGAGGTTAGCGGCCATGTTCCCACAAGGGAACGGGAACGTGGAACAAGAACGGGTTGGGGTGTTATTCTACAACGTGGGATCATAAAATGTTCCCGAATCGGGAACGTGGATGTTCTCAGAACGACGTTCCCGGAATGAGGAACGTAGCCACGTTACGCGTTTCCGGCTCCTAAGTGTTGGAGGGCAGAGTTGCAACCTTTGGTGCTACTGGTTCCATTGAGGTGCAACATGGTCATCCCCCGCACTACAGACCGCCACACCAGGAGTTCATCAGACAACATCATTCCTCCTGGATCCCATGGGAATAGCCCAACAGTTGGCTTCATGTGGGCTGAGGAGTGGAGGATGTAGCAGCCCACTAGTACGCCAGGCCTGCCCAACAAAACCAAGGTGGGTGCCAGAACAGACGAGACGGCCGCCGCAATCCGCAATTCTTGACAAAGATTGAGCACCCTTGGTGCTTGCCATTGCATTGCGCTGGTTGATCGCTATGCAGGCTGCGATTCACCATGGCGCCCGGCTGAATGGCACGCACATCATCTGCAGTTCTGCACCATCCACCGGGCATGAAAACCTCGCCCTGCTGCCTGCAGGCGCACCGCTGCCTGCTCCTCTAATGATGGCCACGTGAGGGCTCTAGGGCAGACAGCCAGACGCTGCTCCCCACGGAGAGACTGCACCAGCCGGCGTGCCAGGAGTCCATGGGCTGCTGCCTGTAGGCATACTGCTGCCCGGCTCACGCTCCATCTTCGCGTCATTCCAATTGAGGAGACAGAAGACCAGTGCGGAGACATGATGGAAGTCCTCCGAGATGTGATGGCTCCCTCAGTGAGGGCACAGAAACCATCGGTAGCAGAAGCCATGGAATTGGATCGAAACCAAGCAATCTGATACCAGATGTTATGATCCTTAGATCATTTGGGGATAACCATTGCCAGGAAGATGGCCGGGCAAAGTCGGCATGGAGAGAGACTAGAGTAATTTTGGGGAATTGGATTAATTCTTCTTCACTGCATGATTGAAAGAAGACACTATTCCATCCTTTTATAGATGAGAGAATACTTGACCCCTAAGAAACTAATCTTTAGAAATAAGGAAGTAACATAATCTAATCTAATCTCTTTCCTAATCCTTATCCCTTGCCATGAGAAGCAGGTGGGCTGGCCCTCCATCACCCACAACACTTACCCTAAGGCAGCTCGCTACATGTTACTTGCAAAAAAATAGTAGATGAGATATGTCGAAAATTCAAATGTAGATGAGATTTCAAGCATATCGAAGCTAAATCTTGAAACAAATGGAAACATCGGCAAAATGTATCAACAAAAAGGCGCCTAACATAAGAAATACATATCAAAATGAACCAGAACCACATCACTGGATTACAACAACGGAGTATTTGGTCAGATTGCATAAACCATTAAATCCATTAGGAGTGTCCGTGCTACCAGTTTCAAACTGGGTCAGCTTTGGCCTGATTAAAATTGCAGTACCACAGGATCAGTCTCAGATATTTTGAGGGGAAGGGATCAAAATGTGCATGTTAAGAACATACCATGTACACGCCAACCTAAACAAAAAAATATTTTTGGGAATTCATTGTTTTGTTTACATTAGTCCAATCTGAAGCTCACAGATGTCAATACAAATCAAAAATAGGTGGAACATAAAAGAAGTATAGAGATACTATACATGTACTGACATGCATATAGAAAGCATGCCCCACACCAGACCAAATTATCTCAGGTAACACTATACTTTATCGTAAATATAAATCATTTTAGGCTTGACCCATGTCAAGTGTTTTTAGCTTTGACTATTTGTAGCTAAAAATCATATAGATTGACAAAATAACATTGCTATTACTACATGAAAAAAAAAATACTCCCATAATATATATACTCCGTCCCAGAATGATAAGCATATTTTGTAAAGGGAAAAGTGAAATTTTACAAACTTCAACCAACACTTAGTCAAGTTATATACAAGTTTAGGACATGAAACTTGCTTTTTTATATTTGCATTCAAAGTGCCTCTGAAATGATATTGATTATTTAGCAAATGACAACATCTTGGAAGAGAAATTAAGGGCAAATCAATTTTGTACAATTTTTCTCTGATCAAAATACGCTTCTCATTCCAGGACAGAGGGAGTAACTATTTATATTCGAAACACTATTTTTATAGATATTTCTAGTTAAAGTTCCATCTTGTAGGTCACATCAATGCCATGGAAAAAAAATATTTGTGATCTTATTATAAAAAATATGTTTTTGATCAGGAGTATAAAGGAATATTAATCAGGCATGGTCATTTTGTCAGACATACAACTACAAGCATATTCTATTGGGTAAACAAATGCATCTCCCCTAAAAACTGTTGACTCAACTAATCCACAGCAAATATTTATGGTCAGACATCACCACCAACGAGCGAGACTAACGTCACATTACTGGAACCAAGAACAGATGAGCTCAATGACCTAGAATTATTTGATCCCAAACAAGAAATATCCATCGACACCAGAATCTCAATCTACAAAGTTATCAAACGAAGCTGTTCCAACAAACATATTCTAAATCAAAGTGCACAAAGTAATGCTGCCAACAGTGCCAAAAGCTTAAAAGCAGTGACTATCCAAAGAATTGAATTCAAGGACGCTTATCACCTCCAATCACCCCGCCCCAGAACAGCTGCTGCTTCCCATCCTCTTCCTCTTCGTCGATCTCATCTCCGTAACCCAGCTCAACGTCGCCACGGTACCCAGGTTCGCTCCCGTACCCAGAATCGGCGGCCGCTGCCTCCGCTGCAGCGCCGCCACCGCTCCCGGCACCAACCCCACCAACGGGCGCTGGGCCGAACTCCGTCGCCATCGGCACGTCCCTCATCCGCATCTCCCCGACATCCGACGCCCACATCTCCCCGCTGGAGTCAGTGGCGCCGCCGCCACCGGCGCCGCACGTGAAATGGAAGTCGGAGCAAGTGCCGGATCTACGGCGGTCGCTGCTGCGGCCGGAGACGGACCGCGAGCCCGCACCGCGGCGGCGGCGCTTGCGGAGCCCGAACCAGCGGAAGGATCCGCCGCTACCGCCCCCCGAGGGGGCAGGCGTCGGAGTCTCCGCATCAGGGAGGCGGGCCGAGGAGGGGGGAGCGGTGGAGCGGTCCGAGAGACAGGGCTTCTTGTTGAAGGGGTGCCAGGAGGCGACGGCCTCGGAGAGGACGAGGTGCGGCGGCTGGTGCCGAAGCTGCGGGGCGCGCGGTGTCATCGGCGCCGGAGGTGGGGACGCATCGGGGTTTGGGTTGGGAAGTGGGCACGGTGGAGCGGCGGATCTCATTTCGCCCCGGAGGGAAGGAATGTTTGAGTTTTCTTTTCCCCTACTACTAAAATATCGGCTATCAAAAAATGCAAAAAGCAGAAAAAGATAAAATAGGAAACTTTTACTACTCCCTTTGGCGTGGGTCCAACTTCGACTTCAGCAACACTGTTTTCTAATGCACAATGGACAACACTACGGTTTGGCATACGTCCAAGTATGACTCCCAGCTGGAGCAGCAAAGAGTTTCTAAAACATATTTGACTGTATGTATTTATTCATTTATATTATAAATACTATCACCTAATTGGTTTCTATCCACCTCACATCTTACTCATTAGATGCTCTTTAGGCCGGTTTCAATGGGAGTTTCATTTGAGTTTCATTTACATTAAATAGGTTGCCACATAGGCTTTTTTGATGACATGGCAGTGAATTTAAGAAGAGAGAGAAGAAATGAGTTTCATTTAGATCAAACTCTCTTGGCACGGTTACCAACTCTATATGAGTCTTGGAATTAAATGCCTATGAAACTATGAAGTGAAACTCTCCATTGAGAGTGGGTGTTTCATCCAAGTTTCATTTCATTTCACATGACATGTTAGTCTTGGAAACAACGCCATGAAACTCTCCTATGAGACTGGCCTTACAAAACATATCTAATGCATGAAAACCATCCAACCAGGTCCATTTAGATTATTATTGTTGATATAGCCATTTACAAATAGTTGTTTGTGCACATGCAAAAAAGTTTTAAGTGGGTTTTGATGATATTGATTATACAACTAAGGAACTAATGACCTTTGTTAGGTGTTGACATCTAACTAATCATCATGGGCGCATGACATGCAAAAGGAGACCCAAAAAGACTCAAAATGAATGATTTGGAAGTTTTGGAAGCTCATTTGGACTGGTTTAAATTCACTAGTACATTGGGAATTTGGGATGACCCAAGTGCTCACAAAATCCATACCAATACACAAAAATTCTAGCCTAACATGTATAAGAGCTTACCATTCATATCTTATTGACTTGCATGGAACCGTGCCACGGAGCCTCCATGTGTTATGGGTGGAGTCTTCGCGCTTTGTCTCTCGATCGAGGGGTATTTGTTCTTTCTCCTCTCTCTCCCAACGAGCATCTTCCTCATTCATTCACTTCAACCGACTAGCATTCATTTTCTCTCCTCCATTGAAACTCTCAACCACCAAGCTCCAAATCTTAGTGATTCCTTGTGGTGATTGTCCTTGGGAGAGACTAGAGAAGATCAAGCTCCTTCCCATCCAAGCACTTCTGGTGAAACCCTAGTTGCGGGTGGTTTTCATTACTCTTGGAGTAAGGCTCCTAGCCGGCTAGAGGTTGCCTATGTAGCACTCCTAACTTTGTGAGGTGTTTCGAAAAGTTTGTATTACCCTGAGTGACTTAGTGGGGACCCTCTGAAAGCCCAAGTTTGGTTTTGGTAATTAATGACACCAAGTTGCTAATGCCTTGTGTTTAAGTGATTTGAGTTAGGCATAGCAACACATGTGATGAAGGTGCATGGTGGCATGGAAAG
>Ga0182004_10005350_pt1 | contig 10455 bp, 11 predicted proteins | sample Sormic07211540_1_FD_120479 | JGI IMG/M metagenome (GOLD analysis project Ga0182004, IMG submission 120479) | Endophyte microbial communities from Sorghum bicolor roots, Mead, Nebraska, USA - 072115-40_1 MetaG | ecosystem: Host-associated > Plants > Roots > Unclassified | place: USA: Nebraska...
ACAGCTTTTTTTTATATATAAAAGTCCTGAGGCAAGCTTTATTGATTGAAGATAGTTACATCTTGTGATAATAGTTGAATAATAAAACTAGAGGGATCATCGTCCCAGATATAATTTGTTCTGAAAATCATAGCTTGCCAAGTTAGCACATGTGTCATATTATTTGCTTTCCTTAAGTGCTCAATGGAGATCTCTTGAAAACCATTTCAGACTATACAGTATACAGGATACAGCTTCTTGTCGCCACTGTTCAGTGTTCACACCTCCCATGTCCCATCTGGCGGGGAGACGAGTCGAAATATGCGCACAAGTCAGGGGGGCAATCTGCAAACCAGACACCCGATGTTGCGTTAGTGGACCAGAGAGCTCCAGTTCACATCCGGTGCCGTGCGGCGCAGCAAAGACGTTGGAACTCCAAGCAGTTCTTCGGTTCCCCTCCACACGCATCACACATCGCCTCGTGCCTCTCAATTCCGTCTCCTTCTGCAGCGATTCTCGCAGGTGCGCAGCCATGATGATGGCGTGTGGCCTCGCCGTCGCCCAGCCTGCGGCGTCTCTCGCGCCATCCGGCAAGAGGAGCCTCTCCGGCGGCCGTCCCCCATGGCTGCCATCTCCCAGACTTTTTTCAGGTAAATTTGCCTTCCGATGGGCTGCTGCGTTTCTGTTTATTCCCTCTTGGTCATAGAGGCCTGGTGCGGAATTCACATGCATCATTGTGTTCTGCAATGCGTGCGTGGTGCAGACAAGCTAATAAGGAGCCGCAGTGTCGTTGCCAAGGCTGCGCAGGACAGTTCAGAATCATCCGGGAGCATAGTGAAATACGTCACCAGTTCTGTGAGTTTCTTGTCCTTGTGACTTGTGACTAATGAAAATCTAATTAGCCATATCAAGCTTGTATTATATATGAATGAAGACTAACCAAACTCGTATGGTTTGCAGACATTTTTTAAGACTAACCAAACTCGTATGATTTTTTTTTTCTCTAAAAACGAATACAGTTCAGCACTGCGGAAGACATTTTTGGTCTAGCTGGTATAGGCTTTGCCGCAATAGCTGCATTATGGGCTTCAGTCAACCTCATTGAGGTACATTCCAAATGACATGTTGCAGCTTTCGATTCCTAACAGATAAGCGTTCACCTACAAGCCACATGAGGTTAATCTGCTCCATGTTTTCGTTCATTTTAGATCATCGATAAGCTCCCGGTTCTTCCTCTTCTATTTGAACTGGTTGGGATATTAGTTGCATGGGTAAGTTTTTGTCACTATCTTTTCAAATATTTTATATTATCGCAAGTAAGTTTTCCTGAGCCCTGATTATCACTCTTGACATTTTCAGCTTTTCATCTACAACAATCTCCTCTTCAAGCCAAAGAGGTAATAACTACTCCTGTTCAATTATGTTCGTTCGATTGGTCCATCCGACCATCGTACTAAGTACCATTAGTCCATTACATACGTGCAAAACCGCAGCAGGCATGAGAGGATGACTGCCGGACCTCTTTGGATACACTCCCTCCATTCCAAGCTATGAGTTATCGCTCGATTCATCACGGGTCCTATTTTGCCCTTTGGATTGATTAGTTCATATTATCTGCAGGGAAGAATTTCTGAAGAACATCAAAAACTCAGTATCTCAAATCCTGGGGCAGTAACCTTTGCAGGCGACAGTAGACAGCAAGCATTCTGTCATGGGTTCTCTGCAAACATACCGAATGCAATTATGCAATATAACTGTCTGCAAGCTATGAGTGTTACCATTTTTGACTCTATATAAGCACTACCAATTTTCTGTACAGGTTAGTGTGATTAAAGCCGTTTTCCCAGTACCAAAACTTGGACTGGGACCTCTTGCTGTACGAGTCTAATGAAAACAGACACCCGGATTCTTCCTGTATTGAATGCTTCGGCTATTCAATTTCACGTACAAGAACGAAAGGGTATTTACATCTGAAATCATGGAAACAGCGCAACAAAGAAGAAAGATGTCAAAGAGATTCAGTAATGGCCAGCGGTGAATGAGGACGCCGTTACAATTACCCTGTGGGTTAGCAATCAAACATCACAGTTCACAAGGCAGCCGAAAGTTGTAGAGCCATGGAATCGATGTAGCACATGTCACCTTTCGTGCTAAAAAGATCATGCGAGTTCAGAATAACATCAGTGCAACAAGGACAGATGGGTTCATCTCTGCATTGATACCTTGTCTTCCTTTGACTTTTGATTTTGAAATAAGCACCCACCCAGATACATCTTGGCTCGAATCAGGCGGATGGCAAATGATGAAATTTCGACAGGGGAAAGAACAGAGAGAAACTACAATGTAGAAAATACGACAAGGTTGAATGACTAAACTAACTAACCAGATTCCAGCATTACACTTATTCTGACCAATGAGAATAGATTGGAATTCTCTAAAATATAAATTATATCTATCAAGACTGATACAGGTATCTGATCGACATGTTAAAGGGGTGAAAACACGATTCCCTTGATCATTGTAACACCCTGAGTACAAACCTGGAACGCCCAGGCTTCAGTTTTTGTCCAAAAAGCCAGTAACAGGTTTTCCAGCATTACTGCTGGAACTCTGCGGATATGTTTTTACAACAGGTACATCTACTTTCGAATATGGTACTTGAGAAACACCATTTACCTGTCCAGGATTGGCAGATGTTTCAGATTCGATTGCCATGGAGGAGTACCTTCTCTCTGCAGGGGAGAATAATCAGGATTAAACTCATCCTAGCCCTAGAAAGCAAACAGAAAAGGATATATCTCGCACAATATACACTCTAGCCTTCCTAGGTTTACTAATGGATTCTCAGTTCCCAGATAAAATGGAAGAAAAATACTTGTATAAATGAGCTAGGAAGTCACCAAGTTCAACTCTTAAGTCAGACAGCACAAGACCATAAAACCATTCAGTCAGATGGATCCATATATTATGAAATGCTGGCAAATATCACTGACCAAACTATCTTTCTCTTCTCTTTTTTTATAATAAAATAAATTGTATTCCCCATCTCAAAAGAAAATCACTGATGTGAAGTAACAAGATGAGGTCATGTGTAAGGATTTTGCATTAGCAATTAGCATGGTGAATAGGAAAATTTGGTGTACCTTTATTTCTTCCGCGTTCCACAAACTTGCGGAGGCAATCACGGAATTCTGTCAGCACAACTCTTTCTTGTTCTGCATACAGTGCAGATTGGTTTTGGTTGACAGTTATTGTCTGCTGAGGAACAGCATTTTGAGAAGTCGTAAACACTGTATCTTGTTCGTCACACATTTTCACTTCTTCGTCACACAACAGTGCCAGTGTTCCAGGAGACATAGGTCTATTGGACTTCTGATCATCAGCGCAGTTAGGTCTGGATTCTTCTAGAATAGCTTTGCCCGTATGAGTTCCTCTGCTTGAATGGTCATCAATTGATGCTTTTTGATCTGGATCTTGATTATTTCCTTCTCTGTCATGGTTTGTCAATGCTAGGGAACCTGCCCTGTCATCTTCCTTCTGTCCTCCCCTTTCATCTTCCTTCTCGCCAACCCTCTCTTCCATCGTTTTCCGGCCTGTTATTTTAATGAAAATAATACAATGAGCAGCACATAACCATCCAATTAATGCCCATTTAACCATTTTGCAGACTCTGTTTATAATCCATTAATCCTCTAGGTTGTTCTTGGTTGCATTCTCTTAACATACAATAGTGCATACTTGCAGGTCTCAGGGGGAATGAAATAATGCTACATGTAATGTGTGTCCATACTTATATTGATAAATAAATATAGCACATTGAAGGACAGAAGTGAAAATATGCAGTGAAACGCTCACAGATGATCTGAGAAACAGAAAGTGTGATTGCACATATCAACTGCTTGCCAACTCTCGTGCAGTTCCAACAGGAAAAAGCAAATGGTAACCTTGACCATGATATGTAGCGCTTAGTAATTTAGAGTATAACATAACAGTATATATTAGAGGTAATAGCTGCACATCCAAGCAAAACCCAAATAACTCAATAACATTTATTTTCTGCATGGAGAGATGAAGCACTAACACTTTTGTCCCTATATCTTATCTTCTGGTTGTTGTCAAAATAAACTTTGATAAAGCACTTCACCAGCATCCAAATTCCCAGGAAATGATGTAAACTTGTAAACAAGTCAAAACAAAAGATTGAATCCAATGTTGAAGCAAGAAATGAATAACTTGCATCTACACGGGACAAGTTAATATTGAAACAAACAGGTGCTGATCTATGTGAGTTACTTCACTGCATATCAACAAGATAACTCATGGATACAGAACTGAATGTAACTTTTTGTTTCTAAGTCGCAAAAGGTAAAATCAACATAAAGACAATAGCAGTACCAGCATATGTTTTTGCAGCCTCTCCTGATACCACCACTAAAAGCTTGCATAGCTCCTTTATGTCCTCTTCTTGCACAATGTCTGCTAAAAGGGGCCTGGAGTGGGATGGCAGAAACCCATCAATAGAAAACAAATATGGTAGGCTTTCTATGAACATGTTATATAGCTTATGGGTTACCTGTAGGTAACTTTAAAGGGGCCCAGATTTGGAGGATGTGCAGACTGGCTTATTGGAATTGGACCATCAGGTACTGCATTTTTCTGATAAACAGACTGATTAAAGTGCGAAGTACATACAACTAGTTTCAACAGAGTCTCATAATAACTGCTGCCACAAGTAGCTTTGTCTAATCTCCTTGTCAAAAATCAATTTTAATTTGCAATTATGTTCTAGATAATTCAAAGTTCTCCCACGAAAATAGAAAAAATGAATTCTGTAAGGTGCATTTATCTAAAAAAACTCAACTGGGAGGGGGTACCGCCCCACAGCTTTGTACTAAGAAGAAACCTCAGCAAAACCGGCTGAGAAAACCTGCAACTACCTACCACAGACCGGCACCCTACCCATGCATGTAAATACCATTTCGGTAACGGCCATAATGTCTCCTACCAGTGAAGGACCGGCACAGCCAACACTGTATACTGTACCAGCCAGAATCCAAATCCCGGCCACTTCCGCTAGTTCCGGCTATTCCATGTGGAATCTTCCTTTTCTTGGTTTAGGTACCATCCTGCCACAGCATTTCTTGCAACGTGTAATGACTCCTGATGGTCCTGTACTCCGGCAGCGCACAACCTCCAGCAAAGGCAGCAAGGGCCCTACTTTTTCTCTCCCACTGCTGGGCCATAGGGTGTGTGTTTGTGCAATCTACACCTAGAACCTCATTTTATTCTTCATTAACTATTTGTTTTAGGCTTGTTGCCTGCAATGCACAACTCCAACGCATGTACCAGAATGCATGCTTATATCATGTACATGTTTTTGTTAATTGTAAATATATTTGTTATTTTATTTATTGTATCCCGGAATGGTAACTGGTATCATCCAGTACCGAAATGTTTCATTCCAGTGAGCAAACCAGAATAGCACCCGGAACGGCATTGATAAGTATGACCCTATCCCTTTTAGTGAGGCACAGTGATTTTTATTTGGGTACAAGGCAGGATTTGAACCCCAGCTGGCTGCCGGCTGGTATGTTTACTCAGTGACCAACCACAGGACTACTAGTGTATTTGCACATTTGTCTACTAGAAGTAGAGTATAAGGAGCTAACAGTGGCAGTCTGGCACACTACTTTGTCACGTAAAAAAGAAAAGTTTTGAGACACTATTCATAAATTCAATTCATGGAATAAAATTCACTCCTAGTGATGGAACAAAGCACTTCAGCTTGCTCCTGAAGACAATAAGGCAAGAACACAAAGCCATTCCCAGAAAAAGAAATGAGGCGAAAACAGTGCAAGTTCAAGTCTTAGGCATGGCCATTACCTGAGATATGTGATAATTCCTGTGCGCTACATGTTCCTTATTTGAATTATCAAGTGAAGGATCAATATGTTTCCTCTTCCTTGATGTGGAAGGAGAAGGGAATCCTGTAGCTCCAATAGCACCATTTACAGCTGCATTTGTCGCCTGCTGCATGTTAATTGCATTTTTGTGATCCCCTTGGAAAAGATTTCTTCTCTCTTCACTTCCTTCAAAATTCTTGCAATCCATACACTTGCAATTTTCAGAGCATAGTATATTAGCTTGGAAGCACTCACAGTACTTCTTGAGGCATCCTGACTTCTTGCAGTGGCACCCTTTATTATGCTTCCCTACTAAAGGGAGATCACTAGACACCTCCTGGCAATTTCATGGACTAGAATTAATGCCACATGTCATGGAAGCACAATAACATGGTCAAAATGAAATGCAATAATGAGATAATGTCTGTATTTGATAGTAAATAGAATAGGGTTAGGGTCTAAGGTTAGTGGAATAGCATGTTTGATTTATCAAAATCTCATCAGTTCCCAATTACTATTGCTAGCTATGAATAACAAGAGAAAATATGGATATGGCCTTCCTATTGAAAACATTATTCCTTTTCAACTAAAAATACTACCTGCGTCCTGCAGTCTAAATTTCTTGTTACTTAAGGTATCAATAGTCTCTGATGCCCCATTTCTACCATCGTTTTTCTAAAAATACACTATAGAAAATCAATAACATTATAATTACACTGAAGCACTTTTTGCTGGTGAATCCATGAATATTGTTTTTTAATAAATATAAGTAGATTTTGTGTAGAGATGAACAAATTACAAAAGTTGATGTATTCTAGAACAGCTTGTTTTTTTGGCTGGAGGTACACTTCATATTAGTATAAGCAGAAGGAAACAAAACATGCACTTCTTTACTAGGGCATAGGTGGCAAACATTTTGCAGGGAAGACTGAATATTAGACTTTTCAGCGACCTTGTCTTCTTCCTACCTTGCTAGGATATATTTTTTACAGAAAGCTTATCAATAATAGTTTAATAAAGAGATAAGAGCTTGATTAACGTTCAACAATAGCAATTTTCCATCTCAGACAATGTCAAATATGGCATGTTGATTTTTAATTTTTGAGGATTTAAATTTGGACTTACAAAATGCCAAGCACACACACAAATCTAACTACATTGATACACATTTCCAAAGAGACGTCAGAGTAACTTTAAGAAAATGAGTTACAGGCATGAATTCTTCAAAAATAAATAATTTTAATATGTCAGGTTTTATCATGAAACTTCTCGTATAAATTTATTGCAATGCTCTCCTTTTTCCTCTTTCAATTCAAACCCTCTCAATTAGAATAAACTATGACCTCTAACATGAGCATGGGCATCGCTATAACTAACTGAAACTCAAAGGAAAAACAAATGGCAATAAATGTTCCTTTAGAAAGTAACTATGCAAACAATATTTGGACAACATAACATACATTATTCCTATTCGTATGTGGGCTGCTCCCAATCTTAGGCCTGAAAGCATCTGGATTACGCTCCAATGTAGCTTCAATAGCTTCACGCCTGGCAACCTCATTCTCAGGATTATTAAAACAGTTGGTGCAGTTGCACCCATCACAGTGAGTACCAGAAGCGAAGCATTCACAGTACCTGTAAAAGGAACCATAAAAAGATTTCAGGTGGATAAGTATATACACAAGATGCCCAGCTGGAAGAAAAATGAACAACAGTACATTCTTTGTATTTAAAAAGGGAGGTGGGGTGACTTGAACTTGGAGGTCAAAACAATGACACACTGTATAGGTTTGTAAAGGTATGCAGAGACTCAGAAATTAGGGTTTTCGAGACAATATGAAGGATTGAAAGGATGCTAGAAAGATTTCTGGAATTATTTGTATTACAATTACCTGTTCTCATCTAACCTACATCTACATGTACGTGTTTACTAAGTTTTTTGCTATATTCATCTAACCTACATCTATGAGGAGAACATTGTCCACATGAGAAAACGTCCTTTACTATATTTCATTGTTATCAAGCTAAGGATAGAATCTGACTTACAAGTCCTTTCCTATATTTGATTCTTCTCAAGCTAAGGATAGAATCTGACTTACAACTTCAAACATCTGGAGTTCCTGCAATTGCAGCACTTCTTCTTCGTGGGAGTGCTATCTTTTCCTTCATAGAGTCTTGCTCGTGGTTTTGGTGACTCTGGTTTCCTACATTACAAGGCCCCAAAGCATAACTAGAACAATGGAGCAAGATGCAAATTTCAAAGAAAAAAAATTGAAATATTTCGATCTTCAGCAGGGAGAATGCGCTGAAACTTTCCTACAAGAGTTAGTTTAAGATCAATAAGCTCATCTAACGCAAATATGTGTCTTCGTTTCCAAGCAATGACAAGTCCACAGCAAAATTTGGAAACTGCCTCGTGGTGACACTCAGAAAATCAGAAACGTTCCCACGTTCAGCATATGAATCAAGACGAAAATGGGCTCTGTCATCGAGCAAAATGAGCCCCGTACCAAACAGAGAGGCGGAAGTTTCAAAACTTCTAAATCTCAGAACGGGGACACTCACAAGGGAACCGCGACCGGGGGACGCTGGACTGGTTGCGGCGGCATCGGACGAAGCTGCGGTACAGGGACCGCCATCGGCACCGCGTGCCGCGGCAGCGGCACATGCCCCACCACCTGGTGCGGGCGCATCACCGGCAGAATCCGCTGGTGCAGCTGCTGCGGCATCCCCATAGGCATGGCAGCCCTCACGTGCTGCGGATGCTGGAACCCCACGGGCAACGCCCTCGGCTGCAGAGCCCTAGAAACGGCGGCGGCCGCCGCCGCCATCGCGGGGTTCCCCGCCAACGCCGCCGAGTTGAAATCGAGCTGCCTTACTAGCTTCTTAATCGGCGGCTGCATGGACGCAGCGGGCACGGGAGGCCTCTGCGGCGGCGGAGGGCCGCCCTGCTCCTTGCCCGCCATCTACTCAACCCGGCAGCTACAGGATCAAAACGCCTCCGCCCACCGGTAACGTCAACACAAACCCAATTCGCGGCGGCCGCGGGGAGACCCGCGGCGGGATCGCGGCCGCCGGCTCCAGATCGAAGGGGCCGGAGGCCCCGCAGCCGAGTGCGGGGTGGCGGCGCTCGCCACGAGCTCCGACGCGGGTTTGCGGCGGAGGGGAATGGCGGATTCTGAGAGAGCTGGGGTGGGGGATTAGTGGATTTTCCCTCTCTCCCTGCTGCTCTCGACTGCCCTCTTCTCTCTCTCTCTCTCTCTCTCTCATGCCACCTCTCCCCCCTTTCTTTCTCTCCCACTCTTCCCTTTCGAAATCAAATTCATATTCTACGGCCGGATCCGAGAGGCGACCCGCCATCCGACGGCGGAGGCGCGGCTGAGCAGCATCCTGCGGCTCGAATTCATAGATGTGGGGTTGTTGGACCGCTCGCCGTTCGATTCGACGGGTTCGGAATTGTTCACCTCGCCGTAGGCGCACGCGGCGTCCCCTACTGACACGTGGGCCATGGGGACGAGGATCCGGTGGGGCTGCGCAGTCGGTGTGAGGGCGCGGAGATGCGGCGGGGTCTCGGTCGCGCAATGTGGATCCGTCCTGTCACTCGCGGAGTTCGTTTTCCGGGAAAAGCACCGGGACCTGGTTTACGCAGTCTGTGTCTCATGACACATGGGTCCAGATAATGTGTGGCCTATATGTCAGTCTGTTTCCGTTTTTTGGATTCGCGGGAAGGTACACGTTGTAGCGTGAAAATCTCGCGCGAGGGTTTTTAAAAGGTGTGACTAGTCTTCGGTTTCAGTGGAATAGGCCATTGTTGAGCCCGTGGAGATCGCCATTTTTGGTTCGTGGGCCTCTCTACGGCCTCCGGCCATTTCTGCTTTCGGAACTCGGAAGGGAAGGTTCCAGTCTTCAAATTCTAATTTTGTGCTGATATTTTAGATATCGGGTTTTGATTTTTTGAGTGCTCGATTTAACGGTTACAGAAACAAAATACCCCTCCATACTAGTAATTCAGATCATTTTGAACTAGGCTTAGATCAAAACATTATGAATATAAACATGGAGAACTTTAAGTTGTTGAGTTTAGAAATATAAAAACCATATAAATAGATTTGTATTGAAAAGTACTTTATAAAAATAAATTCTCTCCATACCTAGAAAACAAGTCGTTTTGGACAATGAATTATCAGTATGAAAAATAGAAAGTTAAAATTATGCTTTGGAGACTGTGTCACTATCCAAAACGACTTGAATTATCAGTATGAAGAAAGTATAGGCATAAAGCACAATGTGTTTCGCTCACTATGAAGGATCAATTGTTAGCAAATACTATCAACAATAAACTTGCCGGGACATTTGTCGCTTGTCACCTTGAAACTCAGAGTTTGAAAGCCAACGAGAGCTATCAATGCTTAAAATCCAATAAGTGATATACGACCGTACTATTAGAAGGGAAATTCTTAAACTATATGGTTATTAGCTAGTGCCACTAAGGTGATAACTAACTTTTAGTGGGGATTAGCTTTATTACGGTATATAGAATTATAGATAGATATAGATATAAGATAGATATATA
>Ga0182004_10005351_pt1 | contig 10454 bp, 6 predicted proteins | sample Sormic07211540_1_FD_120479 | JGI IMG/M metagenome (GOLD analysis project Ga0182004, IMG submission 120479) | Endophyte microbial communities from Sorghum bicolor roots, Mead, Nebraska, USA - 072115-40_1 MetaG | ecosystem: Host-associated > Plants > Roots > Unclassified | place: USA: Nebraska...
AGTTAATTCATCCTAAAGCTTGTACCAGCTCTGGTCTGGCTAGCAATCTAGAGTATGAGGTGTGGAACCTAGGCACGCGTAGGATTGCTAGCCTCGCCAGAGAGCTACTGCCGACCACCCGGGACGTAGAGGGTAGATCTCGTGCAAGTGTGGGAAGGAGTTAGAGACAGTGCCGGCTCTGAAAACTCATGTAGAAGAAAAAACTAGTCGGCTAACCAAAAACTTGTTTTGAAGGATAATAATATTAAAAATATTATGCCAAAAATTAATAAAATATTAGAAGTGCATTTATCTTTGGACGAAAGTATGTTCGGTGTCGACAAAATTGTCTGGTTCTCAAGCTTTATGACGTGTTGTCATGAAGGTGGTCACGGTTATCGTAGCGCCGTTCTTCGTGGTGATCATTATTGCGACTTGACAGGTGGTCAGAGCAAGTAGGCCAAGCAACTTGGTCAATAGCCCAAGCAGATCAGTGTCGTCGATCTTCCTCCCTTTGTAGCAGGGAAGCGACGATGTGTTGTCGGCGTGGTTGGAGACGTTGCTGGAGCCGTAGCCAGCGTGGTTGGAGCCGCAGCCAGCGTCGGTGAAGAAGTGATCGGTGCAGATTAGATCGTGGCGGTGAAGCTGTTGAAGCCGGTGGTCCAGGTGATCTAGCTGATGGTGACGTGAGGTCGTCCGCCATGGCTGCGAAGTCGGGAATGATGACCATTTGGCTCGTCTGGGAAGCTATACGCACACCCCCTACCTGGCGTGCCACTATCGATGAAAGCTGGTCGGCGGTCTACCTAGGGGTATGCCCAAGGTAGTAGATTATCGATAGACAGGTGTATAAGCTACGAACTAGATGGTGACATAAGACACAGACAAGAATTTTATCTAGGTTTAGCCGTCGTGAGGGCGTAATACCTACGTCCTGTGTCTAATTGTATTGATATGAGATATAATAAGATCTCTGACTTGTCCTCTAGGGGACCTCTACCCTTTCTTATATATCGTGAAGGGACAGAGTTACAAGTAAAGTATCCTATTTGGTACAATATCTTCTTGTAGCCTTGCTGTGCACACCGACCAGCGTCGTGCGCCGCACGTCTTCATCTTGTGGGCTGGGCCACCTCTGATGGTGCGGCTCATGTCGATACATGAGGGTATAGGGGTTTATACCCCCACACTCCATGACTACCTTCCTTGCACGGAACTCCGAGCAGATCGATTAAGCCACGAATCATCTTGTAATGGGCCCATCCTTTTAGCCTAAACCTAGCCGTAAGGGTATAGGGGTTTATACCCCCATAGCTAGTCTCTGAGCACTATGCATTGTGATGTGACACACCATCTTGATATTCTTCGACCAGTGAGGCTTGACGTCTCCGACCAGCAGAAAAGTCTCATCATTGACATCGAAGAAATAGGTTATCTGAATAATGTATGGTGCTCTTGAGAAAAAGATTTCTTTCCTTATAAAGTGCGACCACTTTACTTTTTTAAAAAGTATAGGGTTTGAAAAAACAAGCATATTCACCGTAAGGTGAAGTGTGCCCACTTAGTCCCCAAGCTTGGCAATAGGTGACGTAGGCACGTGGTGCTAGGGCCCAAAAAGAAAAAATCCACATAAAAATTCTGATATTGAGATGCATCGTACCGATATAGTCCCCGAGCTTGCTGGAAGGCAAAGTATGAGCCTTGTAGCATGGTCTAAAAAATTAAAATCCCCAAGTACAGCGTAGGGAGTGATCAGTGAGTCCCCGAGCATGATTAGAAACATAAAAGTGCTCGGTGGTCGGGCAGTCCCTGATCATAGCGTAGAAAATGGTCGACAAGTCCCCGAACGTAGTCGGGAACGTAAACATGCTCGGAGTCAGAGCAGTCCCCGGACACGGCATAAGAGCTAGTCGACGAGTCTCTGAGCGTTATTGAAAGCATAAACGTGCTCATTGGTCGAAGAAATCCCCGAGCATAAAAACTCCTCCTGTGTCTTGGAGCAACATAATTCCTTATCTTGTCAGCATATCAATGACATCACTTTATTCCAACTTCGAATAGTAGTCCATCTACTTTAAACGTGTCAGACTGCACAACTCGTCAGTAGCATAGAAAGGCAAGCCCACAAAGACGCAGTGGGCTGTCCCACACAAGAGCCAAAATAAACTGGGCCCACCAAGCCAATGAAGGGAAGAACTGCTTGCAGATTTATCAAGACAATATTGGAAACTAAAATGGCACTCTCAGCGTTAATGGCGCACGTTCCCCTAGATTTTCAGGGATTGGGAGCGGTAGCAGCTACATAATAAATAACCACACAAAGAGCGGCGACCAATCTTCACCAAAGCAGTTGCCATTCATTTCCCAACACACCGTCTTCTTCCTCAAGCCATCAGCCATCTGAGTGAGATCCAGAAAACCAACACACAAACTCAAATGGCCAGAGGCAATGCGAAGAAGAGGTCAAAGATGATAGCCAAGGAGTGGTAGAAGTCCAAATCCACCTCGCAATCCATCAACGAGCTCATCAGAATGGGCGTGCTACACAACCAAGAACTTGGAGGCAAGAAGGCACCCGTAGGAGAAAGCTTCCCTAACCCGAGGCCCGGTGAGATTGTTGTTTTTGAGGATTTCTTGAAAAGCGGTTTCGGGGTCTCGGTTCATCCATTTCTTCAGGGCTTGTTGTTGTATTACGAGATTGGGATCTACAACCTGCATCCCAACTCGATCCTCTTTATCACTACTTTCATTCATCTTTGTGAGGCTTTCATGGGGATAGAACCGTACTTTGATCTTTTTCGTTATCTTTTCTATCTGAGGAAGAAAGGGGCCCATGGGAGATCCAAGATTGTAGGTGGAGTATACCTCAATCTTAGAGATGGGATGAAAACCTGTTATCTTAGTTGTCCCTAGATCACTTCCTTGCCAAAGTGGTATAAGAAATGGTTCTACATCAGCGAGGAACTCAACAGTGCCACCTTCTATGATGTCTGGTACCAGCCAGAGAAGAGAGTGAGTTGGACCGACAGACCAGAGTACAATGGACAGATGGAGGAGCTGATGAACCTGATCCAGTGGCCTCGTCTTGATGGACCAGCAGTGGTTAGGAGCTTCATCAGTAGAAGAATACAACCATGCCAGAGGAGGGTCCATTATGGGTACAAGTACCAAGGGAATGTTGATACGTCCAGGATGAAGAAAGAGAGCCTTGAGGTCAACGAGCTCTTCAATCTTTCAGATGCGGGCTATGCTCCGAGCAGCGACCTCATGCATGCATACAAGCTAGCCCGACCACCATCGAAGGTAACTGTATATAACTTGAGCTTGTTATTTGACACTAATTGCTGAAACGACTAATACATGATGTGTGTTAGGTAGGTCAGTGATATGGACAGGTCTGTGGTTTATGTTTCCTTGGCACTTGGCATGGAGCAGCCAAGAGGCATGGACCTGCTAATGTGGAATGTAGCACAGTGCTACATATACACTAGCAGCGACAAGGACAACTAGCAGAGGACGCCTGCCGTAGATGACTGAGTTGCAGGAAAGAGACCAGTTGCAGCCAGAGCATCAAGGAAAAGGGAAGTTGCCCTAGATCAGACCTAAGGCTCGTCCAATGTTGTTGTGTCCCGAGCAGAGGACCTAGCATCGAAGCATCGTCGAGTGCTGCAGCTGGTGGACGACGATGAAGAGAACAAAGACAGCAGCACCCCCGACTTGATCCATCGGTCGCGGAGGTGCCCCCAGATGCAGCGCTGTTGGAGGTACCACCACCGATGTCACTGACCATTGCCATGACCTCGACTAGGGTCGATGACCAGGTGCCTCCTGAGCATCACGAGCAAATGTGGCTCCAGGATGTGCTAGGCGCAGGGTCTTCTCGATGTCACACCGAGCTTCAGACCTATAAGTCTTTTGAAAACCAAAACTTCTCCTAAAGTCATTAGTGTAAGAATTAATTTTAGTGGTGTAATGTGGCAGTGTCGTGTCTAACGTGAACCCAGACCAGGCAAGTGTAGGAGAGGCGCCGAGACTTGCCGAGCAAGTCACGCAACAACCGGCTCCAGAAGAGCATGGAGCCTCCAACACCAGAGTTGAGACAAACCGGGTGAGATCTGAGCCTCTGCTAGAAGGACATCCGTCGATCGAGCAAGCAAGGGCATCGGTCGATGAGCCCCTAGTGACTCAATCCACCGGGCTAGCGGCTACACCAGAAGTCCCTGATTGGGGAAAAGCACCGATGGCTCCCTCGACCGTGGGAGCAAGTGGTGTCCACGCCGACAACGCTTCCTCGGACTCCGACGACTGCATAGCAACAAGGATCACATGATGGACCTGCAAATCAACAAAGCATATATACTGCTAGTTGTTAGTTGCCACGCGCATACTTCTTTAACAGAACACACACCTGCAGATATACTCCCTCCGTGTCGAATTTAGAAGTTATTTTAGACAAGATTTGTATCAAACATTAGGAATATAAATCACCAATAATTTTTAAATTGTTGAGTTTGTAAATATAAAAATTATATGAATAGATTTATCTTGATAAATACTTTTATAAAAGTATACATATATTATTTTTTTAAATGATTTTATAAAAAATAAGAGATCAAAGTTGTGTTTTGGAGACCGTGTCGCCATCCTAAACGACTTCTAAATCCGATACAGAGGGAGTATATGCACATGGCAACCCCGCAGACCGGACAACTTAAACATCCATGCATGACGAGAGGCAGCGATCAGGCGTGTCCCGAGAAAATATGAGGCTCAATTCAAAACAACAAGTGGAGACCTAACATCTATTGTCAAAAAAAGATAATGACAAATATCAATATATTACAAAGACAATGTATAAAAGATCAACTGAATAAAACCGTGCTAACGCTACAGTTTTTTGTAGAAAATGCTTTTAAAAGAACCAATTTATTTCTACAAAGTTTTTGTTTACACTATTTTATATCTCCAGACATATTTACATCCTCTCAAACTCCTTAACCAAATATTAGATATCTTTAGGGATGTTGTTCTTAAAAAACATCTTTAAAATAATGCTATATTCTATATTCTGTATTCTAAGCTTTTCGATCTCTTTTGAGTTGATAGAGATGTATAGGGAGAATAGCAATGAGCTATATAGGGAGCCATAGAGATATATAGGGAGAATAGTAGTGAGCATTAGCATTAATAGTGAGTTCTACGTGTTCTGCACGATGGAGCGGCGTGCCCTATCCATGCCGCCTTGCCCTATCGATGACATGTTCTGCAGGTGTTGGTACTGTGCGATGGAGCCAGAGTCGTCGTCCTCCGAAGCCCTCGATCGGTGCTGTGCGAAACACCTGGAAGCCCCGAGTCATCGTGGCGGCCACGGGCAAAGCCAAGCTGATGGCTTGACAGAGCCAGGGGCGAACATCGCCTCGGTCGCTACGGTGGCACTTCAAGGGGAGGCTACGACGTCAATCTAACAGGCCCAATACCCTGATCCAAGTGGCATGAGGACAACCAGGACGTCGATCTGCCTCTGCCCGCCGAGAACACCGGAACTCTTCCGCCGTGCCACCTATGCCGACGACCACGTTGAGCCTCCTCGGCGTTGGGGTGGGCTAGGATTCGATCTCTGCGCTCGTCACGTCACCCCAATGTTGCGCTCATAGATCTTGGCGTAGATCGCCTACGCACTCCTAGAGGAAAGGACATGGAGATTGTGGCGGCACACGGGGTGGATTCAAAATTGATTTGAATTGTGCTTGACCTAGGTGGACTGATCATGGAAAGTAGAAAAAGGAGGATTTTTTCGGTGGATGCTATAGAGCGCAAGATGCCACTTATCGGCAAATCAAAGATGTTCCGAAAAGCGATCAAATGTGGGAATACCAAATTAACTGTTTTAATGAATGTAATAGCCATAAATATTACCAAAGCAAAGAATAAGCCTGCTGGCCAAGTTTCTTCATTTGAGATCCCAAAATTCTGCACCTACAAAGGAGAATGCATAACCCAATTAAGGTATTTATTCTGTGATATCCAACAGACTAAAAGTAGTTTGAATAACATTTGAAGATAAGGAAGTTATTAGGGGATAAATAGGAATTTCTCACCAACAACTGTGCTATGAGACTATGATGGTTAGTTTTGTTTTTTCAGAATCAATATAGCTACAGAAAGAAGCAGTGGACATTTCCGGAGTATTTGATACACAAGTATGAGGACACAAGCAATTTTCTGAACTAATAGGTGTTTCTCATTTTAGGGTAAATCCTCAATTGTTAATAGCGTATATGCTAGGAGGCGCCCAATCAGCACCCTATGTCTGGCACAGGAATTCTCATTGTCTAGGTTGATATATTATTTTTTTTCTGAAAAGGGAAAAAAGATAGATTATTACCCATGCCACCTTGATTAGTTGCAAGTTCTTCATCCCTATTTCCTGAAGGATCCAATAAAATGTTGAAAACTGATTAGGAGCACAGTAAGTCGGTAAAAAGAAAAGGAAAAGCAGGATACCAAAATTCTAGGCTGTATGAGTACCCAAATTAATGCAATGGTTTATTGAGTGCAAAAGTAAGCTAGTAGGACATATTGTAATACCCGATTTTAAGAACAAAACCAAATATACACCATATGTGAGTCTTAGAAACCAAATCAACAAATAAGAGAGATAGTATCAAATCAAAATGTTTATTATATAACATACATAATATATTAGAGATAACCTTAAGTAGCAAACAACGGAAGATAACTCCAGCTTTGGGTATTACAAAGTAGTATCAGAGCAATGATGACTCTAGGACGCAAGCCTAGATAGAAATTAGACTTCTTAAGGTTTTGGAGTTGCCATAAAATCCATGTTCTGTAAACTTGATATTTTTAGTTATATCTCTTCCCTTGTTATTCATCTCTTTGATTTGGCATGCTTTTAGAATCTTCTTTTAACAGCTTCTTGTGTCATTGAAAGAGATGCTTAGGATCTTTGTCCATAATATGAAGAAAACGATGGTATCGCAAGTTAAGTCAATATTTGAAGTATGAAACTTTAATGCTTAGTTGGTTTGTCATTATGCTTATACTTAATTTGGATCTTTGTATGAGTGTAATGATCTTGTGAGTTTTTTCTATAATTTTATTTAGTTTATAGATCTAAGGTATAAGGACTAATGAAACAAATAGTCGGATTTTGATTTTCTCTGTTATCCTATTCATGTCTTTCCAGAGTATCATGTATTTATCAGTTTATATCTCTGTTCTTGAATGACTAAAAATCTTGAGAAAATTCTAGACAAAAGTAGACTTCAAGATCTTTCTCGGACCGCAAGAATCACCCTTATATTTGTTATGGATTGGGAGTTATGAAAATCACAAGATGATATAATTGTGCCTCAAGAATGTGGACCAGTTACGAAGGGTTACAAACTTACATGAAGAAGAATTGCTAGTTACAGACTTTTCTAACTCACGATCGTGGACTCAATATGTGTTGCTTTTCTCCCAAAAGCCTATAAATTTTGAGAGGCCAGTTCCATCGAACGGCCCGCGCGGGGCCGTGGACGCCCAGCGAATAGGCGCGTCCGTTCCTTAAGGCCTTTTTTGGATGTTGTCGGATTCACTTCGATCCATGTGTGTTGATGTGGTGTGGGGTGGAATTTAGTTCAAATTCCACTCCAATCCACCTCAATAAATGTGTATTGATGTGAATCCGACTACATCCAACCAAGACCTAAAATGGTGGCGATATCTGTGCGATTAGTAGATAATTCCAATCATGTCTCGTCATCGATGACATTTATCCGCCTTCCTTCATTTCATCTTAACAGGTTCTTAACAACTTGCCACAGATGCCCTGCAGATATATCGAACCACATGCATGGAGATGAGTAAATAAACCTGGCGATATTGTTGGCACAAATTGCCATATTAGATCGGATAACATTGGAGATTGAGCTGTATGCCTTATCGTATCTGCTGCACCTGTGCGGATCATCACCAACTCGATCGCATGGGTCAGATTGATATAATTTTAGGATCACTAAGTCTTAGATCGTATTTTACTTCTACTCTGAGATAAATAACTTAGAACTTCATAGATCTAGAGAGAAAAAGAGAATGAGAGAGATAGTGAACCATGGTTAAAGCAGTGGCGATGACTTATTGTCGCTGGCAATGCCTCTCTCTAGATCGGACCAGAGATAGGTGAGGTGGTTACTGTGGCAGTAAACCTTGTACTTGAGCCCATGGCCCCTACCTCCACTTTATAGACACTGTGCGACAAGGGCCCACTAGCCTAGAGAATGGCTGAACACCCTCAATCAGAGTGTGGATCAAGTTGGTCTTGGACCAACTCGGTGGAGATCAATTTCAACACTCTCCTCCTTGATCTCAACTCATCACTTAAACTTTAGACTTAAACTTTGCACTTATTCTTTTTTCTATTCTATCACAGATCAGTGCATAGAGCATGCTTTATCGTCATGATCAATCGCCGATAGATTTAACAACTACAATACACATATATATTCTGAAACAGATTCATTCTTTAACTTTTGAGCCCTTTATTGTCTAGGAATCATAGGCTTTTCCATAAACTCATGTCGATTGTGTGTTCACTAAACGCGCTAGGCGGTAAGCCTTTGGTAAATACTTACTCAATACTAAGTATGATTCTGGACTTTCTCCTTCATAACATATAACTTAATGTCAATGTGTTTGACAACACACTTGACACGTTGTCATAGGAACAAACTACTTTAATGGTTATTGTTATTGTATGCTATTATAAACTTTGGGTATAGGTTTTTTTAACCTTTTCGCCTGTTCTTTAAGCCTCATAGCAAGCTATACTTTGGGTATGCATCAATGTGTTTGACAGCGCGCTTACATGTTGTCATAGAAAAAACAAATTGTTGTTGTCTATTATTATCAATGTTGGGTATAAGTTTTTTTAACCTTTTTGTTTGTTCTTTAAGCCTTATAAGGGCAGTCCCAATGGACAATTTCTACAGTAGTTTCCAAGAGCAATAAATTGCACTGTAGACCCAACTCTTCCAATGCATAGTTTCTACACAGTAGTTTCTAATTAGATTCAAAGAACAATTAATGGGCCATGTATGTTTTAAAAAGAGAGCGTGATCAGTTATGGCTAGGATACATGTAGCATTCATATGGTCACAAATTAATATCTAACTCGTGTTCAACAGGATCAATAACTCCGATGTCTATCGTGTATGCTTTGACAATGATAGCTTTGCTTTCATTCTTTCACGCAAAGCGGCACAAACATAGTTACACCAAAATACAGATGGAAAAGTTGATGCTGGGACTGCATGGCGTGGCCAAACTTCTTTCTGCGGCGTCCTCTGAGATCATCCTCACCTTCCTCTTTGTCATAGCCGCCATATGACTGATGGGATGCAGCTAGCTACCATCGCATGCGTACACCCATTCTATGGATGGCACCAGCAGCTAGATCCAGCAGCTAGATCGATCTCTTTCGTTGTTTTCTCCGTATTAGATGAACTGCGAGTACATGGGCTGGGGATGCAATTGTTGACCATAGCCGCTGCACTTTCCTCCTAACGATGACAAGGGTGGCCGAGGCCATGACCGATGTCGCGCTTGATGGGGGAGGGATGTGGTAGCGCAGCTGGAGCATGAGATCTAGGCAGAGAAGGAAAGACACGACCGGTTTCTCCCTAACGCGCATCGGCTCGTTTCCTCGTGCATAGGGCGACGTGTAGACTTCGTTTTTTTCTTAGAAAACGGTTTCTCCATTCTTTCTTCTCTCTATAATAAATCAATTGCCACATCAGCATTTTGCTTAGTTGGCAGGGTAATTAATAGATATAGAAATCACCATAGATACATCATTGGGACTGCCATAACAAACTATACTCTGGATATACATCGTTGATGACACCACAACATGGTAACCCCGCAAACCGGACAACGTAAACATGCATCCATCACGAGAGACAGCGAACAGGCGCGTTGGTTTCTTAAAAATGGTGGCGATTAGTAGACAATTTTATCGATGACATTTATCCGCCTTTCATTTGGTCTTAACATGTTCTTAACAACTTGCCAGATGCCCTGCAGATATATGGAACCACATGCATGGAGACGAGTAAATAAACATGGCGATATTGTTGGCGCAAATTGCCATATTAGATCGGACAATATTGGAGATTGAGCTGTCTGCCTTATCTTATCGTATGCTGCACCTGTGCGGATCATCACCAACTCGATCGCATGGATCAGATCACACGTCGCTACGGACAATTATTAAGCTGTGCGGCGTCGGAACCAAAGTGATATTTGATTCTCAGCGAATCCTGCGTTGAAATAGATCGAGATGTAAATCAGTTAATTTTTCACTCCAATCCATTTGAACATATGTAAATTTACATAAATAATACATCCAAAACAAGATCTCACATGAAATACACACGCTCTGATCCACCCCTCGTCTTCCTTGATGCTTA
>Ga0182004_10005352_pt1 | contig 10453 bp, 4 predicted proteins | sample Sormic07211540_1_FD_120479 | JGI IMG/M metagenome (GOLD analysis project Ga0182004, IMG submission 120479) | Endophyte microbial communities from Sorghum bicolor roots, Mead, Nebraska, USA - 072115-40_1 MetaG | ecosystem: Host-associated > Plants > Roots > Unclassified | place: USA: Nebraska...
ATACAAATAGATATTTCTAATATTTTCTTCATATCTTTTATTTTTATTATTGTCTATCAAACATCAGTTTGTCCCCTACCACACACTCTAATTAGCTAGTTAATTGAAAATCAGCGTTTTTCTTGTTTAATCCTTCTGAATTGATCTCCAACAATGGAATCTATATTATTTAGCATTAGTCTTCCTATTATCTTTCTTATCTCCTATGTTTCTATCATTATTCGTCTAAACTCTAAACAATCATTTAGCCCGTTGTACTCAACTTTTAAATACTAACAGTGGTATGGTGTTTCTGTTTAACCTTCTATTTAAATGACCATTTTTACCTGTTTAAGTGATCATTTTGTCTAAGACTAAACGATATGTAACTAATTGTTTGTCATTTGATGTTAGGATCTAGTACTAATTAATTTTGCCCCCGTTTAACTACTTGTTTTTATTGTGATTTTTTTTCTGGGCAAAGAAATAGAATGATCAAGTGAAGGTTAGAGGCTTGAGACTCGTTAAATTTTTCTTTTATTTTTTTTATTTTTTCTGCTTTTTTGCATCGCAACACAAATGTTTATTTTGGTGCTATGTATACATTTGTCATATAATATTTTGATACACATGATTATTTTTGGTTTGCACGGCCCCCTATATTTAAATCCTAGCTCCGCCCCTGGATGCCACGCGCTACGGACTACGGTGTACGCATGATGTGGATGGCGTGCCGCCTGCGTGATGGCGCACGTCGTGACCTGCTCACTAGCGTCCGTGTCTTTTCGCAAAACGTGAGAAAAAAAAGTAACGCTTGACTCGCATTAGCGCCCAAACTATCCAGACGCGAACGCCCGGTATGGGGTGAGAACCAAGGTGCAGCGCCTGGTAGACTGACTGGACGGAGAAGCCCCGTTTTTAAATTTTATAAATAATCTATATCTATTACTTTATATATGTGTCTAAATATTTTATGTGATAAGTGTTAAAAAAACAATTCGAACCCTAAGTTCTTCGGTGGGAGAGAAAGTGAATTTAAATCTTCACGTACGGTGGACCAATGGGAGGAAGGAAAGTAGAGGATCGTCTTGCATGCTAGGAAAAATCAGGCTTTTTTTTTTCACAAAAATTTTCAAGATTCTCTATTAAATCGAATCTTGCGGCATATGCATCATACATTAATATACATGAAAAAAATTAATTATACAGTTTATCTGTAAATCGTGAAACGAATCTTTTAAGCCTAGTTACTTCATTATTGGATAATAATTGTCAAATAAAAACGAAAATGTTACTATGTCAAAATCCATTTTTTTTTTTGCAAACTGAACAAGGCCTCAATAAAGAATTTACTCAGCGTGGGAAGAATTAACCATTTTTTAGTGGCGGTGCCAAAAATTATACAGAGGAGTATAGGCTGAGCGTAGCTCATCTGTTAAGTTTTTTCAAGGTGCATTGGTTGCACTTACACCTTTGACTATACTAGTTAAGTATACGTTTAATAAAATATAATGAAATGTACGTACACATTTAGTAGAACCTAAGTGTTTTTATGTGATTTTATTGTCTAGTGACATAAAAAATGTACTCCCACCATACTAGAAATAAAGTTATTTTGGACAGTGGCACAGTCTCTAAAGCATAACTTTGACTTTTTGTTCTTATAAATTTTTTTATCAAAAAATAATATATGTATATTTTTACGAAAGTATTTTTGAAGACAAATCTATTCATATGGTTTTCACATTTCCAAACTCAACAACTTAAAAGTTATTCATGATTTATATTCCCAATGTTTAACCAAACCTTGTCCAAAATAACTTTATTTTTAGTATGGAGGGAGTATATAACAAGAATTTTTTATTATATCTTGCAAATATAAACATATCATATACGCTTATAAAGCAAAACCCTACTAGCAATTTTTTTGACATCTAAGGTACTACAAGAAATGTGTTATCTTATGACGATTATGGCATGACATGTGATTAAAATGTCACTAAATCAATCAGTTTATGACGTTCTTTTGAAAGCCATCTCAACTTAGTGACATATATGATTTCATGTCACAAAAAATATCTTCAATGTAGTTAAACTCCATATCGTGACAATGTTTGCCATGTTAGGGTTGTTTAATTCCCAAAAAATTTGCAAAATTTTTCAAGATTCTTCGTCACAACAAATCTTGCGGCACATGCATGGAGCATTAAATATAGATAAAAAATAACTAATTGCATAGTTTATCTGTAATTTGCAAGACAAATCTTTTGAGCCTAGCTAGTTAATCCATGATTGGACTATAATTTTCAAATACAAATGAAAGTATTGTAGTAGCTATTTTGCAAAATTTTCGGTAACTAAACAGGACCTTAATTAACCCCTACAGTCTTGGGTTATTTTCCGTTTCTCCCATATAAGACCTTGTTTAGTTCAAAAAGTGAAAAGTTTTCGGTACTGTAGCACTTTCGTTTGTTTATGACAAATATTATCCAATCATGAACTGACTAAGATCAAAAGATTTGTCTCGTGATTTCCAGCTAAACTGTGTAATTAGTTTTTGTTTTCGTCTATATTTAATATTTCATGCGTGTGCCATAAGATTCGATGTGACGGAGAATCTTAAAAACTTTTTGGTTTTCAGGGTGAACTAAACAAGGCCTAAGAAGCTAAACAAGTCAGCAAAATTGTTTTTGACAATCTAATTTTCATCTTCTGACTCCGTGCATCATCATGCCAAAGGCTGGTAGCCAAAAATATCTGGGCTTTTATCCCATGCCTCCCTCCCAGTAAAGAACATCGATCCCTCCTCTTCTCATCGACATCCTATCCACCGCCTCCCCTCCCCGCCTGACCTTGACACGGACGGAGCCCCTGCGGCTGGCACGTCGGCAGCCCCCTCCGCCTCTGCTTCCGCTTCCATCTCCGCCTCCTTCCTCCCTCTCTCTGCCTCTCCCCACGCGACGGCGCAACCAACTGGATAGGACGAGGCACCAACCGGCGAACGGCTTCGGTGAGACGGTGGCGGTGCGCGGGCGCTGGCGAGCCCCGTAGGTGGCCGCCGCTGTGGATGCCACCCAACGCGGCTTCCTCCTTATAGTCCATGTGTGCTCATGGGCTCGACGAAACAACAAAACCCTAGGTGCCTGTGTTCGGCGGCGGCCAGATCTGGAGGTATCTCATCCTCTTATTCTCTTTCTACTCCATCCCATTGCTCGTCACCCAAATCCTCTCCTCCTCAATCCTCCCCTTTGTGCAATGCAGAGCACCTGAGTGTGAGGCACTGACCAACAGGGAGGCAGTAGTAAATGAGCAAGCTACAATAGCAAGCACGAAGTACTTGAAATTTTAAATGTAGTTCTCCATTCTCTGGAATCACTAATTAGCCTTTGTTTACTTGCATATTGCAGATTTTACAATTTGATTAATTATTCAAGCCCCTGTTAACATTGCTTTGTTTTTTTAGAGGACCTAAGATATTTTAGGTCTGCCCTAATTTTTACTGGGTCCTAAGTAAATTAGAAATTTATGTACACTGAAAAATATAGCTACTTTAATGGTAGAATGAATATTAATAAGAAAACTAGGCAGGATATAGTCAGATCGGATCATAAATGTCCTATTTTTGTGACTGGGTGTTAAAACAAGAGACATGGTTAGTTCTGTCCACTAGATAGATATTCTGAGCGGAGATTTGTCTTTTCAAAGCATCACTATTGATTTGAGATTTATTTTGAAGCAAATGACTGATTTAAGATTGTTGTACTGTTATTACTTGCTAACCTGAATTTCTATGCTCAACTCACGATATTTGTTAGGTGGGCAATATGTCAAGTTTTGAAATACTTGATAGAAATATCAGAACCTAAAAAACCTATGTCTTCAGTTTGACAACATCACTATTCTCGGCTCAATTGGCTACACTAGTTTCATCTGTGATCAATTGGCTACACTAGTTTTAGTTGGCAGATGCAGCAACCTGAAACCGAGATATACGTTAAATAGGTGTTTGCTATTGTCACATTTTTTTGCCGCTGTCTTACCATGTTATCTGATTTGTAAACATGAAACTGCTATTGGCAGATGCAGCAACTTTTTGTTGATCTAGTTGCTGATTTGGTGCTTCGTGTTAACCAGCAAGGAGTCGGGCAGATAGAATCTTCTTTTCTTCTGTTGCTTGTCTTGGTTTTCTAACACCTTTGACAGGTAGACAGGTATAGTACCTCTTGATCCAAGTATTTACTACTTGTATTAGTTTTTTATTGTTTTATGTTTCGTTTTCAATTGTCCAGTTCAGTTTTAGACTTAGAAAGTAGACATGTAGTGTAGCTCTTGATCCAATTATTTCCTGCTTGTCTTTTAAATGACTAATAGCTAGTTAATTCATCTTCCCTTACAACAGTTTAAGAATCCTACTTGCTTCTTGTCGATCGTAAGTGTCATCTACCACTTCTCCCTTCCGAAGGCGTCGGCTGCTAGATCCTATAGCCAAGCGAGATTCAAGGATGAACCATCGTATCCATGGTGGGCATATAGAACCATGACCTGTCAGCTGCTCCTGCTGTTTGGAGGTGCATGAGTCATTCGTGCGTTGCTCCATTGTGGGCTCTTCTTCTAGGATTGGACCATGGAGAAGATATGTTGAAAGACACATATATAGGTATAAGATTTATCTTATGACTATTCATGCATTTATTAGATTACAGACAGGATAGAAGCCGTTATATTACAAACATGATAGGAGCCGTTATTAGATTACAAACAAGATTTATCTTATGACTATTCATGCTTCTATTATGTAGTCCTAAGCTGATCTATCTAATTAAACTAGAACCATTATATCTTGTTCCATATTCAATATTATTTTAACAGCTTATTGCTTCCTTATTTTAGGCATATAGTGCACATAGTTAATTACAAGTGACTGTAACACAGGTATCTATTGGCTAAGTCAATATTTCTAACGTGGGTGCACATGGAGATTTGAGGCTTAATGGAGAATTGGTCCACTCAAAGTTGATAGGTTGGATTTCAGTGATCTTGTTTCTTCCATGTCCACGTAACGTTGAATCAGGATGGTGATTTTTGAAACATCTGCGTATATATAAATGTGAAATGAAGGTTACTTTGTAAACTTAAAGTTTCCTTTGTTGACATGTTGTATAGTATAAAGAATTATCCACCATACTTGAGAATATACATGCTCATGACTTTGCTAGAGATTATAAGTATTATCATATTTTCTTTGTATGCTAGCTTTATTGAATTGATAAACAAAGAACTATAATAAATTTGCAACAGTAGTGTTTTAGGTGGCAGCTTACTTACACATGACTAGTTGTGAACTTAATTGATATAGTCTAGAGTGTTGTTCAAACAATGCATGATGTTGGTGTTGTGAGATCATATATGCATATATTATTGTAATTGTTGTTTGATTTCTTCTGACTTATAAATGTAAAGTTCCCTTTGACTTCTCCAATTGTTTCAACAAGTGATATTTGTTTCTGATCGATCTGTTTTCTACAGAGCATGGAGAAATTCAGAAACCTAAGGTACTCACTCATGCTCCTGACACCAAGAATACCTAGCTGTCAGCACCTGTTGAACTATTAGTTTGGTGATTTGTTTCAACAAGTGATATTTGTTTCTGATCGATCTGTTTTGTTTTCTACAGAGCATGGAGAAATTCAGAAACCTAAGGTACTCACTCATGCTCATGACTCCAAGAATACCTAGCTGTCAGCACTGAGGTAACTTTGTGACTAAGGTCACTCGTTGAACTATAGTTTGGTGTTTGTGATGAATGTAGTAAATAAGTTGTTGAATGACTTGTGAACCTGTTGATTTGGTTATGAATGGAATATATTGTTGGACCTACCTATGTTAATGTGGATTATATGATGTGAGTGGGGTACGTGATGGTATGGATCAAGCCAAATCAAGAATTATCCTACGTGACAAGGCCTACCAATCTATGACATAAAAGTAGAAGTCATAAACGCTTGTGACATCTACAACTAATGTCATAATATTATGACATGAACACTTAAACGTCACAAGTTGTCATTAAAGACACACATCTTTTGACATTTCAGTTTTCGTCAACTTAGTGTCATAAATGGTGATCTGTGACTTATTTTACATGAATTATGACATATAACAAATGTCAAAAGATGACACATTATAATATCCACGTCGGTAGGACACATCATCCACTAACATACATTTAGTTATCCGCATCAGCATGTCATGTTATCCACTAACATTAGTTTATAATAGTTAGTCTCTTACTTAAAAAAATATATGAATAGTTAAATTGCAGTCCAAATCATTAGTTTCGCAGCAACGCGTCGGATGTTCTTCTAGTATTATTAAATCTCTAATTCAGATTCAGGATCAAGATCCTCTTCTATTTCGAGCGGAGTAATAATTAAACAAATAGAGAAAATCCTAGGGAAAGGATAATGGTCTCAATTCTCATATGTCTTAAACTTATTCCTTCCTCCATCACGAGATGTTAGTCTTTTGATTAAAAATATAAAATAGATCTTAAAATTACAAAATAGATTTCAACCATTATCTTTTAAAATATGTTGTTGTTTGTAAAAAAAATTAATATTAAATTTAGAAATATTTTTAATATAAATTTATGATACAAGTTTTATCTCTATATAAATTTGTATGTAACTGGGATAATTATTAGTTAGAAATTATTTATAATATTTGATTTTTATCAAAATAAGATATGTTAATTATTTCGAGACGAAGGAATACGGTGACTAGGGCCGGTAATTTTCAGTGGACAAACATAGCGGTAATTTTCAGTGGACAAGCACATGAGCCTCGAGCCATCGATCCCAGCTCCAACGCTGCACTAGGAAGCACCGGCCAGAAAAGTGAACCGCCCTGCTTAACGCTCACAGTGTTGTTTGTGCCTGACCTATCCTGCCACTCATGACGACCTTGGGCCTAGCCCATCCTACCATCCATGATGATACCGGTGATAAGAAAAGTTCACATTACTTCTCTCAACTTTCATAAAAGTATATTTTTTTTCTTAAAACTTCAAAATCAGGCAAAATATCTTCCTTAAATTTTAAAACTGTTGATCTTACCTCCCTGTCCTTGTTATAAGCAGTTTCGAAGGCAGTTTGGTCTTTTTTTTTTCTTTTTTGCTAAATCTTTAAAAAATCATAGTAAAACATAGGAAAATCATGAAACAGAAAAATCCAATGTTATTGAACTTAACATGAGCAGATATACATAGTAAACATATATGATAGGCTTTAGAATAAAGTTTTTGCTCTAGTTTTAGATCTATGCTTTTTTATAATTGAATGAAATAATTCATAGTTGCAACTTCTATGGTCCAATGGCGATGAAAATTTTATGGTGAACTAATTATTTTATGCTTAAATTGTAGTAAAGAATTTATATTCATTGGATCATGTATAACTTAGTTATAGATTTTATTTAGGTTATTGCTTGTTAGATATAAATAAATCTATAACTAAGTTATACATAATTCAATGAGTAAAATTTTGTACTACTGTCCAATCATACAATAATTAACCCACCATAAAAGTTTCATCATAATTGGACTATAGAAACTGCAGTTGTGAATTATTCCAATTAATTATTAAAAACACAGATCTAAAGACACAAAAACTTTGTAGTAAAACATACCATATTATATATTCACTGTGTAGATACTCATATAGAGTCTAACAAAATTGGATTTTCTATTTTATGATTTACCATGATTTTCAAATATTAAGATGAAATAAATAAAAAGGGAAAGATACAAAACTATTTTTAAAACTACTTGCAACAGGACCAGAGAGGTAAGATAAACGGTTTTAAAGTCGAGGAAGGTATTTTGTCTGGTTTTAAAGTTCTAAGAGGAAAAACAGATTTTCACGAAAGTTGAAGGAGGTAATGTGGATTTTTTTGCTATTTTGACCCAACCGCACATAGCTGTGCTTTTCATGGTGTTGACAAGTGTATCGGGCTGATACTGCACATGCATATATCCTGTTATTTGGACTCATCATTGGATCATTCAGTTATACGTTATGTCCATCTTTTAATCAGTCAAGACCCCAACTAGGTGAAAATTTAAGACGTAGCTACTAGCAATTTTCAAGGATAATCACATCGTAAAAGAACATATATAGTTGTCTAACAATAAATAGGTAATTTGTTCATCCAAGGCAGTTACTGTAGGTTAAACTTCATACTCAGCCACTATTTGGAAAGTATTCTCATCTTATGCATCCTTATTGTTCTTGTGAGATGTTGTAGACCCGACATATTCATTTAGCGCTACTGCTGATATTTTCCTTTGATAAATTAATACAATATGAACAATAGTTATTAACAGCAGGAACAATGTTGCAGCGCTTATAAACCTTGCCTACGAAAAGCGTCCACGACAAGAAGTACTAAAATATTTCTGTATTGATAAGGTGAAGACATATCTAACTATCTGTTATGATTTGCCAATCAAATTAAGTCTAGTACTATAGTAGAGTAGTTGCTCCTTCCCTCCAAGCTAGAAAAGCTATTTTGGAAGTAATTTGGTAAAGCAGAAAATGCAAAAATCATAACAGGAATCACAACCTTAGGGGAATGAAAGAGGTACTAAAACACCATCCAATGATATCTCTATTGTAGTAGTGCCAAATCTTGCATTTGCACAAATAGGAATGATAATTTAATTACCATAGTACAAGGAATCAAATAATGTTGCATTCCATATATCTGAACCTTGAAACCCATTTCTTCATTTTCTTCGGGTTATGTGTGGGCTAATACAAAGTTGAAGTTTTCTAAAAGCAACCGTTCAACATGGGAGTAGCTAGTTTCAAAATAGTTGAATCAGATTTCATGAGGAGGTGACCTCCTACGTTTTCAAGGATCTGCCTACCTGAAACCAAACCCAAAAGCATACCTGACAACTGTTGGTTCAATATAAGAAATAGAAGATTTTAGTCACATTTAGACACACTTAAATTATTTTTTATCTATCAACATTGAATAATTTCTATGTAAAGGAAGAGTTGATGGTCTTAAAGGTGGCTTGATGGACTCTGACACCATTTACAGACCACTAAGTTTTGATACAAAATGAAAGTCGCACACATCAAGTATAAATTCAAACTTCTTAAATCTCGGATCTCCCGTGTCTCCAAAATCTCTATGCAATTGAATTTTCTCACGGTGCCTCGTCCCTTGATGTTTTTCTCCATCTTCCTCTATGCTCTATCGCATAGTCCTACTCGCTCGCGGTACCCGTGCTAGTATACTATAAATTTAAATTTTTCTGAGCGACTAAAATACTTTTTTGAATTTAATTTTCATGTTTCGTTTGAGTACGTACGTGGTTGGCCACGAGGCAGGGGTCGGGGCTTGTGGCGTGGTTGGCCACACGGAGTTTTATTTTTCCTTTTTTTTATTTTAAGAAAATGTATAGCTCACGTAGTACTACGGTAGTAGTATGTGTAGGTCGGACGCACTTTTTAATTCATTTGTGGCCCATGAAGTGATTTTTGGGCCCAATAGCCCATTCATCCGTGTCCTAACCCTAGTCTGCCATATAAAAACCTAACTCCATCCGGTTCTCAAACCCTAAGACGCAGTCGGCCGCCGCACACCAGGAGAAGCCGACGCGCCGCCACCGTATCCGCGGATCAGCGGCGAGCCGTCACCACGCCACACTGCTTGCCGCCCGACGAGGTATTCTCCCGCACGCGCGCGCTTCTCTTCCTTCTCTTTTCGTTGTGCTTTGAGCTTGTTCGTTTGATGCGCTTCGAGCTTGTTCGTTTGATGCCCAGATCTACTAGGTTTGTCGTCTATGTGTGATGAGCTGAGCCGATTCATGCACTGGATTTCTTATCAAGTGTTGTTTCCGTCTCCGCTACCTTTATTTAGTGTCTATGTATGAACTTGGGTGCAGTTTGCAATTGATTTGTCGAGCCATAAATTATAAACGTTTCGTTGTTCTAGACTGATCCAGATTCCGATCTATGATATTACATGGCTGAGGCACTTCTACGCTGTTTTATGTGTCTGAACTGAGCCGATTCATGTGCTGAGTAATAATCAAAGTTTTGATTCCGCCTCCTCGTCTACCTTTAGTATGTACTCCGTATATAAACTTGATTGCAGTTTGCAACTGATTCTCGGCCATAGATTATCACTGTTGCGTTGTTCATTAGATCCAGTTTCTGTGGTATTATGTGGGTGAGGTAGTTCCTCTTTGGATTTTTCCTATCCTTGAGATTGTTTGATTACTGGTTTATTCCCATGTTTGTTTATTTCTAACTATTTTTAGATGATGATTTCTAAATTCTAACTGTTTTTATCTGCTATTTTTTATGTAAGCAGCAGCGTAACAGTTTCCTGCAGCCATGGGTAAGGAGAAGACTCACATAAACATTGTGGTCATTGGCCATGTCGACTCTGGCAAGTC
>Ga0182004_10005353_pt1 | contig 10448 bp, 11 predicted proteins | sample Sormic07211540_1_FD_120479 | JGI IMG/M metagenome (GOLD analysis project Ga0182004, IMG submission 120479) | Endophyte microbial communities from Sorghum bicolor roots, Mead, Nebraska, USA - 072115-40_1 MetaG | ecosystem: Host-associated > Plants > Roots > Unclassified | place: USA: Nebraska...
ATAAAATGATGGACAACTAAGCATTACCTAATATGTTGTTTGAGCCAAATCACTGGTTATTTGAGAGGCACATCATATGCAAGCAACTGCAATCATGAATCATCAGCCTGCTAGCTACAGATGCAAAAGAACTAGCAGAAAAGTAGGAGTAAGATCTACAACTTCTAGACAAGAAAAATGAAAGTGCCTAAACTAGAACTAACAATATACCTGCATAGCTTGTTCAATTTAGCAACACATAGCTTAAACTAGCACTAAAAATGAAACAAGGATTATTATTTCATAACATGAACTGGTGAAGTTTCATATACAATTATTCAAGCTAGCAGTTCAATACCTGTTAACTATATCTAACAAGCTTAAGGCCTTAAGCATTCAATTAGAACATAGCATCATGTGGTGATCTAAGAGGAGTCATCAATGGCAAAGCATCATGTGGTGATCTAAGAGGAGTCATCTGCAAAATAGATTACCTCTCTTTGCCACTCCTCTTTTTCTTTTCTCTGTTCAATCTAGACTTTTCACAAAGCTTTCTACAGACCTATAGTGGACAGAAACAAGACACATGAAAGTGCTTCTGCATTGAAGTATGATTCATCAATCTATGTCTTATCTTTTTCCCAAGTGGATGACTATCTCAATAGCAAGGCTCTCTGTAGTCATATTATAGTATGATGAATAGAAAAAACTGCACGCACTAGGTGGCAGCACAAAAATGAACACATCTAAATTGCTGAAAGAGACGACATCAATATTTGAGTAGTAGGAGATTACTGCAAGTAAAAATGAATAGTACAAATCGATTTCACAACATTCGGCAAATGCAGCACCAAATTGTACTCTGACCATACCTCATCATGGAATTTTGTTTCGTCCGCTCAAGTGAGAAATTCAGGCATCGTACAGCTCACAAGTGACTGACACAAGATTTGTCCTAGAACTACTAGTGGATCAGCCTGTAGTGATGCCATGTATTACTGATTGAAAGTTCAAAAAAACTTGAAAAATAATGATTCCTAGTAGAGTAGAAGTATAGTTTCCACGAATTAAATATATATGAGACTAAAGTTGACACCGTTCACTCATTCATTCGTCATCGCTTCTACGAATCTGCTTGTGACACCAAGACATGCAAACTTGACTGAACAAGAGTTGATAGATAATGAATCAAACTAAGCAGATCCAGCCCAAAACTATCTGATCAGGGCTGATTATTGCTTCACATTTCACAATATATTATAGAAAGAATGGCCTTTCAGTGTCTAACTGATCGAGGCTGAACAGGGCTGATTATTGCTTCACATTTCACAATATATATCCTTCGGCCAGAGATTGCGTGCGTCATTTAGGCCCTGATTCTGGTTAGCAAGACCTGGCGACTGCTTGTCGTCGTCGTTCATCGCTCGCTTCCCGGCAATGCTTTTATCTCCGCACGTACGTTAGCAGTGAGAGATTCTATTTTTCAAAGCATTGAAACTTGAGAAAAACAGCCTGCTAAATTGACCACAAATAATGGCAAAACAAAGCTGAAGGCACTGAATTTATATGACTAAAATCATATATTTTTTTTAACACAGGAAAGAGCTTATATTTTATCGTGAACATGTTTACAGTTGGCGTCTTTCGGCACGCAGGTTGGGATACCTTCAGATAGAAAATAAGAAGAAACTCTTCTGCTAATTTGCCGTAAAGCATGAGCCACTCTATTAGCACTCCTACAGATATTTTTTTGACTTTGAAATCTTGGAATAATGTCAACATTTCTTTTACCTCTTCCATAAATGATGCAGCTCGGGGATCAATTTGGAATATTACAGTCAGCAAGGCAGTCAAATTCCAGTCGTATTATTCATGATCATAACTACAACTTGTCAATGCTGAGTCTGAATCAAAACAAGTTATTTTAAAAATCTCCCGGTACATATTCCACAATAAGGGCTTGTTTGCTTCCTTGCAAAATTTTAGTCTGCTAAAACTATTTTAGATATTTTTGCGTAGCTAGTGGGACTAAACTATTTTAGCTCCTTTTTAGTCGGTGGTTTGAAAATTTAGCTACTAAAGTTACTAAAGTTTAGCTATTTAAAATTTAGTAAAGGGAACCAAATAAGCCTTAAGATCCATTAGAGTAGTATATCATGGTTCAGAAGCGCCGCGGCGGCAATGACGTGTGACTGCGGCACTGGCACGTGCACCATCAAAGGAAGAAGATGACTTGTTTGATCTTCAATGTACTCTTATTTTTAAAGGTTATTTTGTGTCAAGTAATCCTTATGTATATCAGCTATTACTTTCCTTGATATCTCTATATAGGAATCCTACTCTCGAAAGATGGGCAACGGATCGGGCCACGTCGCCCGTTAGCCCGATAACCGTTGGATCGGACCACCATGTGATCTCGTCCGTTCAATGTGGATCGATTTGGGTCATCAGCTCGCTTGAACATCTACCTGAGCCATCACAAAGCTTCGCAGGCAGATGGTCGTCCCCTCCATTTCTTCGCCTGCTCCGTCACCTCCACTCTCCGCTCCACCCTCCGCTTGCCACGCCACCGGAGCGGGCTGGAATCACGAGCATTGGAGAGCTGTGCACCGCACATTGTCATGATGGCGACCTGGCACTGCCGGCTAGTCCCCTTCGCAGGCTGGTGAGTCGGGGATTTGACGACGGGTGCTCGGTGTGATGGTCCCCGGCCAAGGCCGTGGGTCACCGGTGCGAGGGCGTCCCTTGGCACGGCAGGCCATCGACGACCTGGCGAAGCATTGGGCTTTAGGAGCCACGTGGGCTCCCAGCGCGGAGTCACGTGCACCCAGGGTTGGTCACGCACACGCTATGGAGTTGACCGCATCCCACATCAAGGTGCCCGGGGTTGGTCGCGCACACACTGTGGAGCTGACTGCATCCCGCATCAGGGTGCCGATGGTCCGTTGACGCGCGCCAATAGGTAGGCCTTATTCCTCAACCGCCAATCCTTGTCGAGATGATGTGGCATTGGGCCAACGTGCGACATGTTGATCCATTAGTCTGCGCCTGCCTTGAGCTAGGTCGTGCCTCCATGGCTAGCCACCAGTGTTGTTGGCATCGATTGCGTCGATGATAGTGGTGGCTAAGTGACGTCACTCTCGACTGGATGAATACCACCATGGCCTACAATCGAAATCCATGGAGTCCGTACCTTACTCTCCCACAGCTGTGGACTACCACGCCTGTCAGCAGCCCCCATCTTGGAGATCAGCTACTGTGTCTTGGGCCAAGCACGTAGCAAGGAAGAGGGCCAAGAGCGTCAAGATTGCTAGGCTAGAATGGGCTTGCGTGGTCTGCGGGGACAAGCCTTCTGCCAAGTGATATATCTAGAGCGACTCTAGAAGAAGGGGGCAACATAATTGATTCCATTTTCCTTGTAATGGCCTAAGGCTAAGCATTCTCTGTTTCTTAAGAACTCGTCGTAGACTACATCCTGTATCTTCTCTGGTTCCGTTTAGCTGTGGCCGCCGCCGCAGCTAACACTGGTATCAAAGCTCATCGGTTCTCGGCCCTCGCGCATGCTGGGGGACTCACTCCCACCCACCCACTTCCACTTTACCCGGCTCCAGCAGTCTCGTGGTGCCATGGATCCGTGGTCAAGCAGATGTTCGACGATTTGCTACACCGCTTCGATACCTTCCGCGCCGAGTTCGACGGCCTCGGATCTCGTCTGGATTGTCGCTTCTTCGACTCGAAAGCCGCCCGCATCCAGCGCGAAGCCACCGTCGACGACTGCATCTAGTCCCTGGAGGATTTCACGTCCACATAGAATACCGCCACCATCGTCGCCGACAACTGGGGCGGCCACTTCTTCGCGCGCCTTGACGAGCTGGAGGATCGCGTCTTCTCGCTCGGTAAGGTGTGGTACATGGAGATCCAGGACGAACGCGATGAACGCGTCCTCGCCCTCGAGACTATGTTCAGAGCTTGGCACCCCCACGTCGACAGATCCGTGGTGGCTATCCGCGCGGAGGTGGATTGACTATCCAGGCTGTGGGATCATTTCTACGCTGCCCCAGCCAATGGATCTGCACCACATCATCACGGTACTTTGGAGTTAGTCGCCGAGCAAGCCTCTGCTAGAGCATCGACTGACTGGCCCATGGGATACAACGTCGAATCAATTCCATGGGCTATGGGGTATGGTTCCAACCCAACCATGACCCCATACGCGCCCAAAGGTATGCTTCCTCCTCTTCATCCTCCTCCTCTGCCATATCCACCAGCACCAGCATCCCACCCTCATCCTCTAGTTCCATATCTGCCACCCCTCCCTCCTAACCAGTTCCACCCTCCCTACCCTCCTTACCCGGCCTCCTGTTGTCCATCCATACCCTAATTTCACCCTTTCCTACCCCAATTATCCACCATCTGCATCCCATAGCCACACCAACCCGAATTTGGGTCATCTTCCCAAGATGCTTTCCCTTAGTTTGATGGGGATAATCCAAAGTTGTGGCTATCTCAAGCTCGATCACATTTTGAGATGTACTTTGTTCACCCTTCTATTTGGGTTCGCATCGCTACACACCATTTTCCCCACGCCACAGCCCGCTGGCTTCAGTCTGTAGAATTTGAGATCCAACACATTTCTTGGGAAGCCTTCTCAGATCCACGAGAGGTTCAGTCGTGATCAGCATGAATTGCTGTTATGCCAGCTCTTCCATATTTTCTACACCTCCTCTGTTTTAGATTACATTGAAAATTTTACCGGTCTCTATGACTAGTTCAAAGCCTACAATTCCAACCCTGACAAACTCTATTTCACCACTCGCTTCATTGACGGCTTATGCAAGGACATTCGTTCTGTTGTACTTGTTTCTTGTCCACAAGACCTCAATTCTGCCTGTACTTTGGCTCCGTTGCAGGAGGAGGCGCTCGACCAAGGGAGCCAAAAGGAATACAAGTGCTTTGAGGTGTCTCCGTTCGTTCGTTTAACAACAATCAAGGGTGCTCTACTCTTACCACCTGCTCCCAGGTGTCATTTACCTAAACCTGACAAGCATCAAGCTCCAAGGCCTTCTAATGTCGATGACAAGCTAGCCACTTTGCGTAATTACCGCAAGGCTCACGGTCTCTGTGTCCGCTGTGGTGAGAAGTGGGCTCCTAATCACCAGTGTGCTCTGGTGCCTCAAGTGCATGCTCTACAGGAGGTATGAGCCTTGTGCTCGGATGCATTTGATGAGCAAGAATCTTCTGAACAAGATAGTCCTCCTACAGAGCTGTGCAGGTGTTCATGTTGCTCTCCTCTGCTGCTATGTCAGCCTCAAGCCACCCCAAGACTCTTCAGTTTAGAGGCCTGCTTCATGGTTATGACATCTTGATACTGGTTGATTTTGGCAGTAGCTATTCATTCATCAGTGTAGACCTTGCTTCTGAATTAATAGACCTCAATTAGCTGTCTCATCCAATGACAGTCTAAGTGGCTGATGGTAATTCCATTAGTTGCTCCTCTGAACTCATGGGTGTTGAGTGGACTATTTAGGGCATTAGTTTCCACTCTGATCTTTGTGTCATCCCTCTGGGCTCTTACGACATGATCGTGGGCATGGACTGGCTGCAGTCGTTCTCACCAATGAAGGTTGATTGGGTTAACAAGTGGATCAGTATCCCATATGGCCAACAACATGTTCGCTTGTAAGGAATTCCTCCGGCGACTGAGTCAGTCTCTCTAGTGCAACTCCTCAACATTGAAGCCTCAGAGGTGTCAACTTTGTTAGCACCTTAGTCGTTTCCTCTAGAGATTCAGCAATTTCTTGATGAGCTTGTAGACTTATTTACTAAACCCACAACACTTCCTCCTCATTGCCATTGTGATCATCATATTCCACTGGTTCATGGCGCTTCCCCGGTCGCTGTTCGACAGTATCGCTACAAACCAGCTCTCAAAGATGAGATTGAGAAGTAGGTGACTGAGATGTTACAGTCTGGATTGATTCGCCCTAGCAATAGTCCTTTCTCCTCTCCTATCCTCTTGGTCTGCAAGAAGGATAAGTCCTAGCGATTCTGTGTTGATTACAAAATGCTTAACGCCTTAACAGTCAAGACTAAGTTCCCAATCCCAGTGGTCAATGAGTTGTTGAACGAGCTTTCACATGCCAAGTGGTTCTCCTGTTTGGATCTCTAGGCTGGCTTCAACCAAATAAGGTTGGCCCGAGGTGAAGAGTTCAAGACTGCTTTCCAAACTCAATGGGGACAGTTTGAGTACAATGTCATGTCATTTGGTCTCATTGGGGCGTCCAACACCTTCCAAGTGGCAATGAATTCAACCCTATTCTCTCTCTTGCGCAAATGCACTAGGTATTCTTTGACGACATCTTGATCTACAGCCCCACATTTGAGGATCATGTAAAGCACTTGCGTCAAGTGTTTTAGTTATTGGCTTCCAATGAATAGAAGGTGAAGTTCAGCAAATGCTAGTTTGCAAAACAGTCAATCTCTTATTTGGGACATATTGTGGGCAATAATGGTGTTTCTACTGATCCATCTAAGATTGAATCAAAATAGCTCTGGCCACAACCTATCGATATCAAGCAGCTATGAAGTTTCTTGGGGCTAGCTTGTTATTATCAAAAGTTTGTTAAGAATTATGTAGCCATAGCACGACCTTTATCTGACCTGCTCAAAAAGCATTGCTTATTTATTTGGACTAGTATTCATACTGAAGCTTTTGAAGCACTTAAGGCTGCCTTAGTCTCGACTCCAGTCCTTACCCTGCCTGATTTCACCAAGCAGTTTTAGATTCAAATTGACGCCAGTGACTCTGGAGTTGGTGTAGTTCTTCTGCAGGACAATCACCCAATCACATTTGTCATTAAATCATTAGGTCAACCTATGAGAAGGAATTCCTTGCAACATTGATGGTAGTTGAACAGTGGTAGTCCTACTTATAATATGTAGAATTTATCATCTTTTTAGATCAACGCAGTCTCATGCACATGACTGATCAACACCTGCACACCCAGTGGCAACTTAAAATGCATCCCAACCTTTCTGGATTGTAGTACAAAATCATCTACAAGCCAGGAATTTCCAATTATATAGCGGACGCATTGTTCAGGCATCCTAGCCTGCCAAGCCAGTTGTAGACAATTTCAGTATCTACCCCAACTTGGTTAGCCGAGCTTGTATCTGGCTACGATCAAGACCCTGAGTCACAAGAAACTCTCTAGCAGCTCGATGTTGATCCTATGGTTTGTCCTCCCTTCACCTTGGTTGGTGGGGTCATCCAATATTCTGGCCATGTTTGGGTTGGTGCCAATCCACAGTTACAACAACGCATCATTTTAGCACTCCATGACAGTGCACCTAGCGGGCACTCAGGATTTCTAGTAACTCATAGTAGAGTTAAGAAGCTGTTTCACTAGAAAGGATGAAACGAGCTATCAAGGACTTTGTGCTATCAAGGACTTTGTGTTGACCTATACTATTTGTATTTAGGCAAAGTCAAATCGTTCAAAGTACCCTGGTCTTCTTGCTCCTCAGCAAGTTCCTTCTATAGCATGGCAAGTGATAAGCATGGACTTCATTGAGGGACTGCCTACTTCAGCTACTTCCAATTGCATTATGGTCATAGTTGACAAGCTCAGTAAGTATGCCCATTTCATTCCCCTGCACCATCCATTCAATGCTAAGACAATTGCACAAGCATTTCTAGATCATGTTTTCAAGCTCCATGGCATGCCAGTTCAAATCATATCAGACAGGGATCCGATATTTACCAGCACATTTTGGAAAAAGTTGTCCCAGCTTGCTCAAGTGACTCTCTCTATGAGCTCAGCTTACCATCCACAATCCGACGGCCAGACGGAATGAGTAAATCAATGTCTGGAGACATACCTTCATTGCTTTGTCCATTCTTGCCCACGAAGGTGGATTCATTGGCTGTCTCTTGCAGAATTTTGGTATAATACCAATGAACACTCCGCACTAGGGAAATCTCCATTCCAGGTACTCTGTGGCCATACCCCCCATCATTTTGGTATTACTGACAAGTCAGTCTCTCCTTTACCCGATGTGACTGCATTGTTGGAAGAACACACAACTATGCTCGCTGCGGTGCGTCAACACTTGCTCCGTGCGCAACAGCACATGAAGTACCAGGCGGACAAGCATCATTCTGAGCACACTTTTCAAGTGGGTGACTTCGTCTACCTTCACCTCCAGCCATACGTGCAGTCTTCGTTGGCCCCAAGATCACACCATAAGCTATGCTTCAAGTATTTCAGGCCATTCAAGATCATTTCCATGGTCAGCTCAGTGGCATACAAGCTGGAGCTTCCTCCTTCCAGTAGTATCCATCCCGTCTCCACGTCTCCCTACTCAAGTCGTCTCCATCTTTGATCTCGACGTGTGGTACGCGTCTGCTAGACGTCGATGACATGCTCCAAGTCCTAGAAGGAATTCTACAGTCAAGACTTCATCATCGTGACTAAGCTGTTGTGCCTCAAGTGCTGATTAAGTGGAGTGGACTCGATGAGGATCTTGCTACTTGGGAAGACAAACTTTGTTATTCTTTTCTATGCATTTGGCAGAGAAAATATTCAGTCTTCTAGCACATCTAAACTACCCTATACTTAATTGAGCAACTTTGTTAGAGATGTCAAGTTGAGCTCTAGCATGGAGTCTCTAATGAGTGCAGAATTTCTTTTACAGATGGACAGGTAGATAGCAACTGCAAACCTCATATAGTTTTATTTGGAAAAAATGTAGAACAACCCAAAATCATGATTCAGAGTCCAATACAAACGATACACTATTTTCTGCACCTAACTTATGCTTGCATCCTCTTGTTGTGCAGGTCCAGTTGCCGAGCATGAAATACATTTCAACTCAAAGAATCTTACAAACCTCATATAGTTTTATTTGGAAAAAATGTAGAACAACCCAAAATCATGATTCAGAGTCCAATACAAATGATACACCATTTTCTACACCTAACTTATGCTTGCATCCTCTTGTTGTGGAGGTACAGTTGTTGGGCATGAAGTACAGTTCAACTCAAAGAATCTTACAAACCTCATTCCATAAAGAGTCCACCACACTGGAGACCTAGCCACTAGAGTCTGTGTTGCACTAGGCTTCATCAAGAAGGAAGGTGGGAGTAAAGAAGAAGCTTACACCAAAGAAGGTCCAAGTTGCAGCTAGCCCAGCCAGCCCTTCTGCAGATACCAGAAGTAAGAAGAAGCTCCAGTTACAGTAAAAGGTGCTTGCACATTGTTCTTTTGGTGATGTGGTTCTGATTTTGGAAAAACACCTACCATGTGATGGCATTACTGTTATTTTGGACTGTCATGAATGTTCATTTGTAATTTATATCATGACAGTACTTAGCTGTAGATGAAAACCAATAAATTTGTTGTCATGTGGTGAACAAAAGTTCTATGATAAACCAGTTAAGTGATAAGATAGTTATGTGATTAATGTTGCTTTTGTTGTTATATTGTGAGGAGCCAGTCATATAATGTTTTAGCTGCCAGTCATTCATTCATTCATACAATTAACCATGCAACCATACATCCATGAATACACACACCCCTACTTCTTGAAAATATCATACAAAGTATGAAACATGCAAACATAGACCATCTTTTCAAACCACCTAGGCTGCTGCAGCACCCTATTGTCCACTAGTGCATTGCCTACAACACCAGCAACCAGAGAACTTTCCTGCATGATGGCCAGAGGACCTACAGTAGGGAAACCAATAGTTGGTGCCACTGCCTGTAGGAGAACTGCATGTATTGGAGCTGGGGCAGTAGGTGTCTGCACTTCAGTGTCCACCATTTCATCCTCCGACTGATAATACTGATAGCCTCCAATCTGAAATCCAAAAAATACATTATGAGCAAACATCAGAACAAATAGGTAAAGACAAATAGGAAACACATACTGAATAATAGGGGCACTTGTGAAAGGCACGGTTGTAGTTTTTCGTGGTCATCAAGATGAACCGATTGGCTAGCACATGACAGTTAGGGCAAAGCACCCGCTTGACCCTACTACCATAGCTACTTGAAGCTTGGGACATGGCTCATGCTAGAGAGAGAGAGAGAGAGAGAGAGTAGGAGAGAGATGAAGAAGATACAACTCAAGTTGGAGGAGTGGGGATGGCAAGGGACCTATATATAGGGACAAGATCAGGGGCTCAGTTGGCGCCAACTCCCACTAGTAGAAACAGGCTCATAGCTGGCGCCCCCTTTTTATACCACAGGCGGTTCCAGTTACGACGCGCCTGTGGTATAAATAGGGCAGTGTCAGTGATTTTCGGCCGCCTGTGGAAACAATTTAACACAGGCGGTTGACTTAAGCAACCGCCTGTGTTATCTCTGTATAAATACCCCTTCTTCCTCCCCGACCAGAACAGTATCTCGCACCCACCTTCCATTGGGGGCGATTTTGGAGTTCCAGATTTCTCAAAATACAAG
>Ga0182004_10005354_pt1 | contig 10447 bp, 7 predicted proteins | sample Sormic07211540_1_FD_120479 | JGI IMG/M metagenome (GOLD analysis project Ga0182004, IMG submission 120479) | Endophyte microbial communities from Sorghum bicolor roots, Mead, Nebraska, USA - 072115-40_1 MetaG | ecosystem: Host-associated > Plants > Roots > Unclassified | place: USA: Nebraska...
AGTAATTCTTGATTCTTAGATCAACTAGAGAACTCTCAGAAAACTTCCTCTCTTCCCACCAAAAATAATTATATAGTTATCCTTGGGCGATCTTGAATCTTAATTAGTACACTCACGTTCCCTATGGAAAAACGATACTCTGGAATACTCCCGGGTGAAAGCTACATCGGTATCCGTGCGCTTGCGGATTTTTCTGTTTGCGTTTAAAATACCCAACACGTTCGCCTATGGTGCTATGTTCCTTGGTGCGTCATAACCCCTCGGTGCTAAGGAAATCTGGAGGACGGCGCCGCCGCCGCGAGTACGCTTCTTTTTTGGTTGGTTTTGCATGGGTGATGTTGGACGACAGAGAAGAGGCACCGCCATGGCCTTCAGCCTAACGATACTTGCATCATGTGCAAACTAGGGGTAGAGACCATCGACCATATTTTGCTGTCTTGCTGTTATAGCCAGGAAGTGTGGCACTGCTGGCTGGTGAGGCTCCAACTCAGTGGAGCAGCCCCCATCAATGGTGATCTTGCCATTCCCTGGTGGCTGGTGGCTGCGCGTCAGAAAGCTCTTACCAAAAACGCTTAGGAGAGGCTTTGATTCGTTCTTCTTCTTGATGGGTTGGTCTTTATGGAAAGAGCTTAATGCTTGGACTTTTAGGGGAACTTCAACGCCGGCCCCTCAGCTGGCGTTGTTGATCAAGGAGGAAACAGTCGCTTGGTGCAGTGCGGGGTTCAGACACCTTGCTGGCCTGTTGGCAGGGTTCTGAATTCCAGGAAACCAGGGTCCCTGGTTCGGTGTTTTGGTATCTTTTTCAGGGGGTCCTTGTGAGCAACCTTCGTTGTTGTTCTGGGTGTTTTCTTCCAGCTTGGTTGCGGTAACCGTGGTTGCTGCCCCCCTCCTTCCCTGGCTTGGGTGTTTGTTGCTGGTTTGGTTTCTTTGTTTGGTCGGTGGGGGTTCGTGTTGGTTCCTTGTTTGTTATTATATGCAAACTCTATTCTGCTTAATGAAATACGCGCCTTCGGCGTGATCGAAAAAAATACCCATATTTTCTTGTAACATAATGAATATGTATTGTGTATACTGAAATATCTGGTTTGTAATAGTGTTTTTAGTTCTTGTTGTTTTAGAGGAAAATGTTCTTGAAATACCCTAGTATCAAATCCTAGCTCCACCATTGGTGGGGGAAGAGGGCAATATATAGGAGGAAGATGATAACATGAAAATAGGAGAGGACGATATAAATAAAGGAAGAAAATGAAAAAGAGAGAAAGGTATTATAGATATTTCATCATTTGTATCGTTATTTTACCAAATATTTTTCTAAGATAGTTTCAGCCCCACTAGTGCGTGGAGCTTCTTGTGGAGTTGAAGTAAAAAAAACTACTCCACCAGTAAACTATTGCTGTACTAAATGGGGTCAAGATTGTTTTTTGTGATCCGATTACCTTTCTGTTGTTGATATATATAGTTATTTGGAACTCACTCATTATCGTGCATGGAAAAATAAAGAAAACGACACTAAACTCCTAGATCCCATGCTCCATCATATGCAAAGATCCTTAACATTGCATGGCTAGCACTTTACTTTATATCGATCCCATGATTGGTTATAGGTTTCACACAATGTAATGCCTCAAACATCATGCACTTAACTCATGATGCAATCAATAGAGAGTAAAGAACAAAATGATAAGCATGAATAAACTAGAGGTATGATATTACAAGTAAGGGAACACTTCAAACACAGTTTGTTAAAAAAGACCTCCAAACATGAATAAAAAATATCCAAATAACTCAAGATAGCAACATACAGATAACGTTTTCTTAAAAATGGTACTAGCTAGTTTCTTTTTTATTCTCAATATGAATTAGTTATGGACTTCTAGAGATTAAACCATATTTTTTATTTTTAGAAAATAGAAAACCATATTTGAATTGTCCGGTTCTAATAGTTGGACGGTGTCTAATATACCTTCTTTCATAGTTACGGCTGAAAATCAAATTGCATTGTACGGCAATAGAGGTTAAAAAGTACACTTTACCCTAAAATCTAATGTAGCAACAAATGAAATGAAATGAGGAAAGTACACTTTACCGGAAGAAGCTGGTGCCTTGTGGAAGAAATAAGATAATAAACTCAAAATCCAAGGCACACAAGAGATTACAACAATAAATTAAAACATGCATTCGAGTAAAACTAAGTAATAAGCATCGTTGTCAATGTATATTCTTGCATTTTCCTATTGGTCAGGACGAAAAAGTCTCTCTTTTAATATCAGATTTTTTGCATTAACATGGTTGTTTCTTAGCATATGTTATTTTTTTGGTGTGAAATCTCTCACCTCTAAGTTCTGTTTGTTTGCATCCATTTGGACCGTGAACAGCAGCTTTTTAGCTGATGAAGAGGAATAAAAACATACAAATTTATATAATATATAGAGAGAGTTATATAGGCGTCAGTCATTACGATTGGTCTTAGATTTTAAAGGCAGATATGACAAACAAAGCAGCAGCCTCTATGTACATACAAATACATCAAAAGCGCAAAGGTTTATGAATCCAACTTGGACTGCCAAATGGGCTTGTTACTTTACTTCTCCCAAGTTTAAAATATGCTCAAGTTGCTTCTTTTTTTAACCATTTGTGATGTTATCAACGTGGAAGTGGAGCAGAAAACAACAACCTCCAATTTGGAAAAATTTAAAATCACGTACGCATCGTTCTCAAGAGTCTACCTCCCACATGAAAAGATTAACAACATTTTATCAGGCTTTCGACTCACACAATGTTAGAGGACACCACCATGAGCGCCAACTATCTCGATCGCGGTTCATTATAGGCCGTTTTGTTACTTGTCATTGTTTAAAAGATCCATGATATCAATGCATCACCAAAAGATGTAGCATACATCATGCCCCTTTCCTTGTTATTAGGGGGAGCAAAAAAAAAAAAAGAAACAAGCATTGTTACGATGGGGATGCAAAACCCAATAGATGGAAGTTTGGAAAAACAGCAGCACCTAGGGATGCCCCTCATGAAATGTAACCGGCCAAGAGTGAATACACCAAAGTAGTATGTAGCACATCGGAATGCGCAGCTGATGGTCTGAACGATCGAGAGAGGCCTTGTTTAGTTTTCAAAAGTTTTTAAAATTTTTGGTCACATCGAATCTTTAGATGTATGTATAGAACATTAAATATAGATAAAAAAAAACTAATTGTACAGTTTATCTGTAATTTATAAGACAAAATTTTTAAACCTAGTTAGTCTATAATTAGATAATAATTACTAAATATAAACAAAAGTGTTACAGTAGCCAAAACCAAAATTTGTTCCCAACTGAACAAGGCCCGAATCAACGAGCCTAGTCCAGTGAGCCTTAGCGAGGACAGAACAAAACAACCTCCTCCGGCATATATGCTGGAGAGATTGGTAAACTAACTTTTGTTACTAAGGACACATACCCTACAATGTACAAGATTCACATTGAGAAAATTTTTCTGCTAGACACGAATCTCAGTACAAATCGTGTGGTTTAGGACTTGTTTAGTTCTAAAAAAATTTGTAAAATTTTTCTGATTCTCCATCACATCGAATCTTTAGACGCATGCATGGAGTATTAAATATAGACGAAAATAAAAACTAATTGCACAGTTTGGTCGGAATTGACGAGACAAATCTTTTGAGCATAGTTAGTCCATGATTGGACAATATTTGTCAAATACAAACGAAAGTGCTAGTGTCAATTTTGCAAAATTTTTTGGAACTAAACAAGGCCTTATATTACGAGAGCACGTGCCAGTGCCATTAAGGAAAAAAAACTGCATTCAAGCCTATACACCGTGCCCACGCAGCAGTGCATGCAGCATCCGTGCCTTGCCGATTGGCGTCGTGGTGGTGGGCTGGTGGCTGGGAGCTACGGCCAGTCCGTCCGGTGTGCTAGCTGCTGGTTTCGCCTGTGGACCTCGCGTGATTGCGGCCAGATCTCTCGCCGCCGGGACCGGGATCGGGAGTGGATTGGCCGTGAGCCCTGCCTGGCCTTCCATTCCTCGCCTAGTTGCCTGGTGGCTCAGATTGCCGTGTCCCTCCCTGTTCCAAAAAAAAAGGTCCACATCTGATGGAGACTTGTATATGCTGGTACAAACAAATCACAACGGTGTAGACAACGCCGTTCCTTGTCCTTGTATTACGTACCACCACTAGCTGTGGTCGCTGCCACGGAAAGACAGCGCCACGACGTCGCCACTTTGTTGGTCCTTTGGAAGTAGAAGCACAAGCAGGGCCATGCATGGATCATCTGGATCTCTCGGTGTTGGAAAAAGCCCAGTACAAGTCACACGGTATATATATAAAATCGGTGGGCACAGGTTTACTTTTCGGTGCCCAAGCATAGCGGCTACCAAACACTTTTACTAACAGCATGGATGGATGGAAACCTTTTTGTGATTTTTATTTTTTTTTAAAAAGGTAGATATGCATGTGCGATAGGCACATGTCTACAAAAGAATTCATATACAAGAGATTGAATACAGAACAATTTGTTAAATCATTTTTTGAGGAGAGAAGAAAATTTAACCAAACAACCAGCAAACCAAACAGGGCTTAGCTAGCGCGCGCAGGGGAGTTCAAGAGGCCACAATATATAACAACTTATTTGGTATTTATTTATATATATGTATAAGTAATAAGATACACACCACTTCACATGCACATGATAGCAGCAATCAAAATTGATTGTTTTCATATCCTATATGTTTTGGTCAACCTTCAATTTTTAAGCTGCGGTGGTCAGTGGAACCTTCAATATTTAAAAATCACTTTCTTCTGTTCAGTAGCCAACATTGCTACCTAGGCCTTGTTTAGTTCTCACCAAAATCCAAAAAGTTTTTAAGATTCTCCATCACATCGAGTCTTGTGGCATATGCATGAAACACTAAATATAAATGAAAACAATAACTAATTACATAGTTTGCCTGTAAATCGCGAGACGAATCTTTTGACTTTAGTTAGTCTATGATTGGACAATATTTACCACAAACAAACGAAAGTGCTACAGTAGCGAAATCCAAAAAAATTTTACATCTAAACAAGGCCCTAGCTTAGGGTACCGAGCATCGATTGATAAGGCATAATAATAAAAGTAACGAACCTATCGTTTATACTGCATGAATATTAGTCACAACATTTTCAATCTACTTTTCTAACAGTGCAACCGGCTAATATAAACACTATTATATAAACAGGCTAAATATTTGCTGATATATGCTCCTCTGATCATATTTCAAGAGAGCACAATGATGGACTTGTGCTCACACTTCATTTCTATTGGAGTTGAGATAGACTAGACCTTCCTACCTACTCTTGTAAAAAATGGTGCCGTCCATAGATTGGATTGTAGAAAATCAGAGAGAAAGGGGGAAAAAAATGAAGCCTCAAAGCTCCTCACGAGTCACAAGGGTTTAACTCCGTGCGGAAGTTCCAGATTCTGGTCTCTTTTCGCTTCTGGTCCCGCCCGAAGCATCCTCGGAAACAAATTCTGGCTCCTGGTCTCAGTTTTCCTCCACCAGCTATCATTCCTGCGCATGAAGCCCAAGCTCCAGCAAAGGCCTCACTCTCGGCCCATGGGTCGGCCACCCCTAAGGCCCCTTAGGGACGGGGCCAAGAATGAGATTTTTATTTAGATTTAGGACCCGTTTGTCTTCACTAGCGAAGTTGTTTTTCTAGAAAAGAGTTTCATGAGCAACTTTTTATGTAAAGTTACGCTATTTTAAAAAAATTGTTTGGCAAACAGCTTTACCAATAAATTCATGCATGGATAAAAGAGAAAATAGGGGAAAGAGGTAGGATAAATTACTTTTTTCAGCTTTATCCCAACTCATGTCTTTGTGAGAGGAGAAGAAAAATAGCTTCACTCATGATGCTGTTTTGAAAAAGAGTGTTTGACAAAAAAAACAGCTCATAATAGCTCATGAAGTTGTTGTGAGCGGTACCAAACATGTCCTTATATTTTTTAAGTTCTTTTTTCAAAAAGTATTTTGTCTAATTAAAAAAATTATAAAACTACACTACTGCCATCAATTGAAGTGATAGGAAGTACACATCGCCGGTTCAGAATATTGGCTATTGCTGTTTCAATTAGAGGAATTTCCTTTTTTTCTTCTGTCAACTCATCTTAGAAATTATAACTTTTATATATAAATATGAACTCAGATGTAGATACAATTTATATTAAGGTTATAGAGAAAAAGGAGATCTGCACCTTTACAGTTCATGGCTTTTTCATTGAGGTCGTTTTTATACCTAAACAACTGATACAATGACCAGATGTGTACTTCTATATCTCAACATTAAATTAATTATTCAGTTATCAAGATGGTTTTAAACAAAAATATTGTAAATTATGAAATTGAAGATCTTAGGTATCTGTAATGTACAATTTTTTTATAAATGTTATCCCTGTACGAGGTTATATTAACAAGTTATGTTGTTTTTAAAATATACTGCTAGCTAGTAAGTAAATCGAGACAATTTATTCACATCCTTCCATAGAGCATCTTTCATAAGTAAATGGAGGTGCTCATATGGATAGAGTGTAGGTGTATGTTTATAGGGGTGAGTGTACACTCGTGTATGAGCATCTACATCTGCAACTGCGTATGGCAAAAGGTTAAGATCTCATACTATAGCTTGGTAGACCAATATTTTTAGAAAAAACTAATTGAGAAAGTATAAAAATAAAAAAAAAATCTGCAGCCACGAGGTCCAACTCAGGCCTGCAAAGCACACGACGGTCCCGGAGCTCTAGGGCTTGTTTGATTCACTTCCTAGTCTAGTCTGGCTTGCACGAGCCAGCCAGACCTCTTTTGGCCAGACTCTATGCATGTAAAGGGTGGTTGTTTGGTTACCTGGGTCTGTGCAGCCTGGACACATGCAACCGGTGTTTGGTTCCCAGAAATCATGTTTGGTTGCCCGCATAGAAGCTGTGGAGTTACCACTTTGTTTAAATGGTAAGGTTACAGTCCAAACATTGATACAACAATCTATTTACAATGAATATTACATCTTTTTGAAAAGCAAAATTAAAATTACTAAAGTCTAGACTAATATTATTAGACCCTCCACTAAAATTACAATATCCTTCTTTATAATACATATTGCAAGATCCACTACAAACATGCCATTGTATGTTTATTTTTTCTTCGACTTGTGAACCATGAAATGTCTCATGTGCCTCAGTACAAAAAAGACATGTGCTCAGTATATTAAAACAAGAATGAGGCATGTGCTTAGTATATTAAAAACATCATCATTGGCATAAGGCATGTATCTGGTTTAAAAAACATCATCATTGGCATAAGGCAAATGCTCAAAAGGAAATGATCACATCAATGGCAAATAGCCGAAATGCTAAAATCAGTTTCAGATCATCAAGTTCACATTAATGGCAACACAAGAAAAGAACTAGCAGAGGCAAAACAATGTTTACCCAAATACCCCCAGCAGCAGTAGCATTGCCAGCAGCACCAACAACAACCTCAAGCAAAGCAAACTGCCTAGTCCCAACTTTAGCTCTAGAACACACAAGCTCATCAGCAGCCATCAGCTCCGCATCAACTCTAGGAAACATAAGCTTCATGCCTCAGATAAGTGTAGCATCAAAAAAAAATTACACATGCCTCATGCCTCGGGTGAAAAACAGAGATAGCAAAAAATAATTGCACAAGCCTCATGTTTCATTTCAAAAAGAAAAAAGAAAACGTCATTGCGCATGCCTCATGCTCAAGTCTATGTCCACAGTGAGTATTGCATATGTCCACATTCTCAGCTCAAGTGTAGTATCTTAGGGGGAAAATCATCATTGCATATATCCATTTGAGGGTGCAGGAACCATGTTTGGTTGCCCGGATAGAAGGTGGTGGAGTTACCACTTTGTTTGAGTGGTAAGGTTACAGTCAGCAAGTCCAAACATTGATACAACAATTTATCTACAATAAATATTACATCATTTTGGAAAAAATTAAAATCACTAAAGTCTAGACTATTATTAGACCCTCCACTAAAATTACAATATCCTTCTTTATAATACATACTACAGGATCCACTCCAAATATGCCATTGTATGCTTTAATTTTTCTCCAACTTGTGAACCGTGAAATGCCTCATTATAAAAAAAAGACATGTGCTCAGTATATTAAAAACATCATTATTGGCATAAGGCATGTATCCGGTTTAAAAAACATCATTATTGGCATAAGACAAATGCTTAGAAGGAAATATATCACATCAATGACAAATAGCCAAAATACTCAAATTAGATTAAGATAATCAAGTTCACATCAATGGCAACATAAGAAAAGAACTAGCAAAGGCAAAACAATGTTTACCCGAACACCCTAGTAGCAGTAGCATTGTCAGCAACAACAACCCCAAGCAAAGCAAACTGCTCAGTCCCAACTTCAGGTCTAGAACACACACGCTCATCAGCAGCCATCAGCTCCTCAGGCATCAACTCCATGAAACACGAGCTTCATGCCTCAGATAAGTGTAGCATCAAAAAACAAAAGTAATTGCACATGCCTCATGCCTCAGGTAAAAAAAACAAAGATAACAAAAATAATTGCACAAGCCTCATGCCTCATTTCAAAAAGAAAAAATAAAACATCATTGCACATGTCTCATGCTCAAGTCTATGTCCATAGAAATTGAGCATTGCATATGTTCACAGTCTCAGGTCAAGTGTAGTACCTTAGGGAAAAAATTAGCATTGCATATATCCATAGTCTCATTTGAAGTGTAGTATCTTAGAAAAAAATAATCATCATTGCATATGTCCTATGTCTCAGATCAAGTGTAGTATCCTAGGGAAAAAATATTCATCAATGCATTTGCCCACAGTGATCTGAGGCCGTAATAAGAGTAGTAGCCTGAGCAAAAAAGCAAGCATTTGTTCTCATGCAAATCCATCATATGCAAAGCAAGACATTTGGAAGGACACAATACTACCAATCAATGAACAAAGCTCAGATTAACATTGTCATCACCATAAATTAGGACAAATGCTCAGAATTAAAAAATTGTAATCAGCATTGACTAGAACAAATGCTCTGATTCAAAATTGCCATCATCATAGACTAAGACATAGGTTTAGTTTAAAATGGCCTTCATCATAGACTTGAAGATGTGCTAAAAAAATAACACTATAGGTTAAAGGGAGGGATGAGAGAGGGGATTAAGTATCTCATATACCGAACAAGATCTTGCAGGGCACCAAATAAAAGCATAAGAACAAGCGAGCGAGGGTAGATCTGCAAGTCTACATAAAAAATAGATTTTGCATACACATGTCAAGGGTATGTTACTAAAAATAGAGGAGAAAGTAAAGGAACCATAAAGAACATGGATTCATACCTCAAGAATAGCTTAGAACTCAGATCTAGTGCACCTGAGATTGTTAAAAAAACTGAGTTAGGGTTTCCAAATCAAGAATAAGAGGGAGATAGAAGAGGATAAATTACTTGCCTCAAAAGGGCTCAGATCCACACAATGAGAGAGAGAGAGATAGAGAAAGGATCATCAGACTACGAATCGATGAACAACGAAGTAGAGAAGAGGAGATGGCGTTGGAGCACATACCGATAGAATCGACTGGGAGCAGCAAGTGAAGAATCGAGGGGGTGGCTATGGGAGAAGGGAATCGGTAGTGAATGGCATGGAAGAGTGAGGTAATCCGAGAGAGTTCACTCCATCTCCTGACGGCCGAACTCCCCACATGTGTGCGCACACGCAGGAGCACGGAGCGAGCCAGGCCCGCCATAAACGACTGATTCCTGCATTCCTCGGGAGCCTAGCTGAGGGGTGGGACTTTTGCACGAGCGCAGCATGGCCAAGGGGGAGAGGCAGACAAACAAACAAGCGTCCTTGCATCCCATGAGCCTGGTTGAGGGGGACGCAGAGATCCAAACATGCCCCTAGCTGCGTAAGTTCGTTGGTGGCCTTAGCCTGCGAAGGTCCACGCGTAGTTTTTCCTCTGTTCCAGAACTGCACCTCAATCCTAGATGGAAAAAGTCTACATAACCCCCCAAACTATCTAAGGTGGAATACTTCATCCCCCAAAGTATAAAACCGGATATTCTAGCCCCTGAACTTTCAAAACCGGTCAAATAACCCCCTCGAGTGGTTTTAGAGGGTGGTTTTGTCTTTTTCTTTTTTATTTATTTCCGTTGAATATTTGAAAAATTATAATAAATCACAGAAAAATCATAAAATGAAAAATTCAATTTTGTTAGACTTTTGATGAGTAGATCTACACAATGTATATATAATATGGTATACCTTAGTACAAAGTTTTGGTTGTAGATTTAAATCTATGTTTTTCTATAATTAAAAAGAATAATTCATATATGTAGTTCCAATGGTTCAATTGTGGTAAATTTTTTATGGTGGACTCATTATTGTA
>Ga0182004_10005355_pt1 | contig 10446 bp, 2 predicted proteins | sample Sormic07211540_1_FD_120479 | JGI IMG/M metagenome (GOLD analysis project Ga0182004, IMG submission 120479) | Endophyte microbial communities from Sorghum bicolor roots, Mead, Nebraska, USA - 072115-40_1 MetaG | ecosystem: Host-associated > Plants > Roots > Unclassified | place: USA: Nebraska...
GGAGCTCCAACACGAGTTTTTATTCACGCGTTGGCGTTCCACGGGCTGGCAGTTGACGGGCGGCAGCGATTACGCGCGAGCGCCTCCTCGGATTGTTTCAGTGGCTTCGCCGCCGTGTCTCCTCCGCCCCCGCTCGCCACCGTGCAGCCGCCGCCGCCGCAGCAGCAGCAGCAGGTCCCTCTACCTCCTTTCCAAGCAGAGCCTGCACCCACTTCCCTCACCAAGAACATGCCGCCGTCCAGTGGTGGCGCCAGTGGCACAGCAGCTCGTGCCGCGGCCGCCTGGGCCTGGTACCGGCCGATTGAATTTAAATTTGTGGGTAAGAAGCATATTTTGCAAGAAAATTTTTGCATCTACCAGAGATGATGCAAAGCGAAAACACGGCTAATGTATTGCAAGAAAATTTTTCATCCATCAAGTTCCCCTAAAACGGGCTACAAGACCATCCTGAAACTGTACAAGAATCGCCTAACCAAAGCTAAGCTAGCCCCTGACCCAGAATTATCAAAAACCTACTCCGCTTCCCTTCTTTTTTTTCTTCTACCTGCTGCTGCAATCTGCGCCCCCCCTACAACGAATTCTCGAGCCTCTTGCTCCACCAACGATGCGAAATCAGAGAAACCGGTCCCCAATGCCGTCAGGTTCGGTACGGTCACCCTTGCTGGCTGCCGGGCTTGATGAGCGGCTGCTGCGAGGTCTTGGCCCACTCCTCCGGCGGGGTCTTCACCTCCTTGAGCAGCGCCACCACCTCCTTCATCGTCGGCCGCTCCGCCGGCGCCGCGTTCACGCAGAAGATGGCCACGCCCAGCGTCTGCAGCATCTCCTGCACCAGCTGGTCCGGCATGCCCCGCAGCTTCGGGTCCAGGATGTTCACCGCCGGCTCGTAGCTGCCCATCTTCTTCTTGGCCCACTCCACGATGTGCAGGCTGGTCTCGCCCACCACCGGCTCGATCGCGCTCCGCCCGCTCAGGATCTCCAGCAGCACCACGCCGTAGCTGTACACGTCGCTCTTCTCCGTGATGTTGCTCGTGTACGCGTACTCTGAAATACATTACATCACAGATATATATGTGAACAATTCAGAGTCTTTTGAAAATGATCATAGAGTCATATCTGTACGATCAAGCAATGTAACATCATTATATACTGCATTAAGGAACTGTAGAAAACAGTCTCAAGTCAACAGATTCCAATCGACAAAAAGGATACTTGTGATGTGAGGAACTAGTGGTATGTACTAGTTGGATGTGGACTAACTGAGTGATCACTGTTACCAGCTTAAGCTACAAGCAACTGATGAAGAACAAGGTTAAGGTTGCTAGAAGCAACCACAGGTCAAAGATTCTCGCTTAGCAGCAGCATTACCAAAGAACTACTGACCTGTGACATTAATTCGGGTTGCTGCTCTTCTACACTACTACAGTCTAATTGCTGAAGAAATAAGAACAGTAAAATGTTGATTAATAATAATAGCAAAAAAATATTAGCTTATTACCTGGAGCAATGTATCCATAAGAACCGGCAATGCGTGACATGGCGTGATGATAATTGGGGGAGTTCATCAGCTTGGCCAGCCCAAAATCAGCCAGGTAGGCCTCATACTTGGAATCGAGCAGTATGTTATTGCACTTGACATCCCTGTGGAGTATCGCCGGAACGCAGTCGTGGTGCAGGTAAGCCAGCCCCTGCGCTGTTCCAACGGCAATCTTGTACCTCGTGTCCCAGTCCAGACTCCTGTTCTCCTTCAGGAGCTGCAGCAGGTTGCCATTGGGGATGTAGTTGTAAAGCAGGAGCTTGACAGACCTGTTAGAGCAGTACCCAAGTAGCTTCACAATGTTCCGGTGCCTGATGTGCCCCAAAATCTGAATCTCAGCCGCAAAGGCATCGATCGGCTCATCCTTGCCGGCCTTCCAGAGCTTCTTCACTGCGATGATGTCCCCGTTCGGCATCTCAGCTCTGTACACCACCCCGGAGCAACCTTTGCCGATCACGTTCTCATCCCTTAGGCATGCCAAGATGTTGTCAATGCTGAAGTTGAGCTTCTGGAACGGCGTAAACGTCCAGGGGTTGGAGAAATCATCGCCGCCAGCACCTGACAAGCTCATGGCCTTCTGGCTGGCCAGCTTCCTGCTCCTGTTGATCAGAATCCAAACCACAACAAGCAGCAGCGCGATTGACCCCAGAACGCCACAGACGAGGATCACCGTCTTGACCGTCTTCAGGGCGGACCTGCGAACCATGTCCGCTGCACAGGAGTGGCCATCGTAGGACTCACAGAGGTTGGCATTGCCAAGATAAGAGTTGGACGACAATGTCCTGAAGAACGGCGTCACTGGGATGGCGCCAGAGAAGTTGTTGTACGAGATGTTAAGGGATGTCAGGCTGGTGAGCTCACCCAGGACCGAGATGCTGCCGTAGAGGCCATTGCTCGCGAGGTTGAGTGACTGCAGCTGCGTCAAACCGGACATTTCGTCCGGCAGCTCGCCGACGAACCTGTTCGAGCTCAGGTCCAGGCTTATGCCCAGGCTCGACAGCGCGCCGATCTCCGGCGGTATTGGGCCGGAGAAGCTGTTGTTGCTCAGGTCCAGCATTGTCAGCTTCTGCAGGTTCCGAATCGACTTGGGCAATGGCCCGGACAGATTGTTGCCGCTGAGGATCAGCTTGTTAAGGTAGCTGAAGTTGCCAAAGCTCGCCGGTATCTCGCCGGTGAGCTTGTTCATGCTCAGGTCGAGCTGCTCCAGGTTCATGAGCTCCCCGAACTGCGGCGGGATGCCACCGGTGAAGCTGTTGTTGTGCACGTCCAGCAGCTCCAGCACCGTGATGTTGGCGAGCTCGGCGGGCAGCGAGCCGGTGAACCTGTTTGAGTACAGGTCCAGGAACACCAGGTTCTGCAGCTTGCCGATCTCTCTGGGTATCTCGCCGACGAGCTGGTTCTCGCCGAGCCGGAGGCGCACCAATGATACGCAGTTGGCGACGCTCGGGGGGAGCGGGCCGGAGAGCTCGTTGCCCAGGAGGAGCAGCTTGCTGAGCTTCTGCAGCGCGAACACCTCGTCGGGGATGCCGCCGGAGAAGCGGTTCTTTGACAGGTCCAGCGCGTACAGCTCGGTGCAGTTGCCCAGCGACGGCGGGATCGCGCCAGACAGCGCGTTGCCCCAGAGGAACAGCACCTGCAGCGCCTTGAGCTCTCCCAGCTGCGGCGGGATCGCGCCCGAGAAGCCGTTCTTGTCGAGCTGCAGCGCGGTGAGGCTGCTCAGGTTGCTGAGCTCCGGCGGTATGCGCCCCGTGAGCTGGTTGTCTGACAGGTGCAGCTGCTCGAGCGCGCCGAGCCGCCCGAGCGCCCCAGGCACCTCGCCGGTAAGCCGGTTGCCCGACAGGTCGAGCACCACCAATGCGGAGCAGCTGGACAGCTCCGGCGGGATCTTCCCGGAGAGGGCGTTGCCCCAGAGGAGCAGACTGGTGAGCTTCTGCAGCCGCCCGAGCTCCGGCGGTATCGGGCCGGTCAGCTTGTTCATGTGGAGGTAGAGGTTGCGCAGCTCGACGCAGCCGCCGAGCGCGGCGGGTATGGAGCCGGACACGCTGGTGTCGTACAATGCCAGCGTCTGGAGGTTGACGAGGCTGCCCAACTCCTCGGGGATGGGGCCGGACAGCGCGGTGGCGGCGGCGCCGAAGACGGTGAGGTTGGAGAGCGCGCCGAGCGAGGCCGGGATGGGTCCCGACAGCTCCGGGTTGCCGCCGACGCGGAACTGCTGGAGCGCGGCGAGCGCGCCGAGCGACGCCGGGATGGTGCCGTTGAGGAGGTTGTCCTGGACGCAGAGCACCTGGAGCGCGGAGAGGTTGGCGAGCGAGCGAGGGATGCCGCCGGTGAGGCGGTTGGAGTTGAGGAGCAGGAACTGGAGCCCCGAGAGCGCGCCGAGCTCGTCGGGGATGTCGCCCGTGAGCGCGTTGGAGGACAGGTCCAGGACGCGCAGCGCGGAGAGCGAGGCGTACGAGGGCGGGACGGTCCCGGAGATGTTGCAGGTGGAGAGGTTGAGCAGCTGCAGCGAGGAGAGCGTGGCGAGCGGCGGCGGCAGCGAGGACAGGTTGAGGAAGGTGTTGGGCAGCGAGAGCGACACCACCCGGCTCTGCGGCGAGCACGTGACCCCCTGCCACGAGCACGGCGTCGCGGCCTTGGGGTCCCACGACGGAAGCACGGGCGACGGCGCCGCGCCGGGGAGCAGCGACAGCAGCGCCTTGCCGTCCGGCGACAGCGCCGCGGCCGTCCCGACAGACAGCACCAGAAGCGCGGCGGCGGCGGCGACCACGGAGAAGAGCCGCGCCCGGCGGCGGTGGTGCGCCATTATTATCGACGAAACCGCCTCTCGATCAAGAAGGACCCGCCGCGGGAACCGGGAAAAAGGCAACGACTTACTTTTTCCCTCCAACCGAGAGCGTGGCCGCCCGGCACGGCGAGGTCACGGCATGCGATGCGCTCGGTCGCTTGCTACTGGGAAGAGCAAGAGCAAGGAGAAGCAGGACGCGATGGTCGGCGAGGCATGTGGCGAGGTTGGCTCGGTCGCTCGCTCGCTTTCAGGTTCAGCAGCTGCCGTAGTTGCTTGTGCCGCACCCAACAAGCATATGGAGGAGGCCGTGACTGGCGTTTCTCTCCAGCTCCGTCTTCCTCCTCACTTCAGTTACGCCGCCTGGCCAGCAAGGAGATGGATGGGATTATGGAGGAGTACAAATTGGTTGCTTAAACCCTTGATTTGGGCAGCGTTAAACCCCGGGCGTTTTGGTCTTATCTGCGGTTCTTGGGAGATGGAGTAGTATTTAATGGGTGGCTATGACAGGTCCTCTCAACGTAGTAGGTCCGGCTGGGCTGGCTGCAAGTGTCACTGTTGCTGAGTGAGCTTTACTTTGTTTAATTGCAGTTTTGGTCACTTGTTGCTTGGATTCGCATGTGCATCATCATTTACTATACACCCTAACTAATTTCCTCACTCCACCATACTAGGCGTTTGCATTTCCTCGTGGGTTCAGTGTTTTTCGCATTGTCTTGTGGCCTAGAAAAGCCACTTTTTCGTAACCGAAAACAGGAGTAAAAAGGCTGGATGGAGTGCTGCATTATCTGGTGCATCCGTTTCAAAACGAAAAAACATGTTCGGTAGAGCTGATCCAGATTTCAGACAGGTCAGTTTTTGCTAGATCCTTAAAATCAGGATGTTGTTGATACTCAATTTTTGTCTATTTCTTGTGACCCGTAGTTTTTCTTATAATCTAGAATTTAAAAACTAAAGGGAAAAAAAATGATTTTAAAAAATCTGAAACTGATCTATCTTGCTAGTCGCTACAGCAGCAAGCAAAATACAGCCATTAGGTCAATCTCAGTGGAGGTTTCACCATGATGTCATGCATATTTATTAGAGCGTCATGTTAGCAAAATTGCACTTTTTGCATGAAACGAAGAGGAGAGAGAAGACAGTAGTTTCACCTTGGTGAAACCCCGCGGGCGTTGTTTTTCACGCGGTGAAACGGGATGAAATCCTCACTGAGGGCTAAATCGTTTCACCATCTTGCATGTGATCCAATCATTTTACAGTAATTAAATGCTTTGCCTAGCCTAGAAAACGTCAAAGTGAAACTCATGCATTGTGTAGATTGTTTTATTATACGTTTCATTGATGTTGGAAACAGTACATTGAAACAGGTGAGTCTCAGTGGCCTTAGGGCACTCACAATGCACACTCTATCATAGAGTCTAAAGTTATTTATTATCTCGAATAATGTGGACTTAGAGTCTAAATAAGACTTAGAGTCTTATTTTTTCTACCTCTTTTTTCAATAAATATGCTGCCACATCAGCAAAATACTATAAATAATATGTAATTAATTGTCTTGGACTTTGTGATAGAGTCTTGCATTGTGAGTGCCCTTACGGATTTACCTAGCTGTTAGGGCACTCACAATGCAAGACTCTATTATAGAGTCAAAGACAATTAATTACATATTATTTATAGTATTTTGCTGATGTGGCAGCATATTTATTGAAGAAAGAGGTAGAAAAAATAAGACTCAAAGTCTTATTTAGACTCTAAGTTCATATTTGCCCTTACGAAGGTAGAGATGGAAATGGTGAAGATTTATTGGGACGACAAACACGTGAAAACCGCACTAATGACAAGGTAAAACAGGAGGCTTTGTGGTGTGGGATCGTGTCCGCGATAATATCCGGCTCGAGCATACCTAGGTGGCTAGGTTACCAGCCGGCGCCGCGCCATGTGAGATCTCTCTCTCTCTCGTCCGTTCTCAACGACGGCCCACCCGTCAGCCTCCTCAGAAATTTTCCCACTGTTTCTGCTCTTTTTAGGCTTGAATGAGATGTTTGGCATCGAACTACTTTCCATCACTAGCACAGCGGCACATAGGTCTACCTGTAATTATTGGTGAACCATGTTCGATCATATCAAAACATGGAGTGCCAGCCAGCGCTGCCTTTTGGTATAGTAGTGGAGAATTATGTATAGTTTTTTTATAGTTTTTTCCTTGTTTTATTTGAACTCCTTTGGGAGTAGTAGTCCTAGTCGTAGGGCAATTGTGCGGCTCCGGGAAATAGGGGTCGTATCTGTTAAGCAGCATACAAGCAGTATTTGATGCTTGTCAGTGCAATGTGTACGAAAAAGGACACTTATTTGAAGCCAAATATTTGTCCAAAGGACCATAGCATTTGATGCCCAGATTCTCTCTCTTTTTTTTAATATCTTCAGTACCAAGAATAATCAAAAGGCAGGTCTGTTGAGCAGGAACCAGTGATTACGGAAAAAGAAAGACCACATGAAACATGATACTACTACAAATATAGAAATGAGTGGGGAAAAAAGCTTATTATCATTTGTATATTATTATAAAAATAAAAACAAAAACACTTGCATCGGCTGCGATGGGCCTTGAACTACACCGGCCCAACAGCCGGACCAAAGCCCACGGACGCCCGCCCCGCCCCACCCCACCCCACCCCATAGGGATCGCGGTGACACGCAGCCCATGCCGTCCGACCAATAACTTAAAGCGGCTCGCTCGCGCTCGCTAATCCCAAACCGTGCAAATCCCAAAACGCAAACTCCCCACCACCCCAGCTCGCAACTCTGCCCTCCAAACCCTAGGCCAGATCCACAGGCCCCAACCAGGAGCCCAGGGGCGTTTTGGTCCATTCCGACACGCCTCGGGTCAGAATCCTTGGGAAGCCCGAGAATTTGATGATATTGGGAGCCAGAGCCACTGTAGGCAAGCGAGTGTCTGCGAGCTTTGCTTGGGGCACCGTGTTTAAAGTAAAAGCGGTTAATGAGAGAGAGAAAGAAAGAGAGAGGACAGGCGAGGGCAATGCAAATGCAAGCGGCTAAGCAAGCGCCCTTCCCTAAGTTTTGGGATTCTTAAACGGCGGTTAAAATTTTAACCCCGCGCTGGCCCCGTTGGGTTTCGGTCTAAAGGCAGGGCCGGCCGGACGGTGTGGGGGATGCCTTTGGGGATTTTTATTTACTGCACCTTTTATTTTTTTATTTAGGAAAAAAATCTGTCTCCCACTGTTCTTTTTCTTGCTGTGGTCTGAGCGTGGACGCCTTTGGTTTGGATTTTTTTACCGTTCTTTGAACAGGGTAAAAAGATGGAAGGGGTTATAATTGTGGGTTGCAGGGTTGGGGTTTCCAAGGGGTTGGAGGTGGGTGGGTTTGGGGAACTGGGTTAAACAAAGTGAGGTTTGTACTTAACATGTTCGCTGCTCTCTGCTCACATGTTTCAGTTTCAGCTTTGTGTGAAAACCAGTCATGAGCACTGTTAAACTTCATCCGTAAGAAGTGCGCCCTCCCCCCCCCCCCTCTCAGCAAGGAGTGCTTGACCTGATGTTCTTAACCTAACGTAAATTTCTCCTAAGGCCTTGTTTGGATGTAGTCGAATTCGCATCAATCCACATGTGTTGGTGTGGGTTGGAGTGGAACTTGAACTAAATTCCGCCCCAATCCACTCCAACACATGTGGATTGAGGTGAATCCGACAACATCCAAACAAGACCTAAATTGGTCCAATAGTTGAGAAAACAATGGCAAATATGCTGGACATTTTAAGTCCTTATTCATTGTTTGAAATAGAAGCTGAGTACATGTGTTTTTGTATATTCATACGACTGATGTGGCTGCCAAGCAAGATCAAACCGCTCGTAAATTGTAGGTCTTTTCTTTACACATTGACGGTCCAAAAAACACAATTTTATATTTAAATAAAAATATTTTTGAGGTTGATTATATCTATATATTTATAGAAAATAGTAATAGTATATTTATAAAAAATATTATTTTTTGAACTAAAAATCTTTTAGTCTATAAAAAGTAAAATTGTATCATTTTTCGAACGGAGGAGTATCAAATAAGTCAAGTAGTCAAATGGGATCATCGAAAATGGCAGTATGATAATTATGTTTCGCCAATCATAATAACACACTGCAGGGTGTGGCTACAAGTACTCTCAAAATAGAGCATACTACTTGATATGTGTGTGCGCCATATAAAATGGACTGAAGGTAGTACTTTGATAGGATTACTCAACAAACGGACAACGAAAAACATATCGTTAATTTGACAGGACCTGGCTCGTAGAACAGTGCGTTAAGCTGCCCTAAAAAAAATCAGTGTGTTAAGCATCTGACAAATAATATTATATTTTGAAAATGACTTTATTTAAGGTTGTTCTTATCCTTTTTTGGCTGTGCCCGCACCGGACTGTCACACAGACACAGTGGGCCGGGTTGTACTCGCAGATCCAACCCGTTTGTAGGTTAGCTATACCAGGAGTTGACTAAAATCTGCCTATGGCACAACTCTGACGCAGTGACTAATGCGGTGACTAATGCGGTGGACATAGCTTATAATGGTTTATGTTTAAAATGAAATGCAAATCATTAGTCTCATCGCCATGAATATCTTTTAGTGAGAAAAGTTATTTTTTCTAGACTTTATAATCAACTTATCACGAGTTGGTCACTAACACCCTGGCTAAAATCTGTCTATGGCACAACTCTAATGCAAACTAAGTACGTGACACCTCTTATATTTTTATCATTGTTTCATGCAAAAGAGTTGACCCAGAGGCACTACATTTAGAGCAAAAAGGATTATAAGCTAGCCTAAAACCATATAAACAACTCATATGATACTAATTCCTTTAAAATACAATGCATGGACCACAATACACATGGGGATGAAATGTAAGCTCACAATGCAGGTTTTACTGGAGTTTCATTCACAAGGAAACACTGCAAGTTGTATTTCATAGGGATAAAACTTCTCTTTCTCCTCTTAATTTCTATGTCACCTCATCACTTTTGCGGATGTGGCATTATAATGAATGAGTATAAAATTTTCACCGAGACTAGTCTTTGTATCGATTGTGTGAGCCTTGTATGTTGCATTTGGACCTTTAGAGTACTACAAAAGAATGTACAACAGAGAAGTATATTTTTTCTAATTTTTGTAGGTTTCTGTTGGAAATCAGTAAAAACGTTCAGTTAAACTTTATTTTCTACCATACGAAAATCTAGTTTGGCAGTCATAAGGAAGATTATGTACCACTCAAAAAACAATCACGACATTAGCATAATAAGAAAAGGAAGAGTCAAATAACAGGGTCATCGTCTCAAGCAAAGCATGTCAAGGATTCGGATTAGCAGATTAGAATAAAAAGAGATCCCTATCCTAAATGGCATATCTCGTATGCTGTGGAATGTGACCATGTTTATTAGATAGAGGGAATGTATAAATACGAATTTCAGGGTTTGAAGTTCTTAATAGTTATTTATCGTATAGTACTTATAATGTCTTAATACATTGTAAATGCACGCAAATCTAGTGATAAAGCATTAGTATGCCCTAAATGGCTAAATCTATATAAAATTAAACTGCATGATTGTTAGCTAAATTTGTAAAATTGACTCTCGGCCTACCGAGTACTCCCTCTGTCAAAAAAGTGTCGTTTTAGAATTTCAGACATCTTATTTGACCATTCGTTTTATTCAAATTTTTTATATAAATATTATATATTTTGTTAAGACTTATTTTATCATTAGAGATATTTTACTCATGATTAATTTATTTTATAATTTACATGAAATTTTTTAATAAGACAAACGGTCAAATATGATGTCTGAAAGTAAAAAAAGTCACTCTTCTTAGTAAGCCAGTTCGCTTGTTTTATAAGTCACGCTTTTTCTGCCAACCAATAATATTTTTTTCTTATAAAAAATTAGTGAACAATATTTTTACCATGACTTTTCAAACTAGCGAATCGATTGAGGGTGAGTATATATATGATTAGGGCCTTGTTTAGTTCACCCCAAAAAGCAAAAAGTTTTCAAGATTGTCCGTCGCATCGAATTTGCGGCACATGCATGAAGCATTAAATATAGACGAAAGCAAAAACTAATTACAC
>Ga0182004_10005356_pt1 | contig 10444 bp, 7 predicted proteins | sample Sormic07211540_1_FD_120479 | JGI IMG/M metagenome (GOLD analysis project Ga0182004, IMG submission 120479) | Endophyte microbial communities from Sorghum bicolor roots, Mead, Nebraska, USA - 072115-40_1 MetaG | ecosystem: Host-associated > Plants > Roots > Unclassified | place: USA: Nebraska...
AAATCTATTAAGTATAATTAATCTATCATTAGCACATGTGGGTTACTGTAGCACTTAAGGCTAATCATGGAGTAACTAGGCTTAAAAGATTCGTCTCGCGATTTTCAACCAAACTGTGTAATTGGTTTATTTTTTATTTACATTTAATGTTTTATGCATGTGTCCAAAGATTTGATGGGATGGATAAAAAAATTTTAGGTGAGTAACTAAACAGGGCCTTAGGGCCTGTTGGGATTCTGACTGCCAGGCAGCTGAGCAGCCAGGAAACAATCCCCAGGCTCAGAAAATCGTGCGCCTTGGAGCTCCTCCCTGTGCCTGGCAGGTTTTCCAGGGTCACAGCAAACACACCCTTAGTGCCCACATCATCATAGCATGTCTTGTTAGCTTCCACGTCACCAGCAGAAAATTTCACTGGTTTTGAACCTAAGGCGGATCATTTAACATGTTGAGTCATAAAAATGCATATTAATAGTTTAGGGACCTAGATGCCCACCTCAAAGTTTGGGGAGCACACTGGTATTTTGGTATATTTTACTCTTAACAGATTACCAGTAGTATTGTTCCTATTCCAAACAGACTAATTACTCAAAATTATGATAAATACTTGACCCAAAAATATTACAGACCTTTGTTTGCAGAGAAACCGCTGGGAATTGGTAGTCTTGTCGCAGGTTCATTGTGTGAACATTAACTGACTTTATTGTGTTTGCAGAGATATCAAGAATTAAGCAAGCAAAGGCTTGACCGAGCTATTCTCGTCTTTGTACAAGGTTTCAGAAGGTCATATGTAGGAGACCAAGCGATGCATTCTTCAAAGGTTAATAGACAACTATTCTTTTATTTTCTCTTTTGATGGGCTTCTTTTGGTTTGTGCTGGAACCAGCCCTGCAAAAATTTGGCACTGGTGCCAATGGTTGCTAAAATTTTTGCAAGCCTATGCCTCTGTTTATTCCCTGTACATGTTCTCGCTGATATTTGGCCAAGTGTGGCAGATGTCCCTGCTTGTTAGGTTCCATAAACCAGTGCTTCTTTGCTGCAGCAGTTATATGGAAGATTGTCTGAGCTTCTAGGACTTAGTGACCATTTAATTCTTCTCAATGTGATTGTTGGGAAAATTGCTACAAATCTGAAGTGCTATGCTGAGGTGACTATTCATTTATTTTGGCTTTAGCTTTATCTTTGAGCTTTGCTGACCTTTGCTGTGGTTACAGAGTGAGGATGTTATTGATCATACTCTGTCCCTGTTCCTTGATCTGGCAACTGGGTAAAGTTGTGACTATGTTTTTTCAGTTTTCCTTTTCTCATTTATTGCGTGATGACAGTTCATTTTTTCCTTGCCAAGTCAGCTATATGACTGGAAAGCTGCTGCTTAAGCTGGAGAGTGTGAAGTTCATCATTGCAAATCATTCTGTAAAATCTTCCCACTAGCTTTTATTTATTTTCCATCCCTGCGCTCAGTTTAGAGATAATTCTTTCTTATTGTATTCTTCCAGCCGGAGAATTTCCCATTTCTAGCAGAATACAAATGTTCACGTAGTAGAACTACGTTCTATTACATCCTTGGCTCCTTAGTCTTCATGGAAGATAGCCCTGTGAAATTCAGGACTTTCATGGAACCACTTCAGCAGGTGCGTAGATAATCCTTTTGAGGGAAACATTGGTAGTTTTTAATATTTGATGTGATCTTTATTCTTTTTTTTTACCTTAGGTTGCATTTAACCTGGAGGCAACTCCTGATGCTGCTTTTCGAACTGATGTTGCTAAGCATGCATTTATTGGTTTGATGAGAGATCTACGTGGCATAGCGATTGCCACCAACAGGTGTGTTATCTGATCATGTTCATTATGAGGGTATTACAGCTCCTATTTTTACTGATTTACCGATGTGATCCAGCCGCAAGACATATGGCCTCCTATTTGACTGGTTGTATCCATCTCGCATGCCCCTTCTGTTGAGAGCCATCTCACTCTGCACGGATGAACCAGCGGTTGTCATCTGTTCCCAATTTGTTCTCTAAACAGTTTTATGCCCCTGCACATATTAAACTTTTTTTCACTTCATATCTTCCTGATTTTATTATGTATAAGCCTTTGTTTTTAGAAACAGCTTTATATCTGTGTGCTCCTATTGCATTTTTTTGCTCAAATATGCCGCCTAAGCCTATCTTAGCTACTCATAACCTGAGGTTTCATAATTTGTCTTCAGTCACTCTAAATATCACCTCATGCAGGTCACTACACCCTTGCTCAAGTTCATGTATGAATTTGTTTTGAACAAAGCTCAAAGACTGACGTTTGATTCATCATCACCAAATGGGATCCTGTTGTTCCGAGAGGTTAGCAAAATAATCGTGGCTTACGGGTCGCGAATTCTATTGCTTCCTAATGGCACAGACATTTATGGAAGTAAATACAAAGGCATATGGATCTCTCTGACTGTTCTTTCAAGGGGTGAGTAAACATTATGTCATTTGACCTGCTAATTTGATATACTTCAGGTGTGTTGACTATAGGTTCCAGCCGGATAGTGGATAGCTGGTTGCATTCATCAGTACTATATTTCAGAAGGCTCGATATCACTGATTACATGAATGTGAAACATGATTATTTGCTGGCGCTTTTGTAATAGACTTTGCTGTAATAAATTGTAGTGTTCATTATCCTAAGTTCACTGATATGGATTTAGTTGGGGCAAGATGGAATATAGCAGGAAGAATAAGCTCATCCTCTGAGGCTCTGATAGCTTTTTAGGGTTCCTGCTTGATTACAACTAATGATACGTCTAGGTGTTTGTAGTCATCAAGTCTAACTGATAACACTAACAAAGCAACAAATTTGATCTAATCTGCCTAAGAGCCACTAATAAAAAAATGCTAACAATGCCACTGCCATAATAACATCAAAACACTATGGGTTTGACATTTCTACCATGTCAACATATCACATATTCACATGCATCCAAGCGAAGAGCCAGAGAGCCAGACTATTAGAGATAGACTAAGATATGTATAGCCTGACTTGTTTGTACGTACATAACTTGTACTCCAAGCCTTCTCAGCTATATATATATATATGAAAGGCCACCCCCCCTTCAAGGGTGTGCAGTGTATTACCTCCCTACATGGTATCAGGCGGGACCGATTAGGGTTCCCTGTGTCCCCACCCTTCTGCTGCCCTAATTTTCCGGCGCCGCCGCCCTAGCCCGGCGCGCCCCCCTCTGCCCGTTCAGGTCGCCCTAGCACCTGTGCGCCACCGCACCACCAGCAGCAGCCGCGCCTTCTCCCTGATCTCACGCAGTCTTATGTTCAACCCCCATACCCAACCCAAAAACAAAAGATGTTACTATTGCTGAATTATCATTTTGAACTGCAAACTTGCTGGCTGTTTCATTAGGGTACATGCTTCGAAAAACTGTTGAAAAGGGCTGCTTCTCTCTCTCTCTCATTCCCAAATGGCTTTTGATTTCTTATGCAATGAGTAACGAATTCCAAAGAATTTAAGCTAACTTTGTGAATCACCAGTTCTTGGATGGTTTCCAAGGATTTGTTACACACTGGGGTATATCTTGGTCCTTATCTTGTAAATGTTGGCTACTTTTTGATTTTTAGATTTCTTTGCATTTTTAAGATTCTACTATGACCTATTTTCTCATAATAGTTGTACCATATATTTATTTCTTGTGGGCTTAAGATTTTGTAATCTTATTGTGATTATGTATTGTTCTTTTGACTGCCATTTTACCTGGAACTTCCAGCTTTGTGTGGGAACTATGTCAATTTTGGTGTATTTGAGCTGTATGGTGACAGAGCGCTTGCTGATGCCCTTGATATATCTCTGAAGATGACCCTCTCAGTTCCATTGTCTGATATATTGGCATTCAGAAAGGTATTCATATCAATTCAATTTTAATTTGTCTTAGTGCTTAGTGAAAGAAGGTATGCAGTGTATAATAGTAGATTGATTATGGGATTACATGATACATGTATAAACATAGGTAGAGATAGGGGGCGGCTTATGGAAACAGAACCGACCTCTGGTATCCTTACCATATACAACTCAATCCACACCCTTGCTGGACAAGGAATCCAACGCAGAGCAGCTACAAGGGCTGGCTGCAAGGCCCAGAACACTTAGTTCCATGCATCAAAGTTCTCTCACATAGAACATGGGCAGGAACATGCAAGCAAATCAATTTAGGAGATAATTGCTCGCTAATCAGAATTGGTCAATTGGTTTTGCTCTTACCATTGAGGCATTGACTTTTGTGTTTGACAATTTTGCTTGTGGGTCCCCATGCAGAAGGGCTGTGTTAGTGCGTCAGTCATACCATAGGTGCAAGCTGGGGTTCAAACTCTGGTTCTTGAAACATAAGCAAATACCATAATAAGCAGTACCTTATGTGTGTATTTCTATGCATTTTTTGATTATGATGGATCGATAGCTCAATTTCTCTTAATAATTTATTTATTTAGCTAAACCCCAGGACTAGGAAACTACCATCTGATACCTCTATGCAAGATAATTTTTGCTTGGTCCAAGTCTTATGCTTCCAGAATCTTGGTCACATAGTAACCTGCAATCTGAACAAAATGAGCCAGGGCTTATGTCAACCACACTTGTTTTGTTCACCTAGACACTTGTATTTTTTCGGTTTCACTTGTACTTATGTAGCCTTAGTGTGAAGTTATTATTTTCAGCTGTTGACCTTAGTGAGAATGAGTTATTGTTTTTTCAGCTGTCGAAGGCGTACTTTGGGTATATGGAAGTTCTGTTCAACAACCATATCAAGTTTGTTCTCAATTTGGACACACACACATTCATACATATTGTCAGTTCACTCGAATCTGGCTTGAAAGGTCTAGATACAGGGATATCAACACAGGTTCGTCTCAAATATTCCATCTTGAGTGATGAAGCTATATTATATAATATGTTTAGTGAAGTAGATAGACTGAAACTGTACTGGCTTTTACATTATCTGGGCTGATTTATGTCACGAGTATCTCCTTTGGGCAGTGCGCTTCTGCCATCGACAGCCTGGCGGCCTTTTACTTTAACAACATTACATCTGGTGACTCACCTCCGTCACCAGCTTCAGTAAATCTGGCACGGCATATTGGAGAGTGCCCCAATTTGTTTCCTCAGGTTTTGTTGTCAAATCCTGTTTTCCATATTCTGAAATGTTTCAAAGTAATACAATAATATTTTATTTGTGATAGATACTGAATTTGCTTGTGACTTAAAGGTTTTTTTTTGTTGTTCTGTAGATACTGAAGACACTTTTTGAGATCATGCTCTTTGAGGATGCTGGTAATCAATGGAGTCTGAGTCGACCAATATTGAGCCTGATAATGACCAGTGAACAGGTGCCTTCATTTATTTTTTATTTTAATAATACTTTTTTTCTACTTTATGCTTTAAGCTTGTTTATTATTTTGATTTGTTTATTTCTTTTTGTACAGATGTTCACTGAACTCAGAGCACACATATTAGCATCACAGGTTAGAGCAGTCCTCTGTTTGAAGTTCCATATTCCATTAGAGCCTTTGGTACCTTTTTTTTTATGTTGGGACCTTCTCATAATTTGCTTGGTTCTTTGGTTTTGCTCCTATGGTTCAAATTGGGCTAGTGTCATAATATTGTAGATCACCTTCAGCGTGTACGCTTTATATTATATAAAAGAACACATTGAGGGGAGCGGTCTACTTTTTGCTCCATTAGCATTTAGAAATCTTCACTGATTTGTTGGAACCTTTCATTCTTTTGGATGCCCCAAATAGCTTTATAAAATGGGTGATTATTTTAAGTGATCTGATGCAAGTTTAATTTACAGACTGTGGACCAGCAACAACGCCTTTCACAGTGCTTCGATAAGCTGATGACGGATGTCAACAGGAACTTGGAACCTAAGAATCGCGACAGATTCACTCAAAACCTGACAGCATTTAGACGTGATTTCCGACTGAAGTAATAGCTCCTTGGAACTAGCTATCAGTTTGAAGGAGATCCTGCATGATGTAAATACTCCAGTTACCTTCTTTTTAGGAACTACCATTCTGCGGGTTGAGAATGGTTTGCCTTGGATTGGCTGAAGATGATGGATGGGTCTTGTTGATGCATGTGGTGGTAAAAGCAGCTGTAAATTGCATAGCATGTCATTTTAATCAGAATGGTGAATGGTGGAGATTGTTTCTTTTGTTTTTTCTTTTATTTATATTGCATCCCTTTTGCGTGTACAGCGAAATTGATGCTAGAACAGGGAAAGCTGTTTGCCCAAGTTGTTTGGTGGGAAGCAGTCATCCCTTAGATCTAATTCATTTGTTAACAAGTCAACGAGGTAAAGGATGTAAATGATTCCGTTGGCTTTGCTGAATATGAAAGTTGAAACAGTAAAAAGGGTGGCCCAATTGCAATCGATGTGCAGATTGAACAGTTAATAACATTTTCCTTTTTGTATCAATGTTTGGTATTGATACTCTGCAGGTTCGTTTGGTGCAATTGCAATACAGCACTGTGCTTTGTTGCTGGCTTGCTGGTTGGGGTCTGTCTTGTTGCTTGCTGGAGCTTGTACCCCTACCGGGAGATGCAGACATACTATGTTGCAGAATATCTCGAGCCCAGGGGGCCCCAGCTGTGGAGGCTTTATATGCTATTCTTGTGTCTAGCGAGTAATTATTCAGATATTTGCCATGTTTTGTTTATTTGATTATATTGAATTCTTGTCTTTACGATGCTCTTTGAATCTCATGTAATCTGTTTACTGTCGACGGAGGTGGTAAAAACAGATCACTTATCAGCCTAATCTCATGTAATCTGTTCATTTGATGTTTTGCATTTTTTGACGAGCCATTCTTATTGTTGGATGTATCTTGGAGCAACTCCAATTGACCTATCCAGGGGTAGCAGGTCGGCTAAAGTGAGGTACCTGCACCGGCGAAGGCTCTGCCGGGTATCAGGTGGGTATATATTTAGGAGAGATCAAATAATACATCATTGTGATCAGAGCAATAAATATAATTCAAATTTGGTACATACAGATTCATCTTAGCAACAAGGAATGACTCATGTAGCGGCTAATTAAGCAAAAATTCATAGTTCAGATCAAACACAATCCGTCTACTCTGTTCCAAAATATTTGATGTTTTACTTCTGATCAAGGAGGCTGACTAGACGGGGTGGGTGCAAATAGTCAACTTTAAAAGTAACGAAGCTGTGGGCCTCAACGCAGTTTAACTATGCTCTTGCTGTAGGCCTCACTCCCAAACACAACCTCACAAATGGAAATCACCAAGAAATCAATGGGTAGGTTGGGTGACCTTCAATGGAGGAGAGGGAGCTTGTAGGTTGGTGTGAGTTTGAATGTGGCAGACAACCATTAGGGAAGAAGGGAGGTATAAATACCCCTTCACTTTTATTCCAACGGTATAGTTAAACTGCGTAAGTGCCACATTTGGATACGGTACTTCCGCGAACAGATGCATAACTTTTGCGCAAGCCAGAACTAAATAGGAATTTGGTCTAGTTGGCTTTCTTTTGGCTTTGGGGTTTTTGTTGGTTTGGGAGAGCACATGATTCCCCTTAAGCTTGCATTTTTTGTCCCCCTTTTATAGTACGATGCTTCCTATACTCAAATTCAAAAAAAGCAAAGTAAGACTTCATGGATTCAATAACACTTAAAAGATTTTTTTTGGGGAGGGGGGGGGGTTGTCTCACGTGTTGTCATACACCTCTGCATATTTGTTACATGTCCATACTTGACAATTTTTTTAGATCCTTAATTACGTTGTTATCAACACGCCAAAACCCACTTAGGTGCTTAGATGTACTTTAAACTATGAAGTATGAGGTGGAATATGGTTGAGTGTAAGATCAAAAGGCCTGACTAGAGGGAGGTGTTGAATAGTCGATTTTAAAACTTTGAAACCTAGTTGATAAAGATGCATAACTAAAACTAATGACCAAAACAAGACTACACACCCAAGCACTAAAATCATAAGCTCCCTACGTTAGGTTGAGGTTTGCAATTCTTTGGTGACGATCAAGTAGACATACTTCTATGAATGTAAATAGCTTGAATGTAAAGAGCTCAAGTAATCTAATCACATATGGAGATATTAAAGTTTATCCCATGGTTTGGTGACAGGGTTGGCTCCGACATGAGCACTTGATCTCTAGACCGATAGAACCAAAGAACCTCTCCACACCTCCAATCCAATAAAATTGCTCTTCATCTTCCTTTAACCATGACGAACACACGAGGCAGGGTGTTGTAGTACGGTTTGAGTAGTCTTGAGAGGTAGACCGAACAAGCGCATCACTAGGAGTAGACACTTGGTAGTCAATAGACATAGATAGAGGAGATAGATGGGAAAGTGTTTACTCAAGATCGAACGGAGCAAATGGGAGAATATCATTATAGTCAAGGCTTCACTTTGCCCCAAAGGCGATGTCGCCTAACATCTCATTGCCTGCACTCTCAATCTCGAGGTAGTTTGACCCTTGCCACCGTTTGTAGGAAGATGAGCAAGAGATAGTTAGAGGTTCAGCAGCCTAAGTAGAAGGGTCAAGAGCAACCAGAGTAGACACAATACCCACACATTGTGTTTTGAGACTTTCAAAGGTTCAACTCAATGAAGATACATGGCATCTTGTTTTGTCTTCCTAACTTGTGGTTCCCATAGGTCAAGTAGTACAACATAGGCATACACTTTTGGGCCTAGGACAACTTCTACAAGTGACAAAGGGGTTTACTTGGCGGACCATAGGCTATGGGGTGGTAAGAGCTTGAGAGAGCAGCAAGCAGATCGATCCATCCCCTATTCTAGACGTTTTAGGGTTTAATTCACTTGTCTAGTAAGGTGGACCCGATTGTCGTTATGTGGGTTCGTCGGTTCTATAGTATAGTGTGGATTCACTAACAAGAGTTTATTTAGTTGATACTATAGATATGATTAGCCACACCACTTGTACTAGGATACACTTAAGTAGACATTGAAGTTCTTGAGTCAGACATGGAATTGCAACATATAGTTTATGGAGATGAACACTTTCCTTTTCATGGCAGAGCTAGAGTTGCTTTTCTTACAAACCAACAGTTATGCTAGCTTTCTAGCAACCCTTCGTCGACAGCTCTCTATGTACACTTGACCGACTGCTTCTTGGCACCTATGTTCCTCACATGGTGTCACATGAGACTATACCTGGGCAACGGGCCGGCCTGGCCCGGCACGGCACGACACCGGGCCGACACGACACGTTGCCTAACGGGCCGAGGGGGCACGTCGTGTCCTACGGGCCGTGCCTTACCGGCCTACGTGTTTGACCTCCAGCCCAGGTACAGGCCCGTGGGCCTTTTTGCGTACCGGGCTGGCCCGTCAGGCACGACAAAAATGGAGGGTCGGGCCAACCCATAGCCCATTGAACAGATAACATATCAATAAACACAGATTTAAAAGCAGATTTCAAACACATTCATCAGTTCATCATTTCATCAGTATAAAGAACACATTCAAATACAGATGACAGATGTAGAGAATAGATTTAGATATCAAAACGAGCTGTGTTTGTGCAATGTTGTTTTGGTGCGGGCCGGTACCGGGCCTGTTGTTATTTGGTGGGCCGGACTGAAGTGCGGCCCAAGCATAGCTTGCACCCCCGTGTCGTGCCAGCCCAGGCCCAATGACCTTCGGGTCGGGCTGGGCTAGAGCGGGCCAAAATGACGGGCTTTGGGTCGTGCTCACGGGCTCGGGCTGCATGCCCAGGTATACATGAGACAGTCTTGTCTCGTGGAGGCAATAGGGAGTTGTTAACCGGGTTTGTTGCAGTGGCCTCTCCTCTCACTTTGGACAGACAGACAATTTGACTTCATGTATTTTTTCTTCTATGAGATTGAGGATGTGATAGCAGATGTAATCTCAATTGGACATACCTATCTTAACATCTTACAACCTCCATAAAAAAGTATGCCAGGTTAAGTTTGATTAGTGGATATCAACATTTATGTCTTCAAATAGGTTTACTAAGAAAATATATTTCATAATTATCCTAACGTAATTGATGTATCATAGATGTTTTCTTTTGGCCAATTTTGAAAGGGGTTTACTCTTTGGGAACTGAGAATTGCATTGTTTTCAAGGACGAAGCAAGTACAACATACCTACCTTAACATAGTTGGTCAATGGTGGGAAGCTTACATTAGAAGCACCACTTGTCATTTAATAGTATCAAAATTGTCCATATCTTAGAGCATCGCAAAGGGTTTTACATTTGAGGTTTGCATTTGAGTAATTTGTCAAAAAGCTCTAAAAGAGGTATCCAACGATTTTGCATTTGGAGTTTGCAATTTGGGCAACTTGGCAAATGAGGGAGCAAACTTGGCAAAAATGCCAAGTTGTGGATGGCTTTGCAAACCCAATCGCGCGAGCAAAGTCACGCGCGAGGAAAG
>Ga0182004_10005357_pt1 | contig 10442 bp, 12 predicted proteins | sample Sormic07211540_1_FD_120479 | JGI IMG/M metagenome (GOLD analysis project Ga0182004, IMG submission 120479) | Endophyte microbial communities from Sorghum bicolor roots, Mead, Nebraska, USA - 072115-40_1 MetaG | ecosystem: Host-associated > Plants > Roots > Unclassified | place: USA: Nebraska...
CTAACAACTATGTTGGCTGTCTTCTTTTGCTGCTTATCCTTGCGGTCCGGGCACTCTTTTGCCCAGTGATCAGTGCTACCGCACACAAAGCAGCAGCCACCTTTCTTCTCTTTGTTTGCCTTCTTCTTGAAAGCTTGAGGTTGTGGCCTCACGTTGGGATTCTTGTTCTTCTTGTTTTTCCTGTTGCGGAAGGCCTGAGGGTCCCTCCTCTGCACCAAATTGGCACTAGTGCCTCCCTCGGTCTGCACTTTCTTGCCACGTGTGTCCTTTGTCCTCGCATTCTCCTCAACACTGAGAGAAGCAACTAGATCAGTCACACTGAACTCTTGCCTCCTGTGCTTGAGAGAGGTAGCAAAGTCCCTCCAAGTAGGTGGCAACTTAGCGATAATACCGTCGGCCACAAACTTGTCGCGAAGCGCACACTTGTTGTTCTCAAGCTTCTTGGCTAGCATCTGTATCTCATGAGCTTGTTTTACCACTGAACGGTCATCGACCATCTTGTAGTCATAGAACTGCTCCATGAGGTACAGCTCACTGCCAGCGTCAGGAACTCCGAACTTGGCATGCAGTGCATCCCACATGTCCTTGCCCGTAGGCATGTCCATGTACAGTGGTACCATACCCTCATCTATCATGCTAATGAGCGACAGCTTGAGCAGGTTATCCGCCTCACAGAACTTGCTCTCTTCCTTAGGAGAAAGAGGCAGTTCCGTGCGCCTTCCCCTGACAGCATGCTCACAGCGCATAGCGGTAAGCCATAACGTGCAACAGGATCGCCATCTCTTATAGTTGGATCCACCATCCTTTAAAGGTGGTGGCCTTATGGATGCAGCAAAGCCAGCAGATGAAAATGACCTATTAAGTTTTTGGATTGTTGGATATTTAGTCATTTTACACCATGCATTATTCCATAAAAACGATAACCAATATACTAACACAAGTATTATACAAGCGACAGCTTAATAATTGCACTGCTACTACTTCCAGCAAAACATTTTATGCGAAGTAATAGAACTACAGTAACAAAATAAAGCGCATAGAGAGTATTAGCATTATACCCTAGCGTGGCACTTTCGGTACTCGCGGAAAGTGAGCCACCAGTCATGTTGACGTCGCTACCGCCTCCTGCGGTGTTGTCGTTGGTGGCGTCATTCCCGGCAGCAGAGGTACTTCTGGTACCGACAGCCATCACAGCAGCAGGCTGGAGAAGGGAGATGGACCCAAAAGGGATGAAACCCTAGTGTGCAGACAGAGGCCTTTATATAGTCGCGCCCCTGTCGGCACCCACCCGTTACCCTGTCCGGGGATGAACCTGGACAAAGTGGTTGGGAGTTGGCGGTTGAGCAGCTGGCGGCGGCTAGGGTTTCCCCTTAGGGCCGTTGGACTGCGGCGGCTAGGTCCAGCCCACGCCCCGTCGCGACGCGCGCGCGGGGGCGGGCGGCTCGGCGGCGGTGGCGCGCGCGTGTGGCTTCCCGGTTCTTCTCCTCAACTTGTCTATTGGAGCATCCCAAGGTTCACTATTTAAGTTGATTGCCTTGCTAGTGATTAGTCCATTTGGTACTAATCACTTTTGCACCTAACACTAATTGTGTACCTTTGAGATTTTATTGAATTATTAGAATGGGTCTGGCCCAGTTACTCTAACAAATAGATACATAACATGGATAGTTCTCTTGGAATTGCTCTAAACTATATTAAATTAAACTCCTAAAGATGCTCTAATCACCGAAATGCAATGATTTTCGTCTATAAATACTCCTCCAAATGTAGCTTCGGTAGTCAGCTTCCACCAATGGTCCACTAAGGCCCACTACTCCTTTCCAACAATCTCGCTGCGCTGCTCCCTTGCTCGGTTCTCCCCTTCCCACCCCCCACGATCCGATCCCTTTCATCAGTCACATTGCATCCATCCCCACCGATCTCCAGCATTAGATCCGTCGACTGTTATTTCTTCTTTCATCAGAAAGTCAAATAATACTTGCAGCAAGATGAATATAATAAAATAAAAAAGAATAAAGAGAATCTTGAATCGCAGCTCTGCTCTGTATTCTTTCTTGGTTCGAACCTGCGTTTTTAGTGAAGTTTGTGTGTTGAATCGAGCGACTGGTGGTTTCTGGGGGGCTGTGTGGGATGGCCGGGAAGTTGGAGAAGATGGCGTCGATCGACGCGCAGCTGCGGATGCTGGCGCCGGCGAAGCTGTCGGAGGACGACAAGCTGGTGGAGTACGACGCCCTCCTCCTCGACCGCTTCCTCGACATCCTCCAGGACCTCCACGGCGAGGATCTCCGTGAGCTGGTAACATGAAATGCCTCCTCTATCCTTTCCTTCTATCCTGGATCCGCCTTATATGGTCAGTTGATATTCCGGATCAGGCTATTTGCATTGTTTTATGCGCCATCTTGTTATTTTCTAAACTGGACGCTTTGGGCAATATGGGCCAAGCTTGATAGACTGGATTAGTAATTTGAGCTGGAAGTTGGAGCTTACTTAGAGAACAACAGGGCTTTGGATGATTTCTCTGATTCCTCTCCTGGATGTTAATCTTTACAAGTAACTTTCTTTTTCCAGAATACTATGTTATTCTTAGTGCTTGGAGCATCTAATGAGGGCACTAAATGGAGTTGGGATGTTGACTTTACTTCCTGATACAGCTTTTTTTAGAGAATAGGTCTCCCCAGCTAAAGCGCAAACGTGCAGGTACTTAAGACATATTCTAGGCGCGCCTGCCACTTCCTGATATAAATTACTCTTGGAGTATTGTCTTGCAGGATTGTGTTCATTGGATTTGACTGTTTGATTGTGCAAATCAAATTTTAGTTTATTTTTTTTGGTAACTGGAATGATAAACAAAATTTTGACTTGCTTAAACAGGCCTTACACTGTTCTCCTGCATATCAAGGGGAGAGAAAAAAATTGTAAAACACCTCGGTTTCCCCCACGTAGAGAAAGGGAATAACTATGGTAGCCAATTGTCCAGGACTGATAACTGATATGGAGTTGATTTGAATTAACTCTTGGCCTCTTGCTGAGCTACTATTTTCAGAAAAAGAATTGATTGGGTTGGCTGCAACCCATGTGTATGCATAGGAAAAGGACAATTCTCATGTGCCTTGTTGTGATTAGTCAGATAGTCGGACCTTAATCAGTTAATCTGTTTGTTGTTTTTACCATGGTATGTTAATATGACTGTTTCACCCTGCACTGTAGGTACAAGAGTGCTATGAGATAGCTGCTGAGTATGAAAGGAAGCATGACTCAGAAAAGCTTGATGAACTTGGCAACATGTTGACCAGCTTGGATCCTGGTGATTCGATTGTAACTGCGAAAGCATTCTCACATATGCTTAACTTGGCCAACTTGGCTGAGGAAGTCCAGATTGCTTATCGGAGGAGAATCAAGCTCAAGAAGGGGGACTTTGCTGATGAGAACTCAGCACTGACTGAATCTGATATTGAGGAAACTTTTAAGCGGCTTGTAGTTGACCTTAAGAAGTCACCAGCTGAAGTTTTTGATGCTCTGAAGAGTCAGACTGTTGACCTGGTTTTGACTGCACATCCAACACAGTCAGTAAGGAGATCACTGCTACAGAAGCACTCACGGTGAGTCAGCAAAACGATGCCTTGAAATCTAACACAAATACAGAAATACTTCTGCTCTCTAACTAGCATGACTGAAAATATAAATCTAGGATAAGGAATTGTTTAGTTCAACTGTGCTCTAAGGACATCACACCAGATGACAAACAGGAGCTTGATGAGGCTCTCCAGAGGGAGGTAACACATTGAATCTATACCATGAGCATTAGACTTTCGTTTTCTCTAAGGCAGCTCATTGCCTACGTGATAAATTTCTTCAGCTCTGATTTGTGCAAACCGCGAAGCATTTGCTGATCTTATCAGCATATACAGCGTTAATGTTGTCATTTATTCTGTTCTTGTACACCACCAAAGTTGGTACATTAATAATCCAAGTATTAACTTAAATTCATTATTTTCAGATCCAGGCAGCCTTCAGAACTGATGAGATCAGAAGAACACAGCCTACTCCACAAGATGAAATGCGGGCTGGTATGAGTTACTTCCATGAAACAATATGGAAAGGTGTTCCAAAGTTTTTACGCCGCGTGGATACTGCCTTGAAGAACATTGGAATTGATGAGCGTGTGCCGTATAATGCCCCTCTCATTCAGTTCTCTTCTTGGATGGGAGGAGATCGTGATGGTAAACAAGAGTCAGCTTAATAATGTTTCTGCAATCTCATTAATATGTTATTTGCATCCTAATTCCTTTAACCAATTTAGGAAATCCAAGAGTGACACCAGAGGTTACAAGGGATGTCTGTTTGCTTGCCAGAATGATGGCTGCAAATTTGTATTGCTCACAGATTGAGAATCTCATGTTCGAGGTACAAATGACTGATTACTTCATTTTCTTTGTTATACTTATATGAACTAATTGGCACTATGAAGTGACAAAATTTGTGCAATTTTTTCAGTTGTCTATGTGGCGATGCAATGATGAGCTTCGGGCACAAGCAGATGAGTTACATCGCTCATCAAAGAAAGATGCAAAGCACTATATAGGTACCTTGGATTAGCAAATAACACTGTTTGGCATTTGGATTTTTTTCAGAATATCAGATGGTAGATGGCTACTTGGCTGTTCCTATTAACCATTGTTTCTTCTGTAACAGAGTTCTGGAAAAAGGTTCCTCCGAGTGAGCCATATCGGGTTATACTTGGCGATTTGAGAGACAAGCTTTACAATACACGTGAGCGGGCACGCCAGTTGTTATCCAGTGGATATTCTGACATTCCCGAAGAATCTACTGTCACAAACGTTGAGCAGGTCAACTATTGATCAAAGAATCTTTGAACTGCACCAGTTGAATAGTGATTTTTTTCTTTGGATTGATCATTGATCTGAAAAGCTGTTCTCTTGCAGTTCTTAGAGCCTTTGGAGCTATGCTACAGGTCTCTCTGTGCTTGTGGTGACCGTGTAATTGCTGATGGAAGCCTTCTTGATTTCTTGCGCCAAGTTTCTACCTTTGGACTGTGCCTTGTGAGGCTTGACATAAGGCAGGAATCTGATAGGCACACTGATGTCCTTGATGCTATTACCACCTACTTAGGAATAGGTTCATACCGTGAGTGGTCTGAGGAACGCCGTCAGGAGTGGCTCTTGTCTGAACTCAATGGGAAGCGTCCATTGTTTGGTCCAGACCTTCCCACTACTGATGAGATTGCTGATGTCCTAGACACATTCCGTGTGATAGCTGAACTTCCTGCGGACAACTTTGGAGCATACATTATTTCTATGGCAACAGCTCCATCTGATGTTCTTGCTGTTGAGCTTCTCCAGCGTGAATGTCATGTGAAGACACCACTTAGAGTTGTCCCACTATTTGAGAAGTTGGCTGATCTTGAAGGTGCCCCAGCTGCACTGGCCAGACTCTTCTCAGTGGATTGGTATAGAGAAAGGATTAATGGCAAACAGGAGGTCATGATTGGCTACTCAGACTCAGGTAAGGATGCTGGTCGCCTCTCAGCAGCTTGGCAGCTGTACAAGGCTCAGGAGGAGCTTATCAAAGTCGCTAAGAAATTTGGGGTGAAATTGACGATGTTCCATGGGCGAGGTGGTACTGTTGGAAGAGGTGGAGGCCCCACTCATCTTGCCATTTTGTCTCAGCCACCGGATACAATCCATGGATCCCTCAGGGTCACTGTTCAGGGGGAAGTCATTGAACAGTCCTTTGGTGAGGAGCACCTGTGTTTCAGGACACTGCAGCGTTTCACGGCTGCTACTCTTGAGCATGGCATGCATCCACCAATTTCCCCAAAACCTGAATGGCGTGCTCTGCTTGATGAGATGGCTGTAGTGGCAACAAAGGAATATCGGTCCATTGTCTTCCAAGAACCACGCTTTGTGGAGTATTTCCGCCTTGTGAGTACTTCATTTCATCTTCATCAGATTGTTAAATGTAGATTTTTATGTTCTGATGATTTAGTGTGCAAATGTTCGCATGGAGGATTTTCATGTTACTACTATCTATTATATTATATTTTCTCCAACCTTAAATACATGAAGGTTAAACATACAATACACTCAAGGCACTGAGCAAAAAAGAGTGGATTTTTTTGGTGGACGCTACCTTTAGCATAAAGTTAATTTTCTTTATAATGATAATGTTAACAGGCAACACCTGAAATGGAGTATGGAAGGATGAACATAGGGAGCAGACCATCCAAGAGAAAACCAAGTGGTGGGATTGAGTCTCTACGTGCCATTCCATGGATCTTTGCATGGACACAGACACGCTTCCACCTCCCTGTCTGGCTGGGTTTTGGGGCTGCCTTTAAGCACATCCTGGAAAAGGACATTAGGAACCTCCACATGCTTCAGGAGATGTACAATGAGTGGCCATTCTTCAGGGTGACAATTGATCTAGTTGAGATGGTGTTCGCCAAGGGTGACCCAGGCATCGCTGCCTTGTACGATAAACTCCTTGTTTCTTCAGAGCTCTGGCCTCTTGGGGAGAAGCTGAGGGCAAATTATGAAGAGACCAAACGTCTTCTCCTTCAGGTTAGTGTGCCAACTAAAAAAACACTGTATCCATGTCCAATTCATAAGACTGAATCCTTGTCCAATTAACAGAACAACAGGGTACAGTTATAAGAATCCTGTACTGTCGTAAACTGATACGGCTGGCTACTTAAAATTTCAGGTTGCTGGACACAAGGATCTTCTTGAAGGGGATTTATACCTGAAGCAGCGTCTCCGCCTCCGTGATGCGTACATCACCACACTGAATGTCTGCCAAGCCTACACGATGAAGCGCATCCGTGACCCAGATTACCATGTCACACTGCGGCCCCACCTGTCCAAGGAAATCATGGACTGGAACAAGCCTGCTGCAGAGCTCGTCAAGCTGAACCCGACCAGTGAGTATGCTCCGGGGCTGGAGGACACCCTCATCCTGACCATGAAGGGCATTGCTGCTGGGATGCAGAACACTGGTTAGCCAAGATATGACCTACCGGAGTGGACACCATTTGACTTTAAGTGTGCCTTGAATCTGATCATTTGCTCTCGGCCCAATATTTTTGCCGATGTAGCTGCTTCTTTGACTTTCCCCATTGGCAATAAATGAATTATGTACCAGAACAGCAATATGGAACTCATTAATAAATCAAAGTGAAGTTTATATAGTTGGTGAATTTTTTTACCGTGCTCATTATAAAATTTGTTTACCTGTTGCACAATACTACCTTCGTCTTATAAAATATAAGGGGTCAAAATTTTCCTTTTTTTTTTCTTATGCAGGTGAGCTGTGCATCTTTATATTACTAGCAAACATGGTTGCAATAGGTTATATAACCTGTTGCATGGTACTTGTGCAGTCGTGCAAATAAAAATGAGGTAGCTATTTTTGTTGACCTTAATTGGACTACCATATATCAATAGATTCCAATGCAATAAATGTAGTGCAATAAAGTATTGATCATGTGTGGAAAATTAAGAGATTTGTTTATTTTGAAAAGATAATTATCTGTTGGCAACTGCTCCGGTACTCTTTTTTTTTTTCAAAATTTGCACGAATCTCAAAGCACCAAATTAAAGAAATTAATTATTTTAATAACTTGCATTTGGGTCCCGCCTGGGCTCAGCCTGTCCAAGCACAGAACCTGTGTCCAGCCCATCCGCGTTGCTCGTTACGGCGTCAGCAGAAAAAAAAGGAGTCTCGCTACTTCTCCCGACCTTCCGTGGATCCCATTTCGAGGCCGCGCCGCCGAATCAGAAGAAGAGCCATGCCACCGGCCGGGGGAGGCGCCGGCCCTCACCCCGCCGCGGCACCAGCGGCAGGAGGCGGCCGGCCGTGACTTGTTGCGACAGCGGCGCTGGAGGAGGACCGCCGCGCCCCGTCGCGACCCAATTTTTTTACAATTTGATCCTTTTTTTAAGAAAGTTCACATTTACACCCGTGGATGACTTAAATCCAGATTTGGACCCAGGGGGTCGACGTCGTGAAGCATGGCGTCGAGGTTACACGTCTCGACGCCATGGATCACGGCGTCAAGCTTCCTGGCCGAGCCCAGCGTGGCAACTGTGTGGCTGTCTACGTGGCCAAAAAAAACACTCGACGCCGTGGACCATGGCGTCGAGCTCGGCGCCACAGATCACGGCGTCGACCTCTGTAATCCAAAATGTCCCAGCCCTCTGTCTGCCGCTCACGCTGCTCCTCCCTGCTCCCTACTCGCCGACGCCTCCTCCTCCCTGCTCGCCGCGCTGCTTCTCTCTGCTCCCTGCTCGCCAGGCGAGTCGCTGCCGCTCGCGCCGCGCGTGCCCCGGGCCCACGCGCTGCTCCCTCAATCGGACCCGCGGCTGCTCCTCCAGGCGAGCCGCGCAGCCCGCCCCCGGTCTTGTGGCCGGCCGTGGTGGTGGGCAGCGCCTCCTCCACCGCCCCCGGTCTCGTGGCCGGGCCGAGCCACGCCTCCTCCACCGACGCCCTCCACCGCGCCTCCTCCACCGACGGCTGTGGTGAGCCTCCCTCTTCTCTTCCGGTGGCAATTTCGTATATTGGATAATTCATATAATTAGTTTTTATTAGTGATGTAATTTAGTTAGATATTACATGTAATATAGCGTAGTTATTTAACTTATTTATATAGTTTGGTGACAATGTAGTCCCAATCTAGTTAGTAAATTTAGTTATATAGTAAGATACATAATTAGTTAAATAGATACATAGTTAGTTAGATTCATATTTAGGTAGATATATAGATAGTTTGATTCTTATTTACAGACATAGGTAGTATTTTAGAAAGGTAATAATAATATAGTTGTACTTGTATTACTTATATCCCTAGGAACTTTTGTGTTGTGCATACCAATTAGATGGACAACGTAGTAACCCTATACCATGGAGGAAGTGTGGAGGAAGATCAGTTTGGGAATGTTTGTTTTGTTGGAATGCAAAGGATTCCTTTGATGTTTGATGATCGACCTTTGTTTTCTGAGTTGATGGGTAGTGCTCGTGACGAGCTTAAATGCAATTCAATTGAAGATGACACATTGATTGAGGGGGTACTTCATCATGGCCGGTCAGGGATCATTTTTAGGCGGTCGGTCCCAATTGTATCTGAGGTTCAATGGGACAAATATGTCAAAACTGTCATGAAGAGTGAGTTTCAATGTTTGGATTTGGTTGTGCGCAAGTTGTCCAAGGAACCATCCCATATTGTGTATTCTCCTCCTAATTGCCAACCACCCCTTGGTGGGTTCTCGCCAGAACCGAACAATCCGGCACCCTCTGCTCCCCCATTACCCGATTGTGATGTGGGAGTGGAAGATGTGGTTGTCGTGCCTGATGCTCAAACCGGCCCCAATGAGGTTGGAATATGTTGACACCATTTTTGGACACGTATCTTTGGATACGCACCTGGAGTTAATGAAGTGTAGATCGGCAGATGGGGCAATGGTGACTAGTCTACAGGGGAGTTGCCGATGAAGATTGGTGCCGATGGGGAAACAACTAAATATGACTAAGTCCAGAAGTGGTGATGTGTTCGTGCCGATGACCAGTGCCGGTGTTTGCCGATGGCTGTAACAGGCAGTCTGCCGATGACTCTGAAGAAAAGCGCGGAGGTTGCCGATTGACTCGTGGCAGTGTACCGATTGGTTACGGAGGATAGTTTAATGTTTTCCTTAGTTACTAGGATTCGTTTTGTATACGGATTTCGTTTAATTTGGAATTCGAGTTCTAGTCGTGTCTAGTTGTAGTTCTTTTGAGCAGGGTATAAATATAGACCCCGTGGCAATGTAATGAGACATCTATCAATCAATCAAACACAAGTTTTTACACATATTCTAGCATCTACTTTTTCGGCGACTTCGTCATATTTTCCTTTTTCTACAAGTTCTTAGGAATTCGTCGAGTCAAACTTGGCGTGTTCTCGAGTTCCGCGTGAGCACCTCTTGGCCGTGACATCCGGGCGCATCACTGTTGTCGGGACCAAAGTGTTCAAGTTACCACCTTTGTCGATTGTAAGGTCAAATCGGCTGGCACGCCTTAACGTTTGAATCGGGTATTAGCCCTTTGTGTTTGCAGATTAGCTTTTGCATCAACTCATCTGTTGGCACGCCTAGTGGGACAGAGATTCAAGATCAAGATCAACATGTCGAACACCGATTTCGACTTGGAGAACGTTATCCCTGTGACGGAAGCCAATCTCAGAGATGAGCATAAGCAGGCTATGACAAAAGCCATGGAGGACTACAAGCAGCTATGCTTGAAATCCTTCAGTATCAACCGGAGTGGCGAGGTGATCCAGAAGGAAGCATTGCCGATGCCTCGGCAAGTTACTTTTGAGGCCAATCCTGGTAAACTTCAAGACATGGTTGACAGTGCTATTAACCGTGCCTTGATCAATCAATCTGGTGTAC
>Ga0182004_10005358_pt1 | contig 10442 bp, 9 predicted proteins | sample Sormic07211540_1_FD_120479 | JGI IMG/M metagenome (GOLD analysis project Ga0182004, IMG submission 120479) | Endophyte microbial communities from Sorghum bicolor roots, Mead, Nebraska, USA - 072115-40_1 MetaG | ecosystem: Host-associated > Plants > Roots > Unclassified | place: USA: Nebraska...
CTTGCGTCTTGTTCATGGTAAACATGATCTCTGTGCATATCATAGTCTGGTACAGGTATCATGAGAAATCTTACTTGTTGACTATATAAGCACAGTCAAGTGTAACTAATTCTTGTATCTTGTAGTACCTCTATGCTTCACAATAGAACCTGTAATTGAAATTTTTCGCAAAACAAAGAATGGAATGCTACAAAATTATATTTATTCAAAACAATCTAGTGATGTTTTGGCTAAGAGACGATCAAACAAAAGGAATGTACAGATGGATAATATAGTGGTCATTTTTCTAGCTTCATTTCCTATGACAATTTCATATCATTATGAAAATGTGACTTGCAATGTCATTGTACTAAAAAACTAGTGCCAACGCCAAATGTGAAACTTCTTTTTTCAGTACGAACATAGAGTTTGAGTGGAGCACACGAATGATGGGATGGTCCAAATCAGGCCAAGCCAAGCTTTAGTTGTGTCTATAATTATCTTAGATGTTGCTGTTTAGGAAAAAAAATTAGTTGAATATGTTTGTTTCAATAATGTGTGTGTAGCCTGAGATTGAAATTGGATTGTTTAATTCTAGATATGAAAAAATGAAACAAGTCAATATTTTGGTTTAGTGGCTTTCCTCAAATTCTCTGTTGATGTCTATTGAGTTTCTAATTATTTAATGGTACTACAATATCATCTAGTGGCACCAAACTAAAAGTGTTGTAAAAGCGGCTAATGGCAACCATATTTTTGTGGCAATATATTCTATAGCAATGAATAATCCATGTAGCAATAGAGGTGCACCTTATTGAAACTAAAGGTTGAATGTGTAAACTGCACATGTTGCTACCAATTATTGATGTTGCCATATAGGTTTTGTTGCCACACTAGTTATCCATAGCAATAGTGACTGCGCCATAACAACCAAACCTTGGGCGTGGCAATTGCACATATTGCCACCACCTCTTGGTGTTGTGACATAATCCTTGTTGCCACACGCGTTATGCATGGCAGTACATTGTCTTGCAACGCATGACAAGATGGCAATGGAGCCCCGATCCCCAACGGCGATTTTCTCCATTAGGGGAAGAAAATAGAGTAAATTTGTCCTCCACGGAGATGCTAACGGTTAAATCTTAGCCCTGTCAGGTGAGGAGGGGGTGGGAACATTCCCCACCTCCCCGTCTCCGTTCCCCGCTTGGTCCCTGATTGCATCCCATAACCGCCATAGCCCATAGAGGCCCAATCCATCCAGCCCAATACTCTTCCATATATAATGTGAACCTAGGGCTCCTCCTTCCCAGCATCCCTTTTCCCCTAGGCGCCGCACTTTCTTCCCCAAGCCGCAGCCCGCAACCGCAACCCCGCACGACGCTCGCACTTCCTTCCCCATACATCGCACGATTGTAGGAGTCGTGGCTATGAGGGCTCTGCCACCACCCCCTCATGCCCTAACCCCTCCCCCACCACTCTGATAGCTACGCCACCGCCACCCTTCCCCTCCCCCGTGGCTCTGAGAGCTCCACCGCCCCCCTCCCCCTTCCCCTTGGCCTCCGTGGGCCGTGGCTCTGAGAGCTCACTGAGAGCTATCCTAGGGATGACATTTGGAATTGGATCCTACATCATGGGCCAGTGAAGATCTTCGTCCTTTAGTGGCACCTGGAATTGGATCCTATCTTGGTCGCAATGGTGGTACTGATTTGAGACTTTTTATTTGTCTTGAATTTACATCTTAAAATGTGCAATTCATGTTATACTTAACTTAATTTGTTGCTACTAGCATTATGTTTGCTGTTGATTTATCAGGCATGGGAAACTCGACGGGGATGAAATCCCCATTCGAGGAGGGGGATGGGGACAATGTATCCCCGATGGCAGGGACAGAGACGGAGAGCGGGGAGTTTTCATTCACTCGAGAGGGGAGAGAACGTTCTGTTCAAACTCGACGGGGATAGCCCCGTTGCCATCTTGAAACACATGTTCATCATTGCTAGTGCACCATATGCTATGACATAGGCAAGTTGCCATTGCAAGGTCTAGCAATGCCTATGGCGTTGCATTTGCTGTTGTCACACCTACAACCGCAGCAAAACCATATGTTGCAATGCTTTGGCGTTGCGAATCCAACACATTTTCAATGCTTTCTAGAGAAGCGTTGTACAAACCTTTACCCACTCAAGCGCTTACAATGCCTCCCAACGACCAAAAAGTGTTGCTATTTCTGCTATTGCAACTATTTTTGGCCTATTGCTATGCGTTTCGAGCATTCAAATAGGGCAAAATTAGTAGTGCGCTGCCGGCCAATGTCCATGTACAGCAACGCCATGGCTGGTCCCCTGGACTTCTCACGCTGTGCTGGTGGATTTTGCAGTGCAAATCTGATTCCTACGCGTGACCTCCGAGGTGATCGAGCCGCTCTTCCCGTCTGTGCTTGTGAACCTTGACCATAGGCATCACTTCATCAGGAGACAGGTTGTCTCCTCACTTTCCACCATCTACAGCTTCCCGCATGGTGACTAGCTGATCCTCAATGCACTGGAGCTCATTGAGCAGTTCCTCGCATTTGAGAAGGATGAGTCCACATGGAGGAACGCATCCCCGATGCGCTAGAGACCATTGTGGATCTCATCCCAAGGTTTGCTGATCCTAGAACCGTGCCAACAAATTAACTCAGTGCTCTCCATGCACTCGTATCCCTTCCATCTCCACGCCCAAATCATATCCCCTCCATCTACAGCCATGCATGGAGGAGGGAAGTCTATGTTGGTCATGGAGGAGGGAAGCTCCACCCTCGGCCATGGAGGAGTCGGCCACCGAATGTCTCCTATCTCACTAGAGGGGGGTGAGGGTTGACTCAGGCCACCGGAGGTCTCCTGTCTCACTAGAGAGGGTGTGTTACGGGAAAACTGTAGAGTCAGAGAGGGGGTTGATGTAGAAAAGGCTGGCCGGGGCCTGGCTAGGAAAGAACAGCCACCCTCCACGTTCTTCTAGAGCCAAGCTAAGAGCTCAAAGTGGTTTCGCGGTGCCTGGCTTTGATCTTTTAACCAGCAACCAAACGGCAGGAAGTTTGATCTGTTAGCCTGGCTACTAATTAACAATAAAGTTCTCAATAGAGATAACTTAGCGAAAAGAAGGAAAGTAGAAGATGATAGTTATATTTTTTTGTCCTGGGAAAGAATCAATCATCATCTATTTTTTGAGTGATTTTTGGCTCAGTGGCAAAGAAATGGTCTTGTGAACATTATTACCGAGGCAGTTCTCTTGTCTATATAGGGCTGGTCTGGTTGTCCAGCTAGTGTTGACACACGGTGACCATTTTCCTTCTCTTAACCTTTCTTGTTACAGCTTGCAACGTCCAATTTGCATCACTAACTGCAGCAACCATGGTGGTCCCATTTCAAAAGGGACGTCAAAGTCAAAGATGGTGACCACCTACTGAAACTGCTGGATTTGGAGGACAACGACACCGCGCTTGCAGGATTCATTGCGAAGCAAGTACAGAGGTATGTCCATTGTTTTGTTTTGTACTCTACTTTTCTTTACTATGATTCTATCCTAATTTTTTAGAGTAGTTCTATCCTAATTGTTTGTTTCCTTTTTTTAGTTGATGAGAGAAGGAAACAAGCTGCGACATTTTGGTCTTGCCTCCAAATATATTCCAGAATCTCTTAAGGTTAGTGCACACATCCAAATTAAACCAGTATTGGGCCATCCTCCAACTCTTAGATGTTGAGTATCTGATCATACCGCATGACTCAGTCTCGGACACACCACTCATTCCTACCAATTATAGATATGATTTGACCCCGAACGATCAAACTCATGCAAACTTCTCAAGGTTACATGGAATGACACTATACAAGACTATAGATAACCATTATACTTGCCTTCCAAAATGGTAAAGACACTAAAGATCAAGAGTAAAAACAAAGTCTTGTTTCGGGTGGGGTACTTTTTGATGCACCCCATCTTTCACTCAAAAAATGTCGATATAGATGTTGATGATCAATCATGATTACTTAATACGCTGCATATATTAGGCATGCTTGCACTCACTCCAATTCTCATGCGCCAGCTTGCGTAACTATGTACAAGTTGAGATAGTCTTACCTTGTGCACTAGCTCATCAGAGACAAAGAAAGAAGATAACCACACACAATGGGTTTTACTAATCCTCATGTGCCCACTTGCATGGCGTTTTTTACAGGGACTTGCATAGCATTGTACAAGTTGAGAGATAGTCTTACCTTCTGTACTAGCTCAGAGCTAAGAATGAAGACAACCACACACAATGGGTTAATAAATGTTTGACACAGGAACCACCAATGTCGTAGTGGATGGAAACCTTGATGATGCCCTCGATGGACATGATGGCCACGGCGCACACATAATACCATGGTTTAAAATAGTGGGCTACTGAAAATAGCAGCAACTTTTAATTGATGCAAAAAACATGCAATTTGGTGAACACAAATATGCAACATGGTTCATGAAAATCCAGTGTTTAATTGTGCAAAATACCAAATTAGTAGCAAATGATAAGTAGGGAACAACTAATAAATTAGTAAGCCAGTGATAAGTAGGTAAAATAGGAAATAGCGCTGCTATTTTAACGCTAAGGCAACTTAGCAGCACTACAGCACGCAATAGCGGCCAAAGTTGGCACAGCGGCACAAAGAGCAACAACTTAGCGTCGAGTCTCTGCAGCCACTATAACGTCACCATAGCATGGTATTTTTTCCATGTATCGTACGGCGCCACCGTGAGACCAGAGCCAAGCCAAGCCAAGCCAAGCCAAGAACTTGTTACGTGAGAGCTGCGCTGGCGGCGCGGGCTACTACAATGAAGGAAGGAAGGAAGGAGGGAGGGAGAGTGGGAGAGGCATGCACTAGGTGGGGCATTACGTAGGCGAGTAGAGCGTGCGGCCGAGCTCAACGAGGGACATGCGCACACCAAAGTGTGATGCTGCATTGAAGGCCTGGCACAGGGCGTGGGTTTTCTTTATCGGCCAAAATGCATGAAAATTTCCATTCTATCTATGAGGTCCGACAAAATTGGATATCAGCCAATTTTTTCCTGTTTTTCCTCCTCCCAAGTGGACGGCTCAAATTTTTTTTCCTGTTTTTCCTCCTCTCAAGTGTTTTATTTTTGTTTTCATATATGAGTAACTGATGTTTTGTAGCTTAGAAATAGTTTAATGTCAAATTCTATGGTTTTTTTCAAAGTAATTTGATGTTTTAATTTGGTCCGATATTTCTGATATATCATGTTTGTCCTATTTATCCATTACCTCTGATAAATATTTACATCCAATAATGAAAACTCTGTATCGTAGCTCCGGCGTTCTCTAGCCACTTGCAGGCTCTGCCGCAAGGCCCCCACCGATGCCTTGTCACAGTCTACAAGTGTTGACATTAGTAGGTTTCTTGAGCTCTTGCCAGACAATTACGTTGTTACCTGACTTGTTCGATCGAGCCGGGCAGACGAGGAGGTTTGCAGAGTACAAACTGCAGAGTTCATCGTGCCATCTGCCTCGCCCATCGTCACCACATGATCCCTTCCTTCCTTATAAAGGCATATGCCACTGGCCACTCGATCGGCTAGCTTGCCACCATGTGGGCAGCAAGGCTTCCGACTATTCACTCTGAACAACTTTTTGAATTCCTGCCAGCTGTGTTTTCTTTCTACTAATATGCAAGCAGGAGTCGTGCCTATGCTTTGCCAGCAACTGCAGCTTGCTGGGAGGACACACACCAGCAACACCTCTGCCACTGTGAGTTTCCTTCTCATTGCTGGCACAGGTCTTGTGTCTTTGCCACTCACCATCCATGCATCACACAAGCTGCTGCACCGTTCAATCATTTGTTCAGACTTGCACTAGTAGAAAAGAGTACAACGCCGACACCCCTTTTTTATACTACAGGCGGTTGTAGTTATCACGCGCCTGTAGTGTAAAAAGGGCGGTGTCAGAACTACGAACCGTCTGTGAAGATGCATTTTCACAGGCGGTTTTCCTAACTGAACCGCCTGTAGAAATCATGCATTTCTACAGGCGGTTGTCTACTCAACATTGGCACAGCTGCTAGTCTCTCTATCCGAGAATAGGTTACTATTACAACATGCCTCATCGGAGAACCGTGACTCATTCAGCCATTCTTTCAAGGCATCATCAGGGCAGCCTAAAGCTTTACAGCACCCAGAGATAGAACCAGTTCACCTATACGGTTCTTACACATAGCACAACTACATAGCCCCCTTTCGTACTTACACATTTCTATTTTATGGCTATAGGACAGCCTCACATGTTCTTCTCTTGTGCTTCTACAGAACAGCTAAAATTTTCTGGTGTTTTCCATGGCCACCCAGCATCAACTCTTTGCCTATATACATTTGCAAACAATATACTGGAGGCTAGACCTTGGTACGGTAACTTTGCTCCTCCATGGAGGAAACAGCGCATCCATTTGTGTCTGGCACACAACCTGCATCAACCATCCAACTAAAGTAAGAAAAGCTGCATGTGTTCATCAAAGTGGTTCAGCTAAATTGGCAAAAAGAGACCCAAGGTATTTTACCTTGCACAAGATTCAGCAAAGCCCTTCCACCCTTCCTCTATCCTCTAAAAATGATAATTGTTTGACAAAGTTAACTGGATCAATCTAACTGTCTACAACAATCATCTCTACCTTAAACATATACTTGTTCTTGTCACTAATTACAGTAAAATCAGCTGGGTTTGTGTTAGTATCATAGATATCCTTTTTCACAAGCTTATCCAAAGGATACACCTTTTTCCCTTTGCCACTGGTCCAAGGTTGACTAGAACCCAACTGTTGGGCACTCCGTCCTGTTGACAATATTCCTAAGTTCAAGGTCTCATAGTTTCCCCTTCTGTCCAAACAACAAGTGATGTTGTCCCTTTAGACACACCTAGGTTGTATCCAGAATGTGTCCAACAGTTTTCAAACCAATTTGCAATGTCGGGTTGTAGCAATGAACCAAGCACACCTACTCGAGGGCACAAAGGGCTATGCCAGTTTTACTAGACCTGATGCTGAGACAAGTCTTGCAGTGTCAGTGAATCCTTTTCAATTAGGTGGCACCCATATGATGTGCTAGGCATGACACATTTTATTGTTCATCCTACACATACTGTCAACCGAGTTTGTGTTTGAAGTTCCATCTGGCACATGCATGTTTGCTCTTTGATAGTTTGTGAAGCCTTGCGCTATTGATGGATCCACCATTTCAAAAGATGTGTTGCAGCCATAGGTTTGTTGGGGTAAAGGCCAGACTGTCCATCGGCCATAGACCCACCATCATATGGCTTACTAGTACCAGCCTCCATAGTCAATGATGTGTTCGCAACACTTCCAATAGGCCCCGAGTTAATGGTGAGCTTGCAGCACTTCTAGCCACCTTCATAGGTAATGAAGTGTTTGCAACACTTCTACCAGCGGCCTCCATAGTTAATGCTGTGCTTGGAACATTTTTGGCTGAACCTGGATAACTGCTTCCTTCGTGGAGTTGTCTATCGCTGCAATTACTAGAGGGTGAGCTACAGAGTTACTACATCTCCAGCCTGTACCGGCGCTTCTGGATTTTTTTGTTCCTTGGCTCATCTGGCTATGGCTGGGCATCCCTTCTCCTGATAGGACTCCCTAGCTTGAGAGCATGCCACAAATGGCTTCGGCATATGTCAAAGTAGTCTGGTGTTTGGACGAGTGCACTTGTGAGGGTGACCACATGGATTGCTTTCATGTTAACCAAGTCGATTACAACTATTCAAATAGTGACATTTACAACAGTGATGAAGAATGTTCCAATAGTTATACATCTCACCGAGCTATAGTAGATTATGGCTATCCCTCTACTGAAGATGATGATGATGACCATGATGAAGAAGTCTTTTTGACGATGATAATAGAAGTGAAGATACCAGGAAGTGTGTACTTCTCAAAGGCTTATTAGAAGCTACAGATTTGACCTTGATATCTGGCCATGAAATGGGACACTTCTTCAATTTGTCTTTTATTCACTACTCGTTTCTATTGTTCACTATCCATTATGTATGTTTTATGTTTATGTGTTACTATATATCTCAATTATTGTAAATGATGAGATCCTATTCATTCACAGTAATTATAATTCTCTACAATTGGTTTTGTTTGTTTTCAGTAGATGATGCCCTACTTTTTCTAAGTTAAGGACCCTACTGATCAATGATTTCAAGTGTGAGCCTCCTGGTTGTCATGCCTTAGCACTCATCCTTGAACACTCACTGGTTCTAGAGAAGCTCACTATTCTTCTTTCAGGTAGGGTATAATTATTTCATCCTGAATATAATGGTGGCAATGCAAATTACCGTAAATGTCATCAGTTGATCTCATTTGCCTCCATATAATAGTTTGTGGAGCCTTGCACTTTTGATGGATCCATCATCTCAAAAGTTATGTTGCAGCCATAGGTTTGTTTGAGTAAAAGCCAGAAGGTCCAGTGATCCTTCAATTGTATAGCCTACCAGTATGAGCCTCCATAGTTAATGATGAGTTTGCAACACTTCTACCGGCCCCCAGAGTTAATGGTGTACTTGCAACACTTCTACCGACCTCCATAGTTAATGATGTGTTTGCAACACTTCTACCAGCCTCCATTGTTTAATACTATGCTTGGAACACTTCTCGGTTGAACCTGGTTAACTACTTCATTTGTGCAGTGGTCTATGGCTGCAATTACTAGAGGGTGAGCTGCATAGTTACTAGAAGCTTCATACACATGAATGGGAGCCACATCCACCATGTCAAATCCATGATGTACTTGGCGGCAAGTTCGTGGTTTCGTGCACCGAATATTGCAAGCCTGCAAGATCTCATGCTCCCCCTCAAAATGTGTGAGATCAAGTTTGACATGTTCAATGACGACAATGACGAGGCCTTCATCGATCATTGGATCAGCAATGTCCAGTGGCTGTTGCTCACCATCTTCAACGACAAGGATGATGAGACACCATGGTTTCCACTACCTGAGCTGCTCCTATTCTCATCATACCTAATAAGGCTAGATCTATATGGCATACGGTTGAGTGCAAGATTTGCCCACTTCTCAAGCTATCCAGCCCAGCAAAGACCTGGAGGTTGAGAAATGCGGCCTCTCAGAGGTGTGGGAGATGGAGTCACCGTCATAGAGATGGCTGAGCATCAAAGACTAGCAGCATGTCCTGCCCATATTGGCACTTCTAGATTTTTCATTCAATAGCTGGTCTAGTTATGGTTGGACATCCCTTTTGCGAATAGGATAGACTACCTAGCTTGAGAGCATCTAGACTTCGACTAGTGTTTGGACAAGTGCACTTGTGAGGGTGACTGCATGGATTGCTTTCATGTTAATCAAGTTGCCTACAACTATCCATACAATGACATTGACGATAGTGATGAAGTTTCCAGTAGTTATGCATCTGATCGTGCTGTAGTAGATTATGGCAGTTCCTCTATTGAAGATGATGATGACGACCTTGATGAAGAAGATTTTCTGATGATGACAATAGCAGCAAAGTTACTGGAAAGTGTGTACTTCTTATTGGAGGTTTATCAGAAGCTATAGATTTGAACCTGTTATCTGGCCACAAAATGGTACACTTCTTCAATTTGTCTCTCATTCACAACTCGTTTCTATTGTTCATTGTTCGATTGGGTATATGTTTTATGTTTATGTGTTACTATATGTATCTTAGTTAACTGCTTGCTATTGTAAATGATGAGAAATAAATTCTATTCATACATAGTAATTATATTTCTTCGCAATTGGTTCAATTTGTTTTTAGAAGAGGCTTGAGATGGTGCCCTAAATTTTCCAAGTTAAGGACCCTATTGATCAATGATTACTGGCATGAGACTCTAGATTGTCATGAATTAGCTCCTATTCTTGAACACTCATTGGTTCTAGAGAAGCTCACTATGAGCAAGGTACAATTATTTCCTCCTCAATGGTGGCAGTGCAAGTTTCATCAATTGATCTCATTGAAGTATTTATACTTGCTGCCAGGACTCAAATATAAAGTAGAAATGAAAGGATGCCTCAATGTTGTATGGAGACCAATTATGATGATATTGAAACCCCAAAGGATAGTAGAAGTGAAATGCGATGTTGTCAATGATGCATTTCACAAATGATTTGTGGTTCCTAAATTCACACCTACCCGCCTAATGATGTGTTTACAACACTTTTACCCGCCTCCATAGTTAATGATTGTTTGCGACACTTCTACCTGCCTCCATGCATGCAACACTTCAACCAGCCTCCATAGTTAATGGTGTGCTTGGAACACTTTTTGGCTGAACCTGACTAGCTGCTTCCTTCGTGCTGTGGTCCAAAGCCACAATTACTAGAGGGTGATGAGCTGCATAGTTACTAGAAGCTTCATACACATGAATTGGAGTTGGATCAACTTCTTGAAGTCA
>Ga0182004_10005359_pt1 | contig 10442 bp, 9 predicted proteins | sample Sormic07211540_1_FD_120479 | JGI IMG/M metagenome (GOLD analysis project Ga0182004, IMG submission 120479) | Endophyte microbial communities from Sorghum bicolor roots, Mead, Nebraska, USA - 072115-40_1 MetaG | ecosystem: Host-associated > Plants > Roots > Unclassified | place: USA: Nebraska...
CCCACGGCCGGCAAGAGAGAAGGGATTTCCTTCTAATCTCTTGCTTGATTAGATTGATACATCTCCTCTCTTTATATAGAGAGGTTTACTTGACTTACAAGCAAGACTTACTTGACCCCTAAGAAAGCGACTAATTAACTCTAATGAGAAAACAGCTTGCCCGCCACCCATGGGAGGAACTGAATGCTTTGCCCATTAGGGTACAATTGTCAATGCTTCAAGGACATGTGTCCCTTCATATCTCACATCCCTTGTAAAATTGGTTTATTAGGCCACTAGATAAAGTACCTCGTAATCTATACCTCAAATAACCTGAAAAATCTTGGAAAAAGTCAAAGTCAAATTTACTTCCCACACGGGGAAGTTGTCTGGATACCCCGTAAACTAATTTTGTGTTCAGTTTACCTCTCCAAATGTTTTAGATGATCCAATCTACCCCTAATAAGATTTGTCATTTTTGTTTCTCCACATAAACGTAAGTTGATTTTTAAGTTCAAATTTGTAGGTTGGTAGAGAACATCACAACTTATGTTAGAAAAATACATTATGAATTTTTCATATTTATTTTTGATAGCTGAAGCATTTTATAGTAAATTAACCATACGGATTCAGAATTATATGAAAAATAACGATGAAAAATTCATAATGTATCTGTCTAACATAAGTTATGATATTTGCTATGACCTTACAAAATTGGAACTTATAACTCAACTTCTATGTGGAGAAACAAAAAAGGAAAATCTTATTAAGGGGTAGATTGGATCAAATAAAAGATCCGGAGGGGTAAATTGAACAAAAATTCAGTTTAGGGGTTATCTGGACAACTTTTCTGTGTGGGGGTAGTAATTTACTTTTTCCATGAATCTATTAGGTTGTTCCTTGTATCCTGATGGGTTGAATCAGTGTTTTTTTTAGCTTTTGCTATCTCTGATATCGCCACATCATGCTACCAACTTACCGTACCAGTTTTCAGTTTTTCAGCCCCTTTTCTGTATTAACATAAATTTGACCAAAGTTTAAAGATGAACTGAATAACATTGCGGTTGTTGACCTGTTACAATTAAACAATTCATATACTTCTTTCTGTAGGTGTGGCTGTTGGCCCTTGTTGTCCTACCAGCCAGATCAAATATTTATATGCGGTTTGGTTTGGTAGTATTCCTGGCCCTTCTTTCAATGTGGATTTTACCAAAACATGTTTGGAAGGTATGATTTTATGTTGTATCAAAAATAATTTACAGAGAATTTAATTTGTCCTTAGCTAGCGAATTGTGGTTTCAATTGTCTTCTTTTTGTTTTGAGTTTCTTTTTGATGCTGATACATGGTGGATTGATCTCAATTTGACATATGTAGTTGCAGCTTATGGTGTTTGGTACGATGTGCTAGTACCTTGAGTCTGATGCAGCAAAGCTGTAATGTCTGGCTTTAACTTCACCCTTGGCTGCCCATTCGTTCTAATGTAGCTGTTAATTTTCCTTCTAGGATTCATCTAATGTTTGCTCCACGGTTTCTGTTCCCTCGTATATTCAAACTGTTCTTATCGGATGTGCTTGTTTGTACCTGTAAACAAAATCACGTTTACTCTGTAGGATCAACTTGGAAGGGTTGCTCTCCTTTCAGGATTCTTATTCATCATGCTGGGATTTGGTGCTGATGGTGCGCCTTCATTAGTCCAGACGAGAACGCCTCCACCTTCTGTTGTAGGCATACCGAACATTCCTTGCTCCACAAGTGGGTATTCTTACACAATCTTGAAACTGGGACCACTGCAATTTACAAGGAAAGGCCTATCTGTAGCAAGTACTTCAGCAAGCCTCTCCTTTGCAGTACGTCCTTCACTTAAGTATTTTAGGCACACACTCTTTGGCTTAATCCTTCCTTATCTTACACATTTTTTGTGCCTTCTGTTTACATCCAACAAACCACACCTGATGGAGAGCACGCTATTTGACATTCCTTTTGGATATTAAGAGTGACTTGGTTTGCATCTGAAACTATATGATATGCACTCGCAAATTTGTTGTTTGTATGCAGATATTCCAAAGTGCAAGTCTCTGCTTGACAACAACCACTCCCGAGCAGCTTGCCTCTGCTCTGTGGTGGTTTATGATTCCACTGAAGCATATTGGTGTGCCAGTACCTGAGATAATACTTACACTACTACTGTCATTGAGGTTCATCAATTTAGTATTTGATGAGGCAAGTATTTATGGTAACCACCAAAGTACCTTTTCTTTCTGTCTAGAAATATGCTCTGCTATTGGAGATCTTACTTTGGAGTATGATATTGTTCGCATATCCAACTAGGTTCGCAACTCAGCTCTAGCGATTGTAGCACGCCGGATAAATTGGAAAAAGCTGACAGCTATGGAAACTATAGATAGTAAGTACCTTCTACATACTGGGAAAATACTTCCTGCTTTTGTAACCAATAGCTTTAACAGAACTTGTTCACAAACACTGCGAGACCTGCTAGCTGCTTGTGAGGAGCAGGAATCAAAAACTAATTTCTCATTGGTTAAACATGCTGTTCATTCTTATCAATGCACCTGAAGTTAACCTAAACTGTCCAAAGTCACCCTTGGACAATGTAATTTAGCATCGATAAATTTCTCCAAGTGATCTATTCTGGTGATAAGATTGGGGGAAGAGTGAGATGTCATGCATTGCTAAAATTAAAGGCAATATCGGCCATCTCAAAATACATACATAGTTTTTAAAAACTAAGTTAATAGTGGCCAGAACTGTATTTTTACAACTTTAAAAGTGACTCCTGAAAAGCATAGTTGAGTATGCCTAATTTCAGGAGTACCTTTTATGTTGCAATTCTTCTAGTTATGTTGCACTCATCCCATGCGTGAGATTTTTATATGACTAGGAGCCTAGGACTGCCATTAATTGTTGTATGGAAATATTAACTGAAATATCTTGTGTGCAACTCTAGTTTTCTTCAACTATGTCCGGCGGATATTCAAAAATATATTTGATCACGCAGAGCAAATATCCAAGGTTAGTTTTTCTTTCCTTTTCTCTTTTTGTTGTCACTGACTTGAGTTACAGTAAATGCATCGTGCAATTCCTAAAAAAGGTAATTTGCTGAACGTGGCCCATGGTTTTGAGTTAGGTATGTATTTTGAGCTGCTGTGCAATAGAAATGACTTTGAAACCAAAATTCCTTGTCCTGGGTCAAAATATACTTCATAAGTGATAGTAGGATGATACTGTTTTAAAAAATTGCACTAGAACCATGGAACAACAAGCAATTGACTTTACATGTTTGTTTACCCTTGCTGATATTGGTTCCTGATGCATCATAAATCATCCCTGCATTTCCTAGCATTCAGCTACGTGACTGTTTGGCCCATCTCAAAGTAGAACCAACTATTTACATGAAGCACGCGCTAAATATTTTCTCTAAGTTTAACCGGACCCTGGCCAAGCTAGTTAGGGATCACACGACTGTATTATGCTGTTGGGACATGTCAAGACTTGTGTCTAGACCTCATGCCATCTCACCTTATTGACCTGAAGTCAGCACATTGTGGTAGAGGAAACAACACAAAAAGGATATGAAGTCTTAGTGAAAAGAAAAGTGCTCTTCCAATGATATCGGGAGCTCACAGAAAGTGTGAAACTTGATTATATTGCTCTGATGCTTAGCATTTTTACTTTTTGAGGCACTTGACTTTGTTCAGAGCATATATTAAAACTACAGCTGTGCCAAAAATTATGCTCATTTGATTGCTCCAGATATTTACTTTTGAATTATGTCTTATTATGCTCTTGTTTGTCCAGGCAATGGTAGCTCGAGGATTTCGTGGCAATCCAAGCAATCACAAGATCTACTTTCTTTCAGAATCATCATTTGGAATTGCGGATCTCTTTTCATTGCTTTGCTTATTTGCTGTAGTGAGCTTGGCTTCCTTTTCTGACCAGTTGGTTTGATGGTAACAAAAAGGTATTCATGGATATCCACCTGTTTGATTTTTTTTTGGTGGTAACAAGAATGTTATGGAAATGAGCTAGAGTTCAAAATGTATATGTTACACGATCCTCCATTGGAAACTGGTGCAAAGGATCACACTAACATGGCGTTCCGAGCAGGTGAGTTTAGTTAATGTGCATCTATCTAAAGATGAAATGTCCACTTCTTTTGTTTCTGAACGAGTTTTTCTATTTTCCATCATTTGTAGGAACAGCATGACTTGGATTCTTTGCAAGGCAGATAATCACAGAAAGCTAAGTGCACACGTGGAACTGTTTGATGATGTTTGTTGAGTTGATCCTAGTTAGGGAAAATGTGAGTGAATATTGTTGAAAGGAAATTGCCTCGGCAATATGTATCCTTGTTGAAAGGGAATTGCCTTGGCAGTGTGTCCCCAAGTTTTGTTGTAGGTTTATCATAAGTCAAACTTCTTTAGCTTTAACCAAATCAATAGGAAATTGTACAAACATTTACAACATCAAATAAGATTCATTGTATCCACGATGAAATATATTTTAATGGTGTATATGTATATACATTTTTCTATAAACTTGATGAAAGCTAGAAAATTTTGAGTTAGGATAGCTACAACTTACAATTTGGAATAGAAAGATAAACTAGGAATGTGCAAAAAAAAAAAGAGTAGAAATAAAATCCACTTAAAGTAACATAGTCAATTTTACTCCAATTTCGAGTGCATGAGTTGTTCTATCAATTATTTGCTCCAATTTCGAGTGCATGAGTTATTCTACTATCAATTATATGTATTTGACCGATGCTACGATAAAATATTCAGAGGTACAAATGTCTCAGGAAAGTGATCTTCATGATAACTGTGAGTTCGAATCATTAGAACAATCATATATGTTTCAATAGTGAGAGTAGTTTAGAGCAACTTTAGCAGGATCCACCTTAGTTTTATGGTCGAGGGTATGTATGCTGGTTTGAGGGCTCGTTGAAGGCAGGCAGTAGGGAGAGGACACTGAGGCTGAGGGCACGCGGTGGCGGGCGAGAGCAGGGAAACTGGAAATAGGAGATTGAGAAAATCGGAAAAAGACAGGTTGGAGCCGAATCTAGAAAACCAAGCAATCAAAAGCAGGGCAGCCCCAGATAAAAAGTATGGCCCTGATTTGGGGGCTATTGCTGGAGTTGCTTATATACTACAGTTAAGCTAAACAAGGTCCTAGGCGCACCATTCTCAACAGGTTCTGTAGTCCGTACAACCACGAATTACACATGTAGTCTGTGAACATCGGAGTACAATCTCGTTTCTTAGACCATTTACACTGCTGCACCAGGATCGCTGATAACACCCAGGAAGTCATCCTTTATTGTGCCAATGCAAAACTGCAACAGCAGGGATTGGACCATTAGAACATTGTACAAGTATAACATTGAACTTATAACAAGGCACTAAGTATGAATTCAAAATGCACAAGAAGTTTTGTAATGAAAATGTCCCTTTTCTTCAGCTATCTAATATGCTTTTAGCGAGGGATGAACAATAAGTTCTTGGCACAAGAAGATGTAGTACATACAAAAATCTTCTAGGCTAGTGCTAAACGAGAGTACGAGACTAGAGTATCTAAGGCCTGCTCAGTTCTAAGATACAGGACACAGACATCACGTTTTTATATGTGGCAAAAGAACAGCACAATAAGCATGCCGGCATTCTTGGCTGACTAATCTTGCATTAATCAAAGTTATTATTTACTAAACATAAGTTCTTTGTTGTTCATACAATCTTAGAAATAATATTAGAGAAGGGACTGCAAAATGTTATGTGCGTTCACACATTGTTGTCAATCAAAAAAAAATGGTGATGTGGTTGCATTCAAAGTTAGATAGAAATAAGCTTACAATTTCTGTAGCATCAACACGAGTACCAATAATCTTCAGCCGCACCTCACTCTCTTTTTGAATTTTCACCTGAGTAAACAAGCAAGCAACTACCGATGAGCACAGCAAAATGACCAACATCAAGAAGCTTTGAAAGGAACAGGAACAGTTGTGAGTTTGGGAATCACCATGATACCCAATACCCACACCTACTCTCTCTTTCTTTTTCGAAATATCTCTGTAAGTCTGTATCTCTGTAATTATTAATGCAACCACACATTGACGTAACATGCAGATTTAGCAAATCGTAAAAAAAAACATAAAAAAAACTTATTTCAAGATATCACCAAAATCCTCAAGAGTAAATAATTAGCAAAGCATATGAGAAGCAATAATCCAATGAATATACATCAGAAATATAGTCTATGCTTAGTGCCATCTTGATGAGCTTAAAGTTTACTCCCTCGGTTTTTAAGTAGATGATGTTTTTAGTTCAATTTAACTAATTAATTTGTCCTAAATGTCATTGCATTTTAAGAAGGAAGAAACTTCTGCAGTAGTTACAGATGATGAGAAGACTCATCACTGCTACTTATATATAGAGAAGAGGCATACCGATCCATCAGAAGTTGTGTAGTTTGGCACATCTCCCGATTGGAACTCCATATCGTCTGGAATCAACTGCATTGCAATTGAATAGCAGAGGAAAAAAAAAACATTACTCAACAAAACAGTATTGACTGACACTAGTTAATTAAAGTTTAAACAAGATGTCTATGCTGGTATCCTGTGACAAAAAGCAGCAATGTATATTTACCAAAACGATAAAGGACTAAAGGAGTGAATAAGCAGAGCATAATTCCTAGAATATTCAGAAAGAATTCCCAAACTTCTTTAAGCATTTGACACTTTCGACTATGAAGCAGCTCCAAGCATGGCAAAATCACTCACGTGGTTGGACACAAAGATCTGCACCGGCCCAGCCTCCGCAAAGAAGCCCATCTGCAGAGTCAATAATACCCAAAGTTTAAACACCAAACCAATCCTTGCAGTCACATCCTCCGACACCAAGATCATCACCACCCAGCTAACCAGCACACCAATTCGAACGAAGCAAGCACAAGCCGGAGCGGGGAGGCAAGTAGGCACCCACCTTGTTCACCATGGTGACGACAGCCTCGAGGATCTCGCCCTTGAAGGGTCTGAAGACGACGCACTGGTACTTGACGGGGAAGGTGACGTATCCCGTGCCTTCTCGGATGAGCCCCTTGCCGATGTCCTCCACACCCGTGATCGCCACCACGAACCCGTGCCGCCCGCTGCAAGGCAAGATCGAGCGAAACCCGGCAACCCGCGTGCCATCTCAGCGCCGCCCAAGCCGTCCTCCTCTTAGCCCTAGCCAGGTTCAGGAGCGGGATGGCAAACCCTACCTGCAGGTGCCCTCGACGTCCTTGATGAGCTTGGAGACGAGCTTGTCGCGGAGGTGCGGCCCGAAGTGCCGCGGGTGCAGCTGCATGTTCCGCTCCAGCACGATGTGGAAGAACATCTTGCTCCTCTCCCCTCGGCGGCGGCCGGCGGCGAGTCGAGTTGTGAGGCGACCAAGGCTGTTCTGATTCTGAATGGGCTAGTGCTGATGCTTCTCCCTACTTCTCTTCCCTGCGACACGAGAATAATAAAGCCGTGAAACACGTTTCAGTCGTCCGATCCATCATCTGGTGCATCGTGACCGTTGAACACCTCATCGCAATCACAGCATCACACCACTCGGAACCGGAAAAATGCCATTGAAGCCCACTGCATCATAACAAAAAAAAAACTGAAGCGTCGTCGCCGCCGCCGCCACAGCCGGTCCGCTGCTCTTGCTCTATACCGCTGGCCGGCCGCGGCACCGGTGGTGGTAAGAGTGGTCTTTCATCCGTACATCCTCCTGTCCGCATACTATCGGTGGCTTCGAGGCTCATACGTGCTCGCGCTCCTAATTTGCTTTGCTGCTCATGTCCATTCGCTTCCTACCACATTGGCAGAGGATGGCGTCGAATTGCGCCGCGAGGGTACCGTCTCCGCGGCGGGCGCCGCGGCGTGTCTGGGCGGGGCCGTGGGTTTCGGTCCGCCCGGCGAAATGCGGCGCATCATGTAGGTACTTATGTGTGTGAAACTATGTATTCCTTTTGGCTTTGCCGTTGTCTGTGGCTTGAGATAAATTGGTCGTGCATTCGGCAGGAGGACGTGCTGTTGTGTATTCCTTTGCTTTGTTCTGATATTGTACTTATGTGTGTGAAATAAAATAAAATAAAATTCTGTGGCCAGCTCTATACTTCTACATGATTGTAAATTGCTGCCCCGGCTGTGTATATTTTTTTCTTTCCTGTGGCGTAGTTAGGCTGTGGATTAATCGTGCTAAAATTACTTTATTGTGGCAATCAGTAGTCATTTAAGTTCAGAGTTCAGACACATGTGGCAGTAAACGAATTGTTGTGTTTTGAGAATTGTTTTAAAATTTTCAGGGGAAAGTTAAACAGATTGTTGGCTCTACTCTTTGGGATTCATCCAATGATGGCATGGAACTTGTGACAAACTTTGAATCAGACAAATCTCTTGCAGAATTTTATAAGGAAGATGAACTTCTTGGAGACTTGGAGGACATTGTTATAATGTTTGGCGCAGATCCTGCAAGCCAGGCTGTTGCACTGGAGGCACTACGTGCATATCCTGGTGAGAATTTGTTATCTAGTTGCTGCAAGAACTGTGATTGCTCATTGGGTTGGCCTCTTGTGTTGTTTGGCTGTTTGCTCTTATTAGTCTTATTTGTAGTAGCACTTATGTTTGCCCATTGTCTCTTTATTGTGTGTTACAGATCTTGCAAATGCTAATGGTAAAATGCATAAAAATCAAAGTATCTATTTTAAAAAATAGAAGATCGAAATAGCAGGTAGAGTTTTGAGACTTATAAAAAATATCCTGTTGGTGAGACCTGGAAGTAAATTTGGTTTTAACAAAGCACTATAGGCTAACTGATGATAGATGAAAAAATATTATTTATTTCATTTCATCATCTGTATTCAACGCAATAGTTTAAGTACATAGTCTTTCAATTGTTATGGTGACTCTACTTTTTTTTGTTAGAGTTAGACGCAAGATGATTCTGCGTATGCATACCGGTTTATGGTATCCAAGAAACTGTATTATGTACCAGTTGAACTTATTTTTGTCAAATATACGACCTTTGTACAGGATCATGAAATTTACAGAACAAAAAGGTAGTACTTGTTATACAACAATTAAGCTCATCATGTTAAGTGCCATTCTGATTTCTGATAGGCCTTCACTATAAAAAAATAGATATAAAGTGTTAGAATAGGCCCCTATGGGCTGACCAATGGGCCTTGGCACCTATGCCTGTGTCACTGGGCTGCCTTTAGGGATTATGGTAGATGATTATAGATTAGGCAAGGATCTCCGTTGATTGGGTGTATTCTATAAACCCTACTTGATCATTGCCTATATATTGTACCTCCCTGTACTCTATCAATCAATCTATTATTCCCTGTGCCATATTGACTTACATGGTATCGAATGCCTAGCTCCTTTCTTCCGCTGCCCTACCTGGTCGCGCCCCGGCACTTCGCCGTGCTGCGCCCGCCCACACACCGGTCCCATGCCGTGCAGCGCCGCCATGCCGGCGACTCCTCTTTCTACCCCCAAGTCTAGGCCAAACCTGCCAGGAAGCTTTTACTTAATACGTGGAGAGACAATTTTATTTGATATACTTCCTTTTTCATTAGGGCCTTGATGCTTTGTACTTTTCTGTTTGTACAGACCATTCTTTCATTCAATTGAAAACCAAAAAAATATAGGTAGGGGACTCCCCTACTGATTCGGTCAAAAAAAAGTCTAGGGATGAGAATGACGCCTCCTCTGTGGCTGCTAGCCTCACCAACATCCAAACCGACGAGGTCTCCCTGCGCATCGCCCAAGAGAAGGCCAACGAGGCTGCTGCCGCCGCTCAGCGCCTATGCTGCCCTGGCGCGCGTCCTTCAGACCAAGGGGGAGGTCACGACTGCCGCCAAGGACCACGGCGCCAATGCTCAGCGCACCAGCGAAGCCCTACCGTGCACTGCCAAGGAGCGTGTGGCCGTTGCCGCTCCGGAATCCTCCGGAGCCACATCTGAAGGTGCACCAACACCGACCACTGACCTCTGCGCCGCCGTGCTGCTTCACGAGGTTGTTGCCCTTCTACACAAAGCTCCATTGTGCCTTTGGAGGAAGATGCACTAGCAGCATTCATATCTTTTTCCCCAAGGTTTGGTCTTTCTTCGTTTCTCTCATGGTTGGATTCTAAGTACCAAATTTGTCACCGTAGTCAAAACTAGGAAACACAATCTCCTATACAACTAAAAAGAGTAAAAGATGGACATTTTTTTGGTGCGACATTGCTTTCGTCCTGTTGGGCTGGCCGTGCGTCCGCATCCGCGCTTATTAGGAAACAACCAATCGTTTTCCCCTTTTGTCGGCGCGAGCGCCGTGATCCGCAAGGGCCGCCGCCAAGTGCTCTTTCTCCCCTTCCCCTTTTCCGAGCGCCGCCGCCAAGCGCTCTTCTCCCCTCCTCCTTTTTCGAGC
>Ga0182004_10005360_pt1 | contig 10440 bp, 9 predicted proteins | sample Sormic07211540_1_FD_120479 | JGI IMG/M metagenome (GOLD analysis project Ga0182004, IMG submission 120479) | Endophyte microbial communities from Sorghum bicolor roots, Mead, Nebraska, USA - 072115-40_1 MetaG | ecosystem: Host-associated > Plants > Roots > Unclassified | place: USA: Nebraska...
GACAAACACCAAAACTCGTGGAATTCTGTTAGATAAAACCCTAAGTCTGGGTGTTGGTTGCATTTGGATCCTTTTCTTTATTTATTTGATGATTATATTTGGTACTTAAGGACCGTCAACAGGCACTCAATTAGTCAATGCTATGAAGAACATGGATGTTGGTGATATAAGGCCTAGAGAGGTGATTGATGTTGAAGATGCTAAAAATCAAGTGCTCTCTAACTCAAATGTGCAAGTTAGTGATTCTCATGATATATCTCAAGCCAGTACAAGTGGTGCTCAAGTGAAAGATTAACAAGTGGCTAGTTCATCATCTCAACCAAATAACCAACCAAGTGCAAGCAATCAAGTTCAAATACTCCAACCAACCAATATTGCAAGCTTTGAGCTGACCACTTTGAGAGAGATTAGAAATCGAAGTGCTGATCTTGTGGGCTAGTGTGCATCTCCTCCCTCTCCTCTCGTGTCCAAACTTGGTGCTCATCCAAGAGAGGATTTTAGGGAAACCCTAATATTCATGCATTTGTGATTCATTTTTGTGGCGCTTCGTGGTGATTGCAATTGTGGATTTCTTTTTACTCTTGGTGATTGTCATCACCTATATGGTTGTGGATTTGTTGATTGGTGAGGGGATTTGGTGATAGTGTCCACCCCCAATCAAGGTGATATTTGTGAGGGGTTCTTGGGCTTATTCCCCAGTTGAGTGCTACAAGCCACTGTAGTGGATTACTCATGTCATTGAGCTACCTCACTTGTGTGTAGGTTCTTGCGGTGCCCATTTGTTGGGCTAGGTTTGTGAAACACCTATTAGCCGCCGAACCACAAAGTGTTGGTCGACACAACAGGGACTAGCGTGCTGGCAAGCACGTGACCCTCAGGAGAAAACTATTGGTGCCAATATTGTGATTGGTATTCTCTCGGTGAATATATTGATATACATTGTGATTGGTTCATCCTCTACACCTCGGTATAATTATCACTCACCTCTTTCCTTTCTTGCAAATTAGTTGTAACTAGTAGTTCCTATTTTTAGCTAGTATTAACTAGTTGTAGAGAGTAGTGACATAGCTATTGCTTGTGCCTAGTGATGATAGCAACTAGAATTATTATATAGATGGCTTGCAACTCTTGTAGAGCTCGAGCAAAATTGCTTTACACCTTTTGTTATATTAATCCTTTTCTCTAGTGCTTTGTAGATTTTTAAATAGGCTATTCACCTCCTCTTGCCATATTAGGACCTTTCAGCTGCTCCTCTCAGCAAATAGATCCATTCTGTTAGTACTCAGTGTGAACCTAATATTCCTTGGTTCCCTTGCAAAGTCATTGTGGTTTTCATTGAAATCTTTCCATTACTTGCCATCGGCTAGGTGCCAAAGCATCCCATCGTCTTTGTGCTCATCAGAAGCAAGTCATCTCATAAGTTGGGCATCCTCTAGGTTAGCGAACAAACACCTCAACCGATTGACCATAGGAAGGTACCACATCATCAAAGCAGGAACCTTTTTCTGCGTATAATAGTCTACTTCTTCCTTTTCTTTACCGGTGGGTTTTGAACTACTTTTCTAGGTCTTTTGTTGGGTCTTCTTTCGTTTTTCCCTTAGTCACGGAGGCAGCACACTCTTCCTCTATGTAGTCTTTGTTTGTCTTGTACCTAGTTGCACCACACTTGGGATAGCTATTCAAGTCCTTATAATCATCACCTCAATATAGGATACAATGATTTCTACAGTCGTGGATCTTCTCAACACCCATCGTGAGTAGACTGATTAGCTTCTTTGCATAGTACGTGTTAGCAGGAACTTTGTTCTCCTTAGGAAGCATGTCTACGATAATGCTCAAGAATGCATCGAAGCCAACATCAGAAAGACCATATCTAGCTTTGCACACCAACAACTTTAGCACAGACCGCAGCGTTGTGAACTCTTTGGTGCAACCCTTGGACTCATCATACAAAGGCTCTTCTGCTGCCTTCATTAGGGCCTCCATTGTAACAAAACCGTCTAATTTATAAGAACTCAAGTGAATTAGCGACCACTCAAGCAGTCAAGCTAATGGACTTGAACACGTATGAACCCGGTAGTCCGACGAAACCTCGATAGATTTTGATTCAACCAACATACAACCAAGAGTACATGATCAAGCATCTCCATCATAGATTACATACATTCAACACAGATCATTATTTTACACACATCGGAGTTCCAAGTGAAATTATTACAACACACATTTAGTAGCGGAAGCAAAGTAGTTTTGAAAACACAACACACTTAGTTTCATTACATGCTAGTCCAAGGTCAGCCCAACAAAAGCATGAGTTAAGCTACTAGAGGTAATCTTGCCCATGATCTATTCATCATCCGCAGCCGGATGGTGACAGTTAGCATAGTAGCCATGATATAAATATCATCTGCAACAAAGGGGAATAAAACCCTGAGTATGAGAATATACTCAGCTAGACTTACCCATCATAAACCAAAAATAAAGTGACACCAAGGATCATGCAAGGCTTATAGTAGTGGATCTGGTTTGACTCACATTTTGCATAAAAGCTTAATTGGGGTAACACATTTATCTTACCACTAGCAGCAAGTTAATTACTTAAATGGCTATTCACTAAATTAGCACCTGTTCTAAGCAAACACTTGATTATTAAGCATCACATTAATAACCATATCCAGATTATCATATAGCCATCATTATCATCATCATAACCATTAAGTCCTCTTAGTGTTTCTACGTTGCCGCTGCTCAAGTCAAGTTCTCACTATCTAGGAGAGACGGCGATTTGAATCGATTCCTATCTAGCTGGATGGGTATTCCTAGCACTCACCCAAGCATACCTCACGAAGGCAGCTTTAGATCACCTTTAGCACAACTCAGGAATAACTTCGTGGGTCCGATCAGTGCCGCACTGCCAGGGTCAGGACTCTAACCTGACACCTCGGTGTTACGCCATTGACTCCCCGGACATACTTACTACCAACTGGGATGTGCACTCAAACAGAACGGGCTATCCGGCCTGAGTTGACTCATAGGCTTCACGGTCGGAACGACTTATTCGGCCAACTAAATGTCAGGCATGCGTTCAACATGACGAGAGGACGTACAGTGTATCGGTCCTTAAATGACACAGACAGGGATAGATCCACACCCAAGACCTCCATCCTTGCTGCTTCACTATCGTCATCCCGCCCGGTCTCCATTCATCATTAGCACTTGGTTATATCCACAACCGTGATCAGATATCCACCTATCTCTCGCAGGTGACAGAAAATCACCCGGCTTCTACCGGACTAAGCATGGCTAAGCAATACTTCGATCCTGGAACTACTCAAGGTGAGTTATAAGGGTGGACAAAGAATAGTATTTATGCAGCAAGGGTTTCATACTAACACCTAACACTTAATGCATCAATATATAACCATAAGTGATTGACTATAGGGCATGATATCAAAAATATTAGGAGGCTTATAATGCTCCGGGGCTTGCCTTCGATGAACATGGTAGGATGGTGGTTAGGGCACTCCGGCAAGTCTTCCTCCTCTGCTCCTCCCTCCTGAGGTGGATCCTTCTGCTGCTCCTCCAGCTCCGGCAGGGCGAACTCCAGTACCGTCACTCCTTGTGGTGCACCTAGATATGCATGACAAGGTAATGAACATAAAGAATGCACGTAGGATGCAAGCATGTCATGATGACGGACTAAGGAAGCATGTAACAAAGTGAAAACATGACCAAGAGCTTTTAGGATTAAGTATTTAATAACTTATTGAGTACGTGCATATCTCCTCTCCAGTAGAGACGCTAATTCTACAAGCTACTCAACTTAAACTACCACATATATGCAGTGAGGATGTTGGACAAAACTAGCAGTCACAAGATTTATCTATTACTTGGTTATCTATTGGTAAAATTAAGTGAGTGAGCACTTTCTGGAAAGCTTATCAAATTGCCTACAACGTATCTTTAGACATCACAGGTTGATTCCCAACATAAACAGGTCAAACAAGAAAAGTCCTAGATCTGCTCTGGAAATTCCAGAGAGCAAGCACTTTGCAGCAGCAACTTGTAACAGCTATAACTCCTAAACTATTTAGCCAAACGTTATGAAATTTGGACATAAAGAAGATGAGCAAGTTATATACAAGTTTGTTATAAACAAGATTTCCAGAAAACCTCATCATCATATAGTTATTAAGGAAGTTCAATCAGCTACACAGGAATTGCTCTAGACAAGGCATAATTAGCAAAAATATTATTTTACCACATATGAAAAAGTATCATGGATCCAAACCAAATGCACCAGCAGCTAGAATATGTCTAAGAAACATTGTAAAACTTAATGGCAAGACCAAAACTCACTTTTAACATACCTTTTTCTGTTTATTGGTTATTAAAGGTGAATTAATGAGAATATAGCATAAGTGCTTCAATAATTCCAACAAAATTACAGCAAGCAACTCATGCTCCAATAAGGTTACTGTAAAAGATTCATTGGTATTGGACATATAGATCATCGTGAATAAAAATAACAAGCTAACAAAGGCATTAAAGGCATAAATGGGAAACCCTAGCAAAAAGTGTCAAACAACAGATTTCAGATTTTTCATACCTTTATCTTAACATAGCTACCTCACTCAGCAAGTTTCATCTCAATAGGAGTTATAATCTTGTTATTAAAAATGCCACAAGAAACTCCTAATTAAACAAAATATAACTTCATCATACTGCATCCAAAAATCATGCAAAATTTATCAGAGCCTACTCATAGCACAAGTATCATCTCCCTAACTTTTCATCACCATAGAATTTACAGATCTAAAGATAAAATTCCCCACTTTTTATTAGGGAATAAAAGAGATAATTTAAAACTAAATATTTCTATAAAAACAAGGCATATTTCATATTTTTATTAAAAACTAGACTATCTCAAGAGCATGACAGAATTTGGATCTGCCAAACTCAAGATATGAATTTTACAAAAATAGCACAGAATCTGCCAAATTCAAATCACAGAGAGAGAGAGAGTGAGGGACAGACGAGGGGACCCCACAAGTCAGCGGGACCCACTCGACAGTGACACAGGAAGCAAAGATGAGCTCGTCGCCAGCGAATCTCGACGACGGTGAGGTCTCGGCGAAACCCAAGGGCAAGGTTGTGTTCCTCTCCTCAAGGTAGATCTAACGAGGTACCTAACCCTAGCTCTACTAAGCTACAGAGTGCTCACCGGTGCCAATGGCGGCTCGACAGCGCTGCGGGCGGTACGCCAGCGTGCTCAGTCGATGTCGACATGGTTGAGGTCCACGCTGAGCATCATTGAGTCAAGAGGAAGCGATTGGGACAAGAAGGAGAAGAAATGGTAGACCAGAGAGCTCTGGCCACGTTGCCGATGAGCTCAGCGGATCTGTGGCGAGGAAGAAAATGCTCGGAGCTCGGCAATGCCGCCTCACCTGTGCTCGGCCATGGCAATGGAGTTGACGCCGACGTAGAGGACGCTCTGGCGAAGCCTTTGGTGAGATGGTTTGGCCAGAAACGTGACGAGGAGCGCTGGTGAGGTCGCCGTGCCGCGACGGGAGCTCGTTGGAGAAGAAAGTTCGTGGGAGAGAGAAGGTAGGGAGGGAAAAATGGGCGCTGCCGTCGCTCGGGGGGCCGTCGTGGCGGTCAGAGTACGTCGGGCCTGACAGATGGGGTCGCCATCAACATTCGGCCGCCATGGGGCGTCACACGCGTCGACGCCCGGCACTCTGCTTAACTGAATCGAGTCCTGATCTTGTCGATGACAGTAACTGAAACTCGATCTTTGGTGACGCTCAACTCCAGATCTGTTTGATCATTTGGCCAAAAAATTGTTCCACATTGTCAGCTACATGAGTGCTACAAGTTTGCTTAAAATATCATAATCTAATTCGCTCCAGATTTCAAACTACAAGCTTGAAAAGTACCCTAGGAGCAAACTGTGTAACCACACTTAAGGCAGAAAATGCCTAAGTGTTGAAAACAGCACTGAATTCTGCCTTGTGAGCCACTTTTGAGCATGCTCCACATATTTTCATGAGATGACCCAAAAACAAATTTTGTAACCTATAAAATTTACTACAGCGTTGCTTAAGGGTGCACATATATGCAAGGTCTCTAACATTGAGTTCATAAAAGGTCTTTGAAAAGAGGTCTAGGAGGTCAAAGTTGGTCAAACTAAGGTTACCATGACTTAGGGGCATTTTGGGGTGAAACCTCCAACATGAACATTGTTCCAAAACACATTCTAAGCTTAGTTAAGGTATTGGTGGGGATAATAAACACCTATTTGCATTGGTCACACTCCAAAACGCATATAAATAAGCATTCAAGCAATACTTTTTATACAAGTTTCACATGAAATGACACATGACCATGGTATGATGCTTATGGATGAGTGTGATAATGCTTATGCTAATGCAATGCAAATGCTTAACTTGCAAGGCTAACACTAGAAGTGTTACATCCATACCTTTCATGAAGAACACTCATGGATCTTCTGCATGACGATGCAACATTGCCTCTAGAAATTGTGTATCTTCCACAGTCATATTAGTTTCGGCGCCATCTTCATTTCCTCTAGCGAAACCATGATTAGGAACATTTGGCACAACATGTTTAGTGGCTAGACCATCAATGTTAGGTTGTTGTGTCTCGTGTATGAATTCAAACCCGTCAACAAGCACTTCTGGACCATCGACATCGATGTTCATAGGAATTCCAGTTGCATAAGGCGCAAAGCTACCCTCTCCATGCTTTCTCCAAATCAAGTAATCCTTCATAAATCCTCAACAGACCAGATGGGTAAGGATTTGTTGAATGTCATCAAATATAGAAAAAATTCTATAATCCATGCATGGACAATGTATGTGCATCTTTCTTGTTCTCGAAGCATAGTTCTTAGCAGCATCAATAAATGTCTGGACCTCAGTTATGTATGATGGATCTAGTCTTGATAAATTATACATCCAGAATTACCTCTCCATCACTACCTGTATAACACCATTCATGATCTAGGGTTTAGGTAGGATTTATCTAGGGTTTATGGTTTAGCTTGGGATTAAAGGAAAAAACCTAAGTTGCATAGTTAAAAAAATCTAAGTATATAGCATAATTATAGAAAGACACAATTCATTAGAATTGTATAGATGTGGAAAAAATAAATTGAGAAATAAGGAGAGATATTGAAGTAAAAAACCAGAGTACCACATAATTGAGAAAAACTACATTTCTCTCTCTACATAAATATACAATAGCACACCATTGATTCAATCTTGCATAAACTAGCTGAAAATTGAGAAGCAAACATGAAAAGGAAGAGAGGAGAGGCATTATCCAACCATCTTGAGCACCTCATCTAGCCATCTTAAGAAATAAAGACAAGAAGCTAGCTATTCTTCTCCCACACATATGATGAAACCCTATATCCAAAAAGTGGTTTTAATTGAGCATTAATGAGCAAATTTAGGCAATAGGGACATAAACTAACATTTTTTGGCAACCTCCTTCCAAGAACTCAAGATCAAAACCTCCCCCTTGTATTTTGTAAAATTTGAACCTCCAAAATCGCCTCCAATGGAAGGTGACTATGTGATAGAGTGCTGCTCGGGGAGGAATATTGGGAATATGCCCTAGAGGTAATCATAGAGATGATGATATCATGATTGTATCTATGACATATATTATGAGTTTCATGAATATCCATTATAGACAATAGACATCTATGTGAATTGTTTGTGAAACTCTTTTACTTGTATGTTATTCTAAAGTTGCCCCTGATCAGAGTTCATGTGAGGACACACATGAATATTAGATTAGCACATGTATTAGTTGATGACTATGTTTCACAAGTCATATACATAGAGATGTCAAACTAATAATGTGGGCACATGTGTGACATGGGGCTCGACTGACCCAGCATGAGATATTCTTATTATCTCTTTATACATCATGTACATTATATCTTTAGACCTAAGATTGTCGTATGTTCTCAAGATGTGAAACGACCTACTTAGGGACAATTAAATGCTACTCTGTGACAGGGTAGTTCTAAAGGTGGTCTTTGGGTTTATCGAGGAACATACTGTGAGACATAGATGATCAAGATGGAACTTGCCCCTCTCTATGTGAAAGACATAGCACTGGATCACTCAAGTAATTGGATCAACAAATGCATGGTTGTGCTTGGGTTAAGTGTTAACCCATGAGTTGGACCAAATATCGTGTGGGAAGGGAATAACATGTATGTATATGTAGTGGTTCGCCTGATATGATCTTTGCGTGCGTATAGGAGTCGTCATGCCTTGCTAGAGGCTGTCATGAACTATTGGGCGAGTAGGAGTACTCGGCCTATGTCTATATGTACGTGAACCCATAGGATCACACGCTTAAGGGGCTAGAAGCGTAATTCAGGTTGGATCCGAATTAGACAAAGCTTAGGGTTTTCTAATTGGGCCTCCAACAAAGGGCTGATTGGAGGATGCCTATATAAGAGAGGGAGGGGCATGGCAAGGGTGATCTCACGCCATTAGGCAGCCGCCGCCGCTCACCCACGGTCGCGCCTATTGGTCCTCGCAAACCTAGCAGTCCGGAGGCATAACGTTTCTTCCCCACATGTGTGGGATACCTCGGGGGTGCTGCATCTGGATCGCAAGGATGAACCACATGAGAGGGATTGATGTAGTGGATGACCATGCAACTAAACGGTACTACTACTACACACACGACTACACCGAGTCGCTTCCAGTGCACCTGTGTGTCTAGTGGTAATCCCATGATCTATAACTGACAGTTGATCCTGTTTTATGAGGTCGAAATTTTTGTTTTCTGGCTAGCGTAGCATCCTCATAATCCATCAGTGGTATCAGAGTCGTTACTGCATTGTTATAGATTTGATTGGGTACATATAGAGATATGTGCAATTTTAGATGAGCTTGGTCCATGGTCTTGTTGTGTTGGTATTGTAACGATCTACTCATACCGGTCAGAATTCTGCCATCCGAGTTAAGTGATACATGTAAATCCAGTCATGATGAGATAGAGATCAACTAGATTGATCTAACTGAACCCTAAGTCAAGTGAAGGGTGTTGGGTATTTCAAACGCACATAGAAAAATCCACAAGCACACGGATACCAATGTAGCTTTCACCCAGGAGTATTCCAGAGCATCAATTTCCATGGGGAACATGAAGTGTATTAGAGAATCAAGGCCATCCAAGGATAAAGGTAACAGAAGAAATATATATATTTTTGGTGGGTAGAGAGGAACCTTCTAGAGTTTTCTAAGTTGATTAGGTGATCAAGATCAGGCTTACTATACTATACTTACTATGGAGCAGTAGGTCCTCTCCAACTCTCGAATAATACTAGGAACAAAGTAGTCAGGAGAAGACTGCCAAAAGCTCTACGAAACACCAACCCAAACATGGGATTGGGCGCAAACTCAGGTAAACTATAGCCTAGACACCATGTCTACGCTAGCGTTTACTACTCTAATTACCTAGGATAAATAGAGCATTCCATCTGAACGGAGATCAAGTAAGTATAATAAAGCAAGAAATAAATAAGAACTGAACATAGAAATAATTAAAGAACCTGGAGATTGCTGAGCGACGAACCAGATGATGTAAATGTACAATGTTGAGGGAGATCCGACAGATCTGGCTCCTCCTTAGCTCTCTCCTCCTCTCTCACTGTTTTCTAGATACAACTAGAACTAGATGTAGCTAATGAAGGAGATGCCCCTAGCGGGGTCAGGGTTGTATTTATAGCCCCCTAGGTAGCACCTTAGCCCTTGGATCAAACCGACTTAAACATGCACTCAAGATTACTCCTTAAAGGCGGTGGAGGTAGGATCTGCGATGTTAGCTATGATTGGTGGAGATCCCTGGGCGGCCGCCCCTGACAGGTGGGGCGCCCGCCCGGCCACCGAGCCGGTTCGAGCTCCCATTTGGTCTGGATCTTCTAGATTACTGCGGAGTTGAAGTTCGCGGTATTCTCTATATGTAAATCTACCATGTGGACCTCCTTTTGTTCTTATTCCGATAACACCGTATAGAAATAGATAATCACCAAAACTCATGGAATTCTGTTAGTGTAACCCCTATAACTAGGTGATATACTTGTTTTAGTCCTTTCTCATGCTGTTTTGACAGTTAAAAAGAGGACTTATCTACCGTTAACAAACTCCCCTAGCTTACGTTTTGCTCGTCCCTGAGCAAAGATAGACTTAGTGATGGATCAGGAGTTTCTACAATGCTTTCACACCTCACAAGTACACATGCGTTCAAACAAGGACTCTCCTCCGAATTAGAGTGAACTATTCTAACTCAAGACTCACCCATATTACCTTTTACCATGGAGCTTATAGCTATTACTTAGGTCTTGAGTACACTACAAGAAATCAGTCATCTTATGACTTTTTTCCC
>Ga0182004_10005361_pt1 | contig 10439 bp, 13 predicted proteins | sample Sormic07211540_1_FD_120479 | JGI IMG/M metagenome (GOLD analysis project Ga0182004, IMG submission 120479) | Endophyte microbial communities from Sorghum bicolor roots, Mead, Nebraska, USA - 072115-40_1 MetaG | ecosystem: Host-associated > Plants > Roots > Unclassified | place: USA: Nebraska...
CCCACATGGAGTCCCTCTATAACAGAACCAGAATTTCGATTACGTTTTATTTATTTTTTTACTAATAATACTTCTTGCGAGAGAGAATCAAGTAATAAGGCCATAACAAAACGATCCTTACTTGAGCATCAAGACTAAAGTAATTATCTTGCAACGGGAGGTACGGTGGTAACCTGCGAGCTGATTGCGCATGCGTTGTAATTGCTAATACTAACTGCTCGGAAATGATGGACTTGAACAACAAGTTAGAGAAAAAAATCAATACTCCTAACCGAGAATTCTCTTTATTTTATTTTAAAAGGCCCCTTTTAAATAAAAATAAAACTACACAGTGCTGTATTGGTGGTGTTCACATAGGGCTTGGATCATAGGATTTTCCTGCGTAACATTTGAATTAGGAACATGCACAGGCAAGTAAATTAAATCATAGGCACGCATCACCTACAAAATCATGCACATTAGTGATATCATGCGCCGTCCACCACATAAAAAAAACTAGAGTTAGTTTTTTCTTTGACCTAGAAGAAAGTGTGCCCTACAAGCACACCCTTTTCATCCCAACCACAAAATGGGAGGCAAAAAGAAAAAAAAGAAACCCCCCTATCCCTTAAATAAATCCCAGAAAATGCAGATCTAGAGCTCAGCGCAGGTAAAAAAACCGTCTCTCTAGTCTGTATAAAAGGGCAGCGCCACAAAACTTGTCTCCCAAACAAGCGAAGCCGATATCATCCTCCGATCCCCGAGCAGAATTAAACCTCACCCAACCCCTTCCCCTCCCATGGCCGACCACCCCCTCGCCGGCGAGCACCACCACCCATCGCCCGCGAGCTCGGCCGCCACGGCGCTGGGCCCTCTACTCCTCCTCCCGTCGGAGCTCCTCCACGAGATCCTTCTCCGCCTCGCCGTCCCGGAGCTCCTCCGCGTGCGCTCCGTGGCGCGCCCGCTCTCCAGCCTCATCTCCTCCCCGGACTTCCGCCGCCTCTACCACCTCTCCTCGTCGTCCTCGGGTCCCGGCCCGGCCGCCGCGTGGCTGCTCCTCTTCAAGAAGCTCCCGCCCCGCGACGCCGCCATCAGGGGCTTCCACGGGCCCTCGGGCCGGTGGTTCCGCATCCCCGTCTCGTCCATCCTCGCCCCCGCCGTGCCGCCCGGCGAGGACCTCTACTTCCTGGCGGCCTCCGCCAGCTCCTTCCTGTTCGCCGCCAACGGCCGCCGCGAGCTCGTCGTCGTCGACCTCACCGCGCGCGCCGCGCGCCGCCTCCCGCCGTCCCCGCTCGGCCCCCGCGGCACCTCCTCCTGGCGTCGCTTCGGCCTCAAGCTCGTCGCCGATCCCCCCGGATCGAACCGGTTTAGGTACCTGTCCTTTTCTTACGGAAGAAAATAGAAAAAACTTGCAAGCACCACTAACCTCCTCGCTCTCGGTTCCCAGTTTTTACGGCTTTACCACGCGGGGCTTCTCAATTATTCCTCGTCACGTTCACGTAGTAATTAAGAGTGCCAAAGCAACAGTTAACATAACCCGCAGTAAAATTCGATACGAATCCATCAATGTCGCTGTTCGAGTGTTCGTGTACTCGATCGATCATTCTGACGTCAGTGTGAAAAATGGTTTGCTTTTCCCTGCAAGGTTTCTGTTTGCGGAGCTGGTGAACAACACGCCATTCCTCTTCGAGTACCGGTCCGAGACGGACACGTGGCAGCAGTCGGAGGCGGTCCTGGCCGAGGGCGAGGGGGCAGAGCCAGCGGCGAGGGCGGCCGCCCCAGACGGAGACGGCGGCGGCACGTACCTCTGCGCGGCGCACGCCGGGCCAGACTGCGTGATGGTGTACGCCGGGCCGCGCGCGGACGACCGCCCGGTCTTCTTCCGGCCCCGGTTCCCGAACGCCGCCGCGGGACACGGCGGGGAGCGGCAGCACGTGTACGGCGACGGGAGCGCGGCCGTGGTGCGGTCGGCGGCGATCGACGACCCGACGAGCCGGACCCGGGTGAAGGTGGTGACGGGCGTGGACCTGTACGGGTTCGGGGCCGGCGCCGTGGGCGGCGACTGGGAGCTGGTGGCCAGCGTGCCGGGCGACCTGGTGGAAGGGTTCCGGAAGCCGTACGCCGCCATGACGGGCCTGCTGGCGGAGCGGGAGGGCGTGGTCCGGCTGGTGCTCATCTCCAACTGCCGGGGCGCGTGGGACCTGGTGTGGCTGTCGTACGACCGCGCGCGCCGCGAGTGGCGGTGGGTGCCCGTGCCGGACTGGGGCAGCAGCAAGGGGCTCAACATGGCCGGCATCGCCGTCTCCTCCACCTTCTCCCGCCTCTGGCCGCTGGCCGCGCCTGCGCCGGCGTCCAGCAGCAGCAGCAGCCACCAGTGAAGCGAAAGCGATGATCCGGGAGCCCGTGTCGTCGCATGTTGATGCGCGCGCGCGCGTGCTGTACGTGTACGTACAGGGGGGTGTGTGTGTGTGCGCGCGTGCGTGCGAGAGTGGGCGAGTGCTGCTGGGGGTCCAACGCGCGCGCGGCCGTGTCCCCCAGTCCCCCACGCCACGAGATGTGAGCGGGCGGTTCGTCGTTTCCATGTGGAGTGGGGGCCATGGCGTGGCGTGGCGTGGCGTGGCGTGGCATGATCCCGCATCATAGCTTCGCCGATGGGGACAATGCCCGTGAGAGCGAAATGTTTCAGATAAGGAATGGCTAGTGGTGTGTCATGTGTGCGTGCTTCTTTCTATTTTGTATAATACAGCTACTACTTCAAGTTTATGGAGTGTTTAACATGACTCTTTTAGAGGAGCTCGAGCCGGCTCATTCAAAACAGTTCTGACTCCTCTACTTTTTACTAGGAGACTCCTCTGCTTTTTACTAGGAAACGGTTGAGAAAGGCTTAGCTGAATGTACTGTACTTGCATCATCAACTTAAATCGCGGCAATGTGCGACAACACGTGGCAAAGCACCTTCCTCTCTCTCTCTCTCTCTCAGATCAGCGAACAGGCTCAATTCTACCCTGTGGAGGGAAGCTCACTTTACCCTCTTGCAGCTGCATCAATGCAGCCTTGCCATGTCTTTCTGCAGAATTGAGCACAGGGACACCCCATTCTGTCGCATTTAAGCGAGCGCTCTTGCATTATATATGCTGTTTTTGTTTTCTTTTTCATCATCAATGTTCGCTGCAATAATATTCTGCGGTCTTATTCTAAACAAGGAAGAATTAATCAAACTAATTCGGTGGTTCATAATCATAAGCCATCATACAAGCCACAAGCGGTCAACTTCAGGTCCCAGGGTTTCTTCTGGACTGTTCCGATGGCTATTGCCCTCGACGTCGCTACCGAAGTACACAGATTAGTGAGAAAGACTGGATGGAGAAAACGGGTCGCATGCTTATGCCATCTCCACTCCACCAGGCACACGAGTAAAGCACAGGGACAGCAGTTGGGCACACAGGAAGAGCGCTCGCTTAAAAGCGACAGAACGGGGGGGCGTTGTGCATCCATCCGAATGTAGGTGCTCCATCCCCGTCGATTTGCATCTTTAGCATCTCATGACACAAAAGCAAATAATAGTTCTGAGGCTTCAAACCCCAAGAGTCCAAGAGTTTTATCCACTGAGGCTTAATTTAGAAACTCCAATCCCTCCGGGATCCCGGACTTTTCCCTGCATGAGTAATTCATGGGGATATCATTTTAACTATCATTCTACTTTTTATTGGGGTGGGGGTTCATCCATGAGTTTTGTTCCAAAGAAGTGCTTATGGGTAGGTCAAATACTGTAAATAACAGAATGCAACAGTGGCATTCTGAAGAAACAATCAATTCTGTTTTGGAAGAACCAATCAATCACTTCACCAGGTATTGGTAAACTCCCTTGGATCGACTGATGAATGAATATCTGATAGGCCATTGGCGTTCTTGGTTGCTCGTGTAGTACAGGCAGCCTAGTGTGCTGTTTTCCCCACCGTTGCTGTACCATCGCCGGCAATATTCCTGAGCTGACCTGGTGCTGACAAAGCCAAGCTAGGTGGCCTCACATGGCGTTGCAACTTTTGCCCTCTCAGCTCTCGGACGGTCGTTACTGCATTTCCGAGTACCTCTCATGGCAGCAGTGGAAGAGTGAGAAAGTAAATCGGATAATCAGTTTGATGTGATCCATGCTCCAGCATTAGCAAACAACAAAATCAGGCCCTGGATCATGATGCTCACTGGAATGAGCGGTGGGGAAACGCGGTTCAACCCTCACGGCGCAAGATTCTCAGCTCCTAGTTCAATTTCAGATCAATTCAGATTATTTTCAGCTCAAATTTGGGTGGCATTCCGATTATTTTCATCAAGAATCCAAATTCAAGCGAGTTCAATTTCACATTCTTTTCACCTCCAAATAGTTTTGGTGGCACTCTCGATAATTTTCATCAAGAATCTGAATTCAAGCGGTTCCAAACGACACCCCTTGTTGGATGCGTTATGTTTCAACTTTTGAAGGCGCACTTATCGTCTCCTGCTGAACATTCAGCTAATACTACTGAAGACAACCACGCATCAAGCTCATTTCTTTACTGTGACATGATTCAGTTCAGAAAAAAAAAACAATTTATGCATTTGACGTCGGCACAAAGGGTCGGGGCCATTTCCAGAACGGCATTCACTGTCGGCTGTCAAAATTTGCTCATGTTACAAAGAAAAGTTACTAGCAGCTTGACGCTGCACACTGTTACAAACTTGAAAGCCATGAATTATTTTTACCGATTATTTCTGCTCACTGTAATCACTCTCCTAACTACAACTTCTGATGATGAAGCTATTGAATGGGGGATGAGTTCGACGGTGAGCTCTCTGTTCCAGTTGCTTGGCTCGTCACAGATCCATTTGTCTGCTCCACCGGTACATCACCAGTGCCTTCTGCAGGCGCCTTAAGTAGCGAGGGTTCTACTTTCTCTTGGGCAGCCTTCTCCTTCTTCAGGTCTTCCTTAGCCAAGGCCGAGAACTGCTTGTCCAATGAGTTTGCTGCGCCTAGCCACGCGAGAACAATGACCAGCAGTATGCCGCCAAGGTATGGAGTTGAATTTGCCAGGGATCCAAACGTCAGGATCATGAATTGTTGGATAAGTGCACCACCGGATTTGCCCAGTGGGTTGCAAACAACATCAATGGCCGCTTTTCCTTTTACCTGCAAACAGAGGGAACTGGAGTTGGTATGTGCAGTATAATCATGGTGCAGACAGTGGGACATCAAGAATCATTGAGCCACCCACACATGATTCTAAGTTCGAGGACATTTGGGAAAAACAGTACGATGTTCACAAGACCTGACTTAATTGAAAAGCATTAGTTATCATATCTGCCATGTAGTCACACATGACATGCAGGTATATAACGAATGCCATTTTTATAGCTACACTACAGGACCAAGATACATACGATATTTAACAGGCTTTAGAAAAGACCATATGCATCATCAGAAATTAAGTCACATGAGAATAGTAAGAAGATATAATCCAGAAAGATTAACAAACCTTCATATCTTCATCCAAAGGAATATAAGCCATTTCCTTGCATGGGTCAAATAAACTGTACTTTGCACTCTTGCTAAATATGTTTTGCATGGCGCCCACATAAACGGCTGCCAGTAGAGGGGTCATACCCATCGTGGCAAGCATAGGAGTCAGTGGCTGTCCAAACAAGATCAGAGAGAAGAATCCGGCACCAGTCAGCAACAGAACAGTGGGGGTGATCATTGCAGCCACACCCCAGCCAAATTTTCGTAGTATATATCGTCCTAACAGCATCATTGTGAAAGTTGCAATTCCAGTTGCGGTCGAGAAATCACCCATGAAAGATGAGTATTCATTTGGACTAGGGAACTGCAGTGAATAAGAAAAGTGTTACTGAATACTGAAAATAGATAACAGTAGGAACAAAGCAATATGAAAAGAACAGATAGTTGAGAAAGATTACCTGTGCCTTGAGTTTTGATTTCCATGTGACTTCGACAAGATTGATACTAATGCCGTAAGCAACCACTAAGGTGGCTAGATCCCTCACATACCTCGAGGAGAGCAGAACCTTCAGACTCTCTTTCATACCAAGTTTAGGCTTTTCCTGTTGAATAAATCGTTACCAGATTGAGTTGAGTAGCAATAAAAAGGGGAAAAAAGGGAGCATGATAAACCACAGGTACCAACCTTTTTCTTCTTACGATCAGACTTTGGAAGTGAAGGATCATTCAAAACAAACTTGTTCACTCCCCAATAGATGGAAGTTATGACCAGTCCAAGAAGTACCACTATGCTCATCATTCCTTTCAAAGATACTTCCCAGCCATCAATTCCAGGACCCAATGTCTTGCGCAAATTTGAGAAATACTTCACAGTACGCCCAGAAAAGATAAGGGCAATATTAGCCCCAAGGCCAAATAACGGGTAGAATTCCTTTGCTTCATCAACTGTGGTAATCTGAAAAAGAACATGAATCAGATCAAGCTGGAGCCTGAAGATTCAACATTTGATGAGAATTTCAACAAATGCGAATATAAAAAAAAATCCAAATTTCAGACACCGGAGTGCCATATAGAAACATAGAGCTGCTGCAAGGTACATGTTTCAGTTGGTCGGTCCTCCAATGGAAGCCCAAAAACCTAATCAACAACTCCACTGGAACTCTGCAACCAAGAGCAGCAGAAACCCCTCCCCCCTCCCCTATACAGCTCACCTTTAACCAGCTCTTGAAAATGGATCCATCAGTCAACAAGAGGGGATAATATCAATGCTCCTCGCGTGCAACATCTGGCTGACATGTCCATACTCCTCAAAGGTGCAACTTATTCAATCACTCAGATGATGGCTACTGCATTTAAGATGTCGCTCCATGGACTAAAAAGCTTTGAATCACTTATTAGAAAAACACTAATCCCTCCAGTCTAAGTACCTGTCGCCATTGACTTTCTATGGTCTTCGAGTTTTAACTCTGACCATTATTTTTTCTTATTAGAGTATAGATATAACATCTAATAAGCATGATATTATGAATATAGCTTTCAAGAAAAAACTACACATATGATTTTTATGTTTCCAAACTATTCTGAAAACTATTGGCAACCAAAATTCTAACAGTTTGACCATATTTTGGTCAAAGCCTCAAGTATTTGTAACTGGAGGGAGTAGTATCTAGCTGGAAATTCTTACTTGTGAACAGTTGAACACTCTTCATAATACTCCCAGTTAGAAACCTTCCCATCAAGCTAATGAGGGGAATTCACAGGAAAGAAACTCCCACAAGAGTTTGGATTGGAGGTAGAAAGGTTACATACTAGCACACATATGTGATAATAATACGATTGCAATAACCACAAAAACAAATTAAGAAACCAACAATCATGAGCTTAATGGTCCTTAAGAACACGTGGTTGATAATCTGGTTGTTGACAACTTCAGATGCTGAACTGAAGATACAGTTGAAACACATGCTGGTATACTTGGTGATTTTACAAAGGGAAAAAAAAGTCAACGAGAATGTTTTATGATTGATTGTTGTTTAAACAGAGTCTATTGATCCAAATAGTTGCTTCAGGAGTGGTGCCTTTGTGCAACCTTTTCATTTTTCAAAGTATATTGTGTATTGACTTATTAGCTAACTGATAACCATTGGCTGTTGTCTTTCTTTACTATCCAGACAAGCTTATTCCATGTTCTGATTTTCCCTTTCTTTTCTTGTTTTAAGCCTTTTTCACTCTGCATTGATTCTCTTGATGTCTATGTCACAGTGAGGCTTCCCCTATCATATCCCTCGTAAAACAAGAAATGGTAGTCGAATAAATAACAGACGAATATACCCAACCAGGGCCCTTCCTTTCTGGCCATAAAAGTAGCCCCAAGACAGAGACACGTTAGATTTGCAAAAGTAAAGGAGTTATAAAGTGTGAACCATATCCAGCCAAGTTGTTCAATGTAATAGACATCCACAACTAATTTAAGACTGACAATAGCTCAAACCTCATTTGGATCATGGAAAGTGAACAATAATGGAGCCCAGCATATTCATAAAAGAAAGCAACGAGCACCTAGATTTTTTAAGCCTGAAAGTTATGCAATACAATGAGCCAAGCTACAATGCAGGGCCTACTTAAAACCAAAATGTTTTATTACCAACCCATTATCCCACGAACAAACCACTCCCTGCCTAAACTAACCTGATAGAGACAAGTTTTAGCCTTCCATCTTTTGTCAGTGTTCAATAACCAAACCAACCAGTCAAATCATTATTAGCTATGAGATGGTTCAAAACAAGTTGTTTCACTATATAATTAAAGAAGCTATTAACATTACATGGTAATATTGATCCAAGAATCCAAATTTCAGACTGACCTGATTCGCAAACCCCCAGAAGAGCACAGAGATGACGACGCTGCCCCAGAGCTCAGCCATAACATAGAACAAGCAGAAGCTCCAAATCCTCAGTATCGCGACGGGGCCAAGGAAGCTCGGGCCGAGCGCGGCGAGAAGCTTGTCCGCGAGCGCGGTGGGATGGATGACGTCCCTGAGCGGGTAGAGCACGAAGGCGAAGGCGCCGAAGAAGGCGATGAAGGGGAAGATGACGGTGTAGAAGAGCGCCTCCCGTGAGAGAACGTTGGAGAGCTTGGTGTAGAGGAGCATGAATCCGATGGCCATGGGCAGGTTGACCCAGGTCTTGAGGAACGGGATGATCTCGGCGCTGCTCCCCTTGGCGGTGACCACCAGCACGTCCTTGGTGTCCCGCAGGATGGTGTAGTTGAAGAGGATGCAGAAGAACATGAGCCCCAGCGGCACGATCTTCTTGAGCGTCTTCACGTCGATGCCGAGGAACTTTGTACTGGACTCCTCCGGCTGCGGCGCCGGCGCCGGCACCGCCGCCGCCGCCTGGGCGCGGAAGGACACGTCACCGCCAGCGCTGGCCGCTCTCCGCTTCAGGAACCCATTCCCCAGAACCGCATCGTGCCGCGGGAGGAAGGGGCCTCTCGACGCGAGGAGCGGGGACTGGAGCGCCGCGGGCTTGGCGGCGGGGGTGAGGGAGACTGCCCGCGGGCGCGGGAGTGGGAGAGGGAGGCGCAGGCCGGCGCGGGGAGGGAGGGCGGCGGGCCGGGCGTGCAGGAGGGCGCGCGACTCCATGGGTGCCGTGCCGTGGCTTTTGCCGGTGGCGGCGGCGCTCCGGTCACTCGGCGTGCCCGCCTCCGCCGGGTGGCTGGTCCAAGAGGACCCCGAGACGCGAATTGGGGGGGAAAGCAGGTGAGGGGGGGAAGTAGGTCGCGGCGCGGCGGTGGAGGAGCGTTATTATTAAACGATCGCGCGTTCTTCGTATGGCGATCCGATCGGCCGTTGGTTTGCGGGTCGGAAACGATCTCGGCGGTTGATGCGGGAGCGGGGTTGGTGTTGCTAGTGGGCGGAACGAGACACGCCGCCCGACGCAGTTTCTTTCGAGTCAGCACCCGGCAGCGGCGGCCTGGCTCGGCCACCCGCCGCGGCCGCCCGTGTGCTTGTCCCCCTGACCCGCCTGTAAAAGAGAGGCTTGTTTACGACTTCCCATGCTATCTCGTCGTAAACAGAGAGGCTTGTTTTCTCGTCGTAAGCATTTGTATTATATTGATAGTGGTTTAGTTTATCAATACTTCATCCCAGTAGAGTGATACTGATGGCCATCAATATTGTTTTCTTACATTATTGGAAGAGTTATTGTAGCAAATCGCTAATAATCTCCTCCAATACATGATATCTAGTTAGCAGTTTTCTTCTTCTTTCTCATTCTTTCTCCTCTCTCTCTCTCTCTCCTTTCTCCAGGCAACCGAGCATGGCCTCCGGTCATCGCACCCTATCGGCATGGCCTCCAGGCAACCGTGCATGGCTAAGTCACCATGCAACTTGCCGGCGACCGTGACCATTGCCACCACACGGCCTCCGGCGACTTCTCCCATGGCCTCAAGTGATTGTTACCTCGGTCGCGACTCGGCCAGCCATGGTTGCGCTGGCATCTTCGCCCACTGTCGGCCCCCGACATTAAGGCGAAACCGGCCATCGTGGAGGATAGGAAGGGCTCGTCCCACAAATCCCCACCCCCGCTGCATGGAGAAGACCCTGTGGACACGTTCGAGATCCCTCCGTGTCCGCGCTCTACCATGACGACGAGGATCGCCGCGATGATAATGAACTTCCATATTGGGAGAGATATATAACCCCCTCTATTTGAGGCGAGATGGAGAAGATTTTAGTGGCCATAAAAAAAGAATTATATTGAAAGATTATTGGAGCACAAAAAGAGATCATCACCCCCAATTTTATGGGATGATGAGTGATCTTGGAGAAGTATCGAAGATGCTCTGTAACACCCGAAATACTGATTTTCAATTTATAGGATTTAATTTAATTTAATTAAGTGTTTTTGTGGGCATTTGAATCTAGCAAACAAATAATTTTGTGAAAATTAAAACTCATCATAAGTTC
>Ga0182004_10005362_pt1 | contig 10439 bp, 12 predicted proteins | sample Sormic07211540_1_FD_120479 | JGI IMG/M metagenome (GOLD analysis project Ga0182004, IMG submission 120479) | Endophyte microbial communities from Sorghum bicolor roots, Mead, Nebraska, USA - 072115-40_1 MetaG | ecosystem: Host-associated > Plants > Roots > Unclassified | place: USA: Nebraska...
CATGCATGTGCCGCAAGATTCGATGTGACGGAGAATCTTGTAAAATTTTGGGTTTTTGGGTGTATCTAAACAAGGCCTTAGCTAGAGTGTGATGTGTGAAACGAATGAGGCTCTACGTAGAACAGTGGAGATGGAGAGCCTCCGTGTTCAGCGGTAAGACGAGCTAGAAATGGCAGAAATCGAGTCACGAAAGCGAAAAAGGGCAGCAAAAAGTTCGGGGGCGCACATCCCCACCGACTATCTCTTTTCCATGTCCCCATCCGGCCGCCCATGGAGATGGACACCTGCTCCTCACGTGACCTGCGACCGAGCCAACCGCCTAGCAGAATTTTATCAGGAACCCAGTTTCATCCCTGTACGACTTGATAAATTTATTTCTCATATATAGGCCTTGTTTATTTCCTAAAAAATTTTGCAAAATATTCGAGATCCACCGTCATATCGAATCTCACGGCACATGCATGCAGCATTAAATATAGATAAAAAAAATAACTAATTGTATAGTTTGTCTGTAATTTGCTAAACAAATCTTTTGAGCCTAGTTAAGCTATGATTAGATCATATTCGTCAAATACAAACGAAAATACTATAATATTTATTTTTAAAAGAATTGCAACTAAACAAGGCCATAATATATATATGATTTTTATGTTCTACCACATCATTGACATTTTCTCTATTCTTTTTTTACAAGAAACAACTTAACATCACATGGCCTCTCGAAATACGCTTTAACTCTAGGGCAGATCTACCCCCAAGTTAAAGAATGAAGCGACATGCATTCCCCTCCCCCCCACCCCCCCACCACACACACACACACACACACACGATCTGGAATCTAGCAGGCAAAATGCTTTGCCACCTTTTGGACATGGGTCTTCCCTCAAAGGTAGCTTTAGGATCGATGAGGGATGAAGACGAAGGACAGCTGAATCGATCACAGGATTCCATGTCCCCCCTTGGGCATGTTACATATACATGCCGCATGTATTTGTGTGTGTGTGTGTGAAAGTGAAACAATAATTACGATAAACCTACCTCTACGTAGAACGCAGGAGCGCGCACTGAGATAGATTAGAAATGGCAGAAAGCGCCGTGTGATCAGTCACAAAAGAGAGAAAGGGCCGCAAAAGTTGGAGGACATCCCGCCGACCATCTCCTTTCCTTGTCCCCATCCGGCCGTCCATGGAGATGCATGGACACCCCTGCTCTCGGTGTCGATCCAATCCTCACATGACCAGCGACCGATTCAATTATTCATCCGCGCGCCCAAAATGTATCTGAGTATGAGACTGTAGTAACACTCAAATATGAGTCATATATATTTGAAATAAGCTAATCCTGAACTTGTCACTACTTATGGTAGATCGATTCGAACGGCCTCTCCCACTCTTCTTCTCTAGGTTCCGCAGGCTTAAAAGGGGCTCATGGGAGGCAAGCTGGCATGCGATGGGGATGGCGGGAGGACGGCGTTAGGGTTTCGGCCAGGGGCGAAGGTACACTGTCAGTAGGGGGTGCAAATGCACCAACCCAAATTTTTTAAAAAAACAGTAGTTTTGGTTTAAATTTCACCATATATGTACCATCCCTTATATAAGTATACGCACCCACAAGTTAAGCACACCACCCTTTGATTTATTCTAGCTTCGCTACTGGTTCCGGCGGTGGTGGAAGGGCAGGAGCGCTCATGGTCATAGCGGCGGCAAGAGAGGAAGAAGGGAAGAAGAAGACTCTTGCGAGCGATAGGGTCTCACTAGAGCCTTACAGTGCAGTGGGGAATGACAAATATACAGAGCCGCAACGGGACGGTGGGCAGCGATGACAAATCAAGAAGATGAAGAAAAACAGTGAAGAAAAATATTGAATGTTCCAACACTCGAGCGGTAGATAGATAGACTGAATAAAATTGTAACCCTATGCATGTATGCAAAGTTATGGGAGCACATGATGACATGACCCCGTAGATCTTCACACTTCTACGGCCATAGCTGTATAGCCTATAGGCTTTTGACTATTGATTAGTGAACAAAGCTGCAGACTAAAGTACTCCGTATGCGTACACATTTCTGTATGCATGTGTAATCCGCGTCCTCTGCGTGCGAAACGAGCTGGCACTACGTAGGACCCATTAGGATTCGGTCCATGAAGCAGAGAGGGGCTGATGAGCTGAGTCACAAAAAGAGGGGAAAATTGGATGAGAGACGATCCTTCTGGTGCAGCCATGGGACACATCACGATTCGGTTCAGGAAGTAGAGAGCAGCTGATGAGCTGAGTCAGGATTCAGCATAGGAAGAGGAAAAGAAGTTTCTTTTTTTAAAAAAAATAAAGGCAAAGATAAATTATGCCCCATGCATGGAGAGCACATGACATTTGATCCCCATGGTTAGTGCTCACTTTTAGGGCAAACAAACAAATATTGCCACCTTACCAATAGCCATAGGTGACAGGCTGTTGAACAATGCTATAGTACTTGCTACCATCTACTCCATTCGTCTCAAAATAACTATCGTTTGCACTTTCCAACAAACAACTTTGACTAAATATATATATTAAAAAATAATAATATTTATGGTACATAATTATTATCATTGAAAAAATCTTTAAATCTAAACTTTTAATAAATTTATTTAAAGATGCAAATATTATACATATTTTCTATAAATCGAGTCAAACTTATAGGACGAAAACCAATAACGACAGTTAATTTGGAACAGAGAAAATATACAAGAATAAATATAAAAAGAAACAAAGTAAATTAATGGCATGGCCAGCGACCATATTACTAAGTCCTGACATGAGGCTCCAAAGAATTAAGAGAAAAAGTTGCACAAAAATAGTTACAAGCAGAAAAAATAATTTCAAACGACCTAGAAGATATGTTTTGAGACGGGCACAAAGAACTTGCACAACCTCTGTACTTTGCAAATATTCAGATCTTACGAATTGGACAAGCAGATGACCATTGTGCGACTATTGCACAGGTATTGCGGGAGTGGATCAACCTTTTTCTCCAAAAACAAAAAAAAAAAGGTTAGAACTCGCACAAGTTTTGCAACTATCTACCAAATTCTCAGAGAACAGAGAAGCATTGCTAGCCCCAAGGTGAGATTCTGAAATTAAAATGGTGGGTATCTTGGTGCAGACTGCAGCAGACGCACCACAGTTTATGACCTGCTTTGCAACAACCAAAGAGATTTGGTGGAAAAAAAACATTGGCTCAAGTAAAAGTGTTAAGCCAAGCCGGGTGATCTCACATGACCTATACATCCTTCTGTTATAACTAGATGAGATCACCACTGCGGAAACAAGGGTGCTTTCAAGTTTATTTCAGCTAACAAAGGAATCTATGGTGAACGAAACCAACTGTACACTTCAATGTACAATGAACCAGTGAAATGGGAGGTGAGCCTAAAGGGGATCAGTAACTCTTCCAAGAGGCCGCCTCAGCCAGCACTAGACCTGCGGCTTGACGATCCTCACGCTGCTGTAGAAGCGCTTGAAGTCTTTAATAGCCTGTTCCTCGATCTGGATAGAGCGGATGGACGACGGAGCATCAGTCTCTGGCCTGAACCAGCGGTTGGGTATGTTGTCTTTCACACCACCAACCTCTGGTGATCCGCCATGGTGTGGTAAAGCGAAGCCTGATGTGTGGGTTTTCGGGCTGTGGGAGATGCCATGGTGCCGCTTCTCCTGAATGGAAATCATTTTTTAGTTAGGATTTTCAAAGGGGAGAACATTAAAACAGTCCTGGATGAAAATGAAAACACTACCTGCTGCATTTGTATGTCCCTGAGCGAAGGCCGTGATACATTGGGTGAGGTAGCAGAAGATGACCATGGTGGCGTGCTCTTGTCACCTTCAGAAGAAGGCACTGCACGAGCAGGTGTGACAGCTATTGGGCTTGAGTGTGAATCTGGAATGAATGAAGAAAGTCGCACACGCCCAGCACTATCAGGTGAGTTCTCATAGCGGTCTTTTGCCTTGGCCGATGTGGGCTCATTTGTTTTACTCTGCTCACTCTGGATATCTCGAAGGGAAGCAGGTCCCTTGGTTATCTTTGCACCACCCCAGGCAGGTCCTTCAGGCTTTGGCGTGACAGGTACAACAGGGGCAGGGAGGCTTGGTTTTGGGGTGTCGTCGAGAGCACCACTCAGAAACAACGATAAGCCACCTTTCCTATTCTTCTTTTTTGATGAAGTTGGTTGCGAAGCTTTCTTCTCCAATGGAGAAGCAATGTCTTTTGTGTTGCTGAAAGCGGCAGCCTCTATATGTTTGATTGGATCAGCAGCATACGCCTCCTGTTTCAATGTAGATACAGTTTTATCAGCAATTATGCTTTCTGAAGATAGTCAAATGAATCCAAGTAGCAGAATAGAAACCCAAAGCATTGTGGATGAATGCAAAATGTAGTGTATTAAAGCTAAAAGGTACAAGATTTCACATAGGGAGACAATACTTGGCCTTCCATGCAAGTAAAGCACAACAGGTGCTAAAAGAATAAAGTATGGGAGACCCTCTCAACTTTACGTCTTACTACTTGTAAGACTACAAAACAGAATAGTCACAAGAAAAACAGGGATCCAAAATAATAGTAAAATAGGAGTATAAACTAATACTTTGAAATTGTTAGCTCCTACAATACAAACATCTGGGATGATACTAATAAGCATATCTGCACAAAAAAAAGGAAAAAAAAAAGAAGAATCTACAAAAGGCAGAAACCATATAGAATCATTGGATGAGTGCAAATACGACATAATCTAACCTTTTCAGCAGAGACATTGACTGATAGAACTTCTTGAAGATCCTTAATGGGGATTTGTTGCCCAGGCTCACTTTTCACAGACGGAGTCTGTGTTGCCTGCTTGTTCTTTCTCTTCTGTTTCTTAGAAACCTCAGGTTTTCTGTTTGCCCTACCTTCTGCTGGACAAGCAGAGGAAGTTGAGTATGCCTCTGAGGGAACGCCAAGTTCAGAAAGTTCACCTTCAAGGGCAGCCCTAGACTCAAGCTTCGCTAGCTGCTGATTGTCAAGCTGATGACCTGCAAGTTGTTTAGCCTCAAGAATCTCAATTTGTTGCAGCTTCTTGCGAAGTGCTCTGATCTGCTTAGTAACAGCTTGTTCAGCAGTGCAGTCTTTCTGAAGGAAGTTGTCATGACTGGACATTGCAGATGGCCTTGATGCAGATTTCCCACATTTACGGGGCTTAGGGAATTCTCTTTCATCTTCCTCTACATCACTGTCAATGACAGCGGGATAGGTAGCTGTCATTGTGGGAAGACGGCGCTGACTCCAAGGCTCCGAGGATTTCTCATCTAGTAATTTCTCTAAGTTCACAAGAATTTCAGGAGAAGCATTCATAATTGAAGGAGCTCCCACTGTGAAAATATAATCGAGATTGCGAATAGCTAAATCCTGCAGGATATTCAACAACCGAGTATCAGCAACATCTATACCTATATATGGAATTTCACAAGCAACGGTTGCATTGAAGAGAGATAAACACAAAACATACAGTAACAGAAAGACTAGTGCTTGTAAGCTGCAGCACACCAGAGCATTATGAATTTATGCCCATTACCTCACAATGCTTCTTTAGCTCCTTGGCTTCCAAGGAATCAGCAACTTCAAGAAGTTGTATTGCGTTTTTTGGCTCTAACAAATACTCAACTGCAACCTTCTCACAGAGGCTTTTCAAGCTAGGCACACCTTTGCTCATTTCACCACTGCTTCCTGATAAACCACTGTTGGGCTGAACATCATTAAACAGGATATCTTCATCCAACTCTTCTGTTCCACTGTTCCATTCTAACATGGATTTTCTGCCTTGGCTTTTAGGTTTGGGCGGATACTCAGGATGGTATATACTTGAGAGCACAAGCATATGTGTTTCACCAACACAAACAGATGTTGCTCGCTTAACACCATGCACCCGAGTGAAAATTGGCATTTCGTCCTTACGTTTCTTTGCATCCCACATGAAAACATCACCTGTTGATGTAGCCACAGCAGTCCAGTACTTTCCAGCCGAGATGTTCACAATATCCCTTCCACACATTGAAAAGATCTGTACAGAGATGATGTTATGCAAACCTGAACAAACTACTGCTATAATACCAATTAAGATCTTAGCAGGTAAGAACCCAAACCTGCTGGCATTTTAGATCAGGATCTGATGAAACCCAGTAGAAAAGAGCACCATCAGCTGTTAAAGCAGTACTGTGTGTGGTTCCAGCAGCCACTGAAATCACTTGAAGCCGTTCCATACGATGAAACTTCAGATTTGTATTCCCACCCTTCTTAAGGCATCGAGCTACTACAACACGCCGTGGGGTGACAAGGCGATGTCCCCAAGAGAACACCTGAAAAAAAGGATTAAATCAATCGATCTGTTCAGTTCTCATAATGCAAGAACATGTAAAAATCAAGCTTCAAAGAATACCAACTTACCTCTCCATCAACTCCCAACACTATTGTATGATACTTTGCTGCAGATACACCTCTAAATACTTTTCCTTTCAAGTACTCCACCATTCTTGGCATACAATTTGATGCTGAGTTTGAAGTGCCATATCCTAGTTGGCCCTCCTTATTGCAACCCCAGGTGAATACTTCGCCAGTATCAGCAACTGCAGCAGAGTGCTTGTTTGCAGCAGCTACAGAAATTATCCTTTGCTTAAGCGAACTAACACGCCTTGGTGTTGGTTGGGTATCAACAGAAGGGTAACCAAGCTGACCCTCTGCATCATTCAGAGGACTTCGTTACAGGCCACAAGGGGAAAATAATATTATTAGGAAGGACAAAAAGGACATGAAATATGTGCCCAAGGTTCATGTTGCCTAAAAATGCCTTTAAAATGCACCACACGTACCTCTATTTGATCCCCAGGTAAACAATTCCCCCGTCTCTGTAGCAATCACAGTATGATGTTTGGCTGCAGCGACAACATTAACTCGCTTACGGCCTAATCCTACTGTCACTTGGCGAGGGGTAATCACAGCAGTTGTCTGGCCACTGTAACAGAATGACAGTTTTCGTAACTTACTCAACAATGGTGAAAATTTTACACAGGAGAAGAGACATTACTGCTCAACTACTTTGGCTTACAATTATTCCAATTTAGTCTTCATTAATACTCTATCACATTTGACTTTGAACAGCTAAAAGTCTTTGGTGCATTTCTTTGACCACTATTTTGTTCTAGAGTATATTCTCAAAAGTCTTTAAATTATGAAATTTTGCAAGTATTCGATGCAACTCTACACATATAATTACATGTTTTCAAAGTAAACAATTTAAAAGCCATTGCTGTTTGCAGTTTTTAGGGTTTGACTAAATCTTGTCCTAAGCAACATGTTTATGTGACCAGAGGGAGTATCTAATCCATAGGTACTAACAAAAGTGACGAGGAAACAATTTTCTGATCTGTTTAAGAAACAACTCGTTTTAACATCATGCAATTCCTCACCTTTGAATATCTGGATGACCAAGACGACCACCTCGACCAAATCCCCATGTGTATAGTTCACCATCATAACTAACTGCTACACTATGGAACTTCGATGCAGCAACTGTTTTGATATATGATCCATGCAAGGTATCTACTTTGCATGGTAGTTTTTGTATGTGGGCATTGCCAGTTCCCAGCTGATAATTTGTCCCACTTCCCCAACTGAAGACTTCCGTTGCAACTAAAATTAAAAAAAAAGGAAATAAAAACTTTCATAAAGCAAGCTAAATTGCCAAGAGGGCATCAGACTAGATAGAATATAAGAGAGCAATTTCTTGGGACAGAAGAAAGCTACCTGCATCCGGAAAATCTCCATTGGCCTGTGATACTGGACAGGAGAGAAGGTCAACAGGTGTACGACCCTTAGTGTCCTCCAAAGTGAGGGAAGCACCAAACTGTAAAAGAACACCAGCAATACACAGGTGACCAAAATGGAGCGCTCTATGCAGGCTACTCCAGCCAGATTCTCCATCCTGCAACAGTGGAAATTTTGTGAGAATTTACACGCAAAACCAAAAGATCAATAAGCAAAATCAAGCAAGTACCAAAATAAAGAAAAATTGATAGTCAAAATGATTGTATCTGCATGATGTTCTGTAAAGCCACTTTTTTTTTGGTTTGATACAGCTGAGGCTGTTACTGGGATTATAACTAAACGAAAATAATGCTCAAAGCAAAGATAAACAGAGGAAGCACGCTAAAAGGTGTGCATACCCTTGCATCTGGATCAGCGCCAGCATCTAGGAGTCTCCTCACGATGGGTAGATGATTTCTCCAGGTTGCAAGGTGGAGTGCACTAAGGCCAAATGCATTTCTACCATCAATATTCCCACCACTCCTTTTCAACAAGGCCAAAGCAGATTCTACTTCAGCTATTGACCCTTGTTTGGAAACAAGGCACAGATCCTTAAGAGAGCTTCCAGGAGAAGGTTTGCGGATAGCTGATTGCTTTGATGTGCCTGGTGGAGATATCGAAGTCTCCATGAAATTTCAGGAACACACACAGTATCTACATGATTATTGAGGTAAATAAGTACTCCATCAAAATAACATTAGAAACCATTTTTCCCCTAAATGTGATATAGTACCTGAAAGAGCAGGCCAACTGCTGAACTTCTTCGCACTATCTGGACTGTTTCTTACTGCTAATGTTACAGCTGATGTTGTTCTTAGTAGAAGTACAGTTCTGGTGTAATTACAATTGTATATCTACCAGGAGAAATGCTTAAGTGGACATCATCTCCATTATCTAAGATAGTTTCCCTATGCTAAGAAACTACCCACATAACCTAAAATAGCATGATGCTATATCTTCATTTTGAGTAAAATTATTATTATTAGAGAGCCGCGAGCTACAAGGCCATTGCCACGCCGAGACTTGATGCTAATTAGAGAACCACTAAAGAGTATACATCAACCTGCATGATGAGTAAAATGGAGGCAGATGAGTAAACGATATAATGCGGGAAATTACAATGTCATTAAAATAATGATTGAATGAATGCTCTGAATTATATGCCTGATAACTGGAAAATGAACTAGTTTTTAAGAAATGCAAAAACAATCAATCATACAAAATGAAATTGACATCGCGCCATTAGAGAATGCACATCCAAGTTTAAGAATGAATTTGCAACATGGAAAAATTACATTGCTGATTGTCAAGCATAAACACAACATTTCTGATAAGAATAAGAAGTCTAACTTCAACAAAAGGTAAACACCTACCTTCAAGTCTTGGGATTACGCATCTTATGCAATTCTATATTATCAATCAAAAGTTGACCTACCACAGCAAACTTATAAATATGCACCCAACTTGATAGAGAAATAGAACTCCGACCTGTGCTTTTGCAATCATGGTCTTATTTCGCAGAAAAGGAATCATATCTAGCGCTGATGTGAATGATAAACTAACACATCCATTATAGTATCAAGACCGTGGAATGGCACAGGTGGGTAAAAATGGAACATCACTAGTAACATTTCTTAGTCTGTAGCATCGAACATGGGAGTCAAGTCGGTAACAGTGAAAAAAAAACAAAGAAAGAAATCAAAACAAAAACGAAAGACATGCTTGTAAAATGCCCCCAACCACCATAAACGCATTTAATTAGCATACATACATGGTATTAAATTAACACAGGGTAGAATGTCTAACAAATACTACTTGAGATTAATAACGTATCATCGATATCAATTCAGAACTCAACCATAAATTCCCCATAGACAACAATACGATACACACTGCACGATCCTTCTCAGGACGAACTGAACAAATCCGCGCAAATCCCCGAAACAAATTGCAAGTAATAGCACTCCAGCACGCTGTGAAACAACTGGACGGCCGGAAGCATCCAGCAATCCAGCTCCAGGAAGAAAAGATTTGGTTTTGACCGCTCGCGACAACACAGAAGATCCCCGCGAAACATCATGAGCAAAGCAATCAGAGATGGGGCATCCTTACCAGCAAAAGAAATAATCCGGATTGCTGGATCTGAAGAGAGTGCAGAGGTTGGGGGGAAGAAAAGGAATGGCGGCCTCTGGATTGGACCTCCCCTGCACAGGCTCCTCAAGAACGCATCTTTGGCTCTTCGCCCCGGCTCTCCTCCCTACCTATCTCTCTCCCTCGCTAGGCTCCGTGAGGGAGGGCACGCTGCGTTTATCAGGGGAGGGTCAGGTACTACGGGATCTCCGGGACGGGAATATGCCTCCGGCTCCGGGGCTCCGCCGCAGGAACTGTTTTTTTTTCCCTCGTGTGTGTGATCTTCTTGGGCTGGGAGTATTTTGAGGAGAGGAGAGGGAGAGAGAGATACGGTGATTATACGTGAACGGAATTTTGAGATCATATACACGGTATGGTATGTGATCGGAAAATAAGACGTGGAGTGGGGAAACGAGTTTGTTTGTTGGTTGGATTTTAGTTAGG
>Ga0182004_10005363_pt1 | contig 10438 bp, 8 predicted proteins | sample Sormic07211540_1_FD_120479 | JGI IMG/M metagenome (GOLD analysis project Ga0182004, IMG submission 120479) | Endophyte microbial communities from Sorghum bicolor roots, Mead, Nebraska, USA - 072115-40_1 MetaG | ecosystem: Host-associated > Plants > Roots > Unclassified | place: USA: Nebraska...
GTGGGAACTTTTATAATTTGTCTGCCTAAATATTCTCCGCTGAAACGGTTTTTTGGGGTTTTTAAAAAAAAAAAAAACGGGGGGGGGGACCCCCCCCCCCCCCCCCCCCTTTGACCGTCAAAAAAAAAATAATTCTCCGTTAGTTTCTTCTCTCCTCTCTCCTTTAGGATCCCAAGTGCTAATCGCTCTGGTCTGTGACTTGGAAATTCTGTCGGAGGAGCCTCAGCAATGTCTTTTCCCCCTCTCGAACAGCAATGCCTTTTTCCCCTCTCGAACAGCAATGCATATTTTCTTAGGAAAGGAAGCAGGTTAGGGTTTGAATTAGACAGGAATTAAAGTGAAAACTAATACTCCTAGAGCGGCAGGCACCCATTACGCTGGTACTGTGGCGAAGTCGACAATAGCGCCTGGTACGACAGTTATTCAACAGCCTCCACCAGATGATCAAGGACTAACTTTAATAGAATATAGGAGTAGATCCCAGCTACACTATTACGTATCATTAGGCCACAAAAGAAAATAAACTTACAGACAAAAGTTCTAACACAACAACCATGAAATGGTAGGATGTACAAGCCGTCTATGATTCATGATAACAAGACTTCAAAAAGGAAACCTCAAGGTCAAACGGCATTACAGAATTACAGCAGCACAGAAGGCTGCTTGTAATGGCACTCTTACACAGTTAGGCTACATTTTTCTAACGTAGCCATTTTGTTCCGTAGTTGTAGTCTATAGTAACTAGCAATCAAGGCGAGGTACTCCTAGAACTAGATAACAAAGTGTCCCTCCAATCATTCTGGCAACTGGCATAATGCATTTCTCTCTGATTGTCATCCATTTGCAACTGATTGAGGGCATTCGATGAGACTTCACCTTTAGAGAGGTGGTATGAACAATAAGTATAAGCTATAGTTAGTGATGTAGTATAAACCCAGTGAGCATCAGGTACCAAGTCAGCAACCAAGCCCATTTCCTGAGAACAGTGAACCATCAGTATTATGTAAACTGTTACCAAATAAACCCTAAAAATCAGGAAGAGATCATCTTACTGTTAGGAGCACGTGCTCAAAAGAAACCCATTCCCACCCCCTAGGCATCTACCGTCTTGAGACTAGTGTTTTCCTTCCAGACTTCTCTGCAAAACCTGTTAGCAGCAACCTCTGTCTGAATGTATGGTATGTCTCCAAGCTAGTCCCAGCCCACCTCTGGCAAAAACGCTCATCTGTGGGCACAAAGGAGCTCAGAGGAAATGGACCCTTTGGAGCTTTCTTCAATGAAACCAGAAAACGGTGGCGGGGACGGATCCTCTGATCAAGAGACAAGCTCAGATACATAGGATATTTCGTTAAGGATTGAACCTCATTCTTGAGTTCATTGACCAAGTAAAGATACTTTGGCTTGAGATTTTCCTCCAATGACAAAGATAGCACCTGACATGGAATGTGCAACAGTACATATACCATGAGACACATGTTCAATGAATAACGAACATAACTGAAAAAGGAAAGCAAGAATAGAAATAATAGGGAACAAAGACATGAGTGAAGTAATAATACCTGAGTAAGACTTGTCAATACTTTGAGAATGTCAGTGTTTCTCATACCAATGCTTCTCAGGAAATTTATTCGAGGTAAGATTCCATCCTCAATGCTGTAGTGAAGCAGCTGAGGGTGTTTTGTGACCATCTTAACTATGCTATCTTTGGGAGCGCCCAGTTCTTTTGTCAGGAAAAGCGATCGAGATTTCCATGCACTATCAATTTTCTGCACCAGAATCTGTGGGCTTAGCTGCACTACTTTCCCAACATCACTCTCCTCAATACCAACTTCCTCAATCAGATACCTTACTGTTGGCTTCAGAGAGTGCTCCACACTGTAAGAGAACATCGAAGGAGCAGCAGAAATAATTTGTCCTATTCGTGTATTCGGAACTCCAATGCTTACGAGAAAATCAACATGGGATTTCAGATTGCCAAGGGTGTATTCCAGAATCTGTGGCTGCCTGACCAGTATCCTCTTCATATCCTTGCTTTTAACCCCAGCACTTAGCAGGAAATCCAACCTTTCTTCTGCTGAAGCCTGACTGATTTGAAAGCAGGCCATGTGTCTCTCATAGATGTAAGTAAAATGAGACTCCTTTAGTCCAAATGTGCACAAGTAATCAATCAGCGGTAACCATTTGTCATCAAAGTCATAATCTTCTTGTAGTTTCTGGAACAGACTTCGAGAGATACTTGCATTTTTCAACTGCAACAACAAACAACGTTAACTCAGTGCACCCCGAAATCAATATGGACAGGTTACATTTACATGCTGAGTAATTTACCTCAACTTCACTATCCATGTTCTTAAGATCCATTGATGATCGTCCCACTTTACTCCTAGGATACAGGGACTTACTTTTTCCTGGACTGCCGTAGTTATCACGAGTTTTGGGTTGTCTTCCTTCCCAGTTTTCTTTTACCAGTGGAGGTTCCAATTCTGGAGAATTAGAGTTTAAGTACCAAGTAACCACTGTTTCTAAATAGATTTAGCATAGTTCTTAAGATACCTTGTCTCTTGCTTGAAGCACGAGGGCTGTTTGAATAAAGTACACCAGGATATTCCAAACCCGACATGTCATCCTGAAAAGGAAACCAAGCATAAAGTTAGGATAGTAGATATAGATGAAAATAACTAATGATAAGATTCCAATGTTACGTTCCATGGACAAATAAACAACAGGATATAAAAACACAATGTTTTTCCATGTTCAACATTTGCCTGTCATGTAATTCGAACTCAGAATTCAAAGATCTAATTTTATTGGGGTGCTCAGTGAAACATATGCATCTCAGGCAGTCATTACTGGAACACAACGGAAAAGTACTACATTCATAATGCATGCATACAATCTCTCTCTCTTTTTTAATATACACATATGGACTATGTTGGACTGATATTCAGTAAAAATGTGGTGCTGATCAGTTACGGGCATTCAGTTAAAACCTAAGCTAATCCTTTGAGCCATTATAGTGTTCCGTCACACTGCAGGAGATGTTTTTTTAACAGAGGTAACCTGACTTTTACCGAAAGCAAATGAAGGGAGGCACTCTCGCTCCATATTCAAATGTCTTCTGAAGAATATAGTGTTTGCAATATGGGTCACTGGGATTGGGAGGCAATCTGCCATTTATGCAGCTTCATACTTAGAAGCCATAATCTGTTGATGCTGATTCTGAGGAACACCGACCAAATGCTAATGATCAATCACGCCACACTACTTAGTTCCTTGTATTCACAATATGGCGCAGCTTGGGGAAACAGAGAGGGCACCAATAATGAATACAAACAATTTTACACCAGAGAAACATGTTAGAAGGAAACTGCAGGAGAACGCGAACATTACAAAGTCAGTAGTTCCAATCCTATAAGTCGAATCACATAAGTTGCAAAATGGTAGGCTAAACCTTACAGGTCACTAGATTTAAGGTAACTCTTCCATCATGGTTCGTTGCGTGCCTATACAAGGACACCCGTTTAGCTCGTTCAGCTCACGGTGCGAACTGTGTATTTGAAAGCCAATTGTGCTCCACATGCGAAACGCAAATAGCAAACGTCTTGTTCAATTGCTATTATTAATATGGCATTGATACGATGATATGATCCAAGGGTGGCAGAGATCAGGTGTCCCATCAAGCAAACCTATGGGGACGATGATAAGTGAGGAGTAGCTACTAGCAAATTGGCAATGGGGCTAACTTACATCGCTCTCGTAACCTTCGTCGTCATCCTCTTCGTCGAACTCCGCCTCCTCCTCATCGTCCTCGTCTAGGTCGTAGTAGGGGTCCCGGGAGCGGCGGACGCGGCGGTTGGGCTTGAGGAGGCGCACGTTGGTCTGGAGCGAGAACGCGACGCCGCCGGCGCGAGCGTGAAGGGCGGTCGCGGAAGCGGAGGCGCCATGGTCCCGGGAAGGGAGGAGGGCGGAGGGCCGGGCGGCGGCGAGCGGCCGCGGCAGCTGGAGCTGCAGCGCCATGGAGCGAGCGAGGGGGGATTGCGCGTACGGCGCGGCCTTGGATTTTTATTTTTGGATTATCTACGGCGGTGGGGGTCAGGGATCGGTGACGGTGAGTCGGTGAGGGGGGGCCGTTTGGATGGGGACGAAGGAAGAATCTTGCGGGCGGACTGACGTGGACCGCGGCGGGCAGCGGAATCGCACAGGGGAGGGGATGTCAGGAGGGTTTAACGCTACTGGGCCAAAACAAAGCTTGGGCCGCGAACTGCGGAGGATGGGCTGCAATCTGGGCGGCGGACTCAAGTCGCATGGTATAGGCTACGGCCTTTTTCTTATGCCACGGTCTAAAGTTTATTAATTGGGTGAAACTAATAAAAGACTAAATTTTAGATCACTTTGGCTCACTTATGTGATTTAATAATTTCAGGAAAAACTTATATGTCTAATGGATTTTTGTGGAGTTGTCTAATTTTTAGACATAACTTTAGACCCTTCTTTTGGAGTCTCTAGAGCCAAAGTGGTTATATGATTTGTTGCATGTTTGGATTATGAAACAAATAATCTTATTTTTTTATAAAAACACCAAAGCCAAATCTATATCTAAACCTAGTTATTTAATTATTTATTTAAAATAATATTAAAGCTTTATAGATAATAGAAAATAGTTATGGCTTCATGCTTCTTCAGAAAGAAACATAGGTCCACGAGGAAAAACAAGAAGCACACCCAAAGTTAAATCTTTTTACAAGGTTCTGGACTAGATATTGAGAGGGTACACAAAGTAATATACATTACTAGCTTGTTGCCTCCCATTTATAGGAACGAATGTAAACTGCTTGTTGGTTGTTTGAAACCAAACACCAAATAACAAGCTTGCCATAGAATCGATCATGATGGCACTAAAAAATGTTAAATCATTTCAGACTTACTACAGAAGTAACGAATCTTACTCTCTTCCAAATTCTTTTAGCTAATATTATCCTTTGTAAGTAACACAATATTTTTAAATGCCATAGTCAAATCTTGATTTTTAAGCGGACTATTATATGCTCCCTCCATCCTAAATTATAAGTCATTCTAAGAATCTTGTAGAGTCAAACTTTTTTAAATTTGACCAAATTTATATAATAAAATAATTATTATTGTGATACCAACTAAGTATCATTATATTCTTTTTAAATTATATTTTCATAGTATACTCACTTTACGTTACAAAATTTAGTATTTTTCTCTATAATTTTGGTCAAACGTGAAAATGTTTTAACTCTCTAAGATTCTTAGAATGACTTAGGCCTTGTTTAGTTCTAAAAATTTTTGTGAAATGGACATTGTAGTATTTTCGTTTGTATTTGACAAATATTGTCCAATCATGGACTAACTAGGCTCAAAAGATTCGTCTCGTCAATTCCGACAAAACTGTGCAATTAGTTTTTATTTTTTTTTATATTTAACACTCCATGCATGCGTCTAAAGATTCGATGTGACGGAGAATTTGCAAAAAAAAATTTAGAAACTAAACAAGGCCTTACAATTTGGGATGGATGGAGTACCAAATTTCTTGCAAAAAATTTAAGTCCATTAACACGATATCGGACTTCCTTGTGAAAGGAATTTGGAAGCAGCCCAATTCTCACGAGATATATGGAGTATAATCACACCGTCGTCGAAATCAAAATGGCCAAACTTATTGTCGACAGATCTTGGAAGATACGGCCAATGTCCAAATCGTATCAACATTAATTGCGTGGACTCTCACAGGGAAGTACTGCCAAGAATAGAAGAGGAGGATAAGCATGTCCATCAAAACACACCGATTTTTCTTCCGGAAAATAAAAGATTTTTCAGGGATAACGCCACGCCACGGGATCATCCGTCCACTCATCCACTGCCTCGTTTGGCCGCTACCACCATAGAGTCCACCGCGCAGGCGGCAGGCGGCAGGCAGCGCCGCACCAGGCAGTGACGCGCCACGGCTCACGAGTTGGGCGCAGGCACCAGGTGGTGTGGCCCACAGGAGCCGCGAGAGGGTTCTCCGGCCCGGGTCAACAAAACCTGACGGCGCGGAGCAGCCCGGCACTTCACACACCTCGCGCGCACACAGTCACCGTCTCGCCTCGCAGTCGCACTAGCACACACCCGTCCCCATCTCTCCCGGTCTCGCGCTCCTCTCCGCCGACCGCCGCGTCCGGCCGCGGCAACTCGACCTGCGACAGTCGCCATGGTGAGCTCGCCCTCCCTCGGTCCTCTGCCGTAGCGTATTCGGTCGATTTTTTTTCCTGTCTCTTGAAGAATCACAGCGGGGATGAAAAACGCTTGTTCTGCTTGGCTAGAACAATCCGCGTTGTTTTTTCGCAGATCAGCGTGCGATTCGATCCTCGGTCATGTCTAAACGTCTAGTTATCGTATTCTGACGCTGATCCGTCCACAGCTCGACGGTTCCTTTGGTGAATATTGTAATGCGTATGTAGTGAATATTGTAATGCGTATGTAGAATCTAGGTTCTGTGTGCCTGTGTGGTATATATAATTTTTTTTCCTGCGTGAGAAGATTAGATGATTCGCCCAGAAGAATCTGGTCTAGATTTTTAGATGGATCCAGTTTCTACAATTTATTTATTTCTGTCAGCCTCGTCTACCTTTCTGTCCCTTGTTTCTGTTTATTATAGCCAAGATTCTGATTCCACGAGCATCAAAGGAATCCAGGTTACAATCAAAGGTTAAGACACTTACTGTACGGGTCAAGAGCGGTTTCATCTTTTTGGGAACGTTGCTTCAAGATCTGCTTAAAAGTTATGCATGAATGCCATGTGTGTATTCCTATGCATCCAGTTAGTCATCTCCGTTCTTCAGAATTCTCTTTAGCTCAAACATTATCTTTTATGTTGTGATCTCTGTTCTTCCCATTGAAGGTTCAGAAAATTGGTGGTAAGGGGTGCCAGGTTTGGGATATGGACTAGCCACGTGTTGATTTTCCATATCGGGAATAACATGTGGTATCAGTAATTTCTGGCTTGCAAAATGCCAGGTTTTGGATACCGACTAGCCACGTGTTGATTTTCCATATCGTGAATCACGTGTGCTGTCAGTAATTTCTGGCTCGCAAAATGCCAGGTTTGGATACCGACTAGCCACGAGTTGATTTTCCATATCATGAATCACGTGTGCTGTCAGTAATTTCTGGCTCGCACAATGCCAGGTTTGCGATACCGACTAGCACGTGTTGATTTTTTTTAGAAAGGACGGCAAAAGCTTTGCCGTGGATCACGTATGCTGTCAGTAATTTCTGGCTCGCAAAATGGCAGGTTTGGGATACCTTCTAGTCACGTTGATTTTCCATATCGTGAATAACGTGTGCTATCAGTAATTTCTAGCTCGCAAAATGTCAGGCTTGAGATACGGACTAGCCACATGTTGATTTCCATATCGGGAATCACGTGTGCTGTCAGTAATTTCTGGCTCACAAAATGCCAGGTTTGGGATACCGACTAGCCATGTGTTGATTTTCCATATCGTGAATCACGTGTGCTGGTGTAGGATAAGTTTTGCATCATGTTTGCATGCAAACACATGATTCATAATTATTATTGTTTTTTTTAATGATAAGTTGATTTGCTTGGGCTTTCCGTGGGCTAGCCATTCTAATAGTCGTATATGGTAGAACAATTTCATGATTTGTGAAGATTTTTATTTGTCTCTCTAGGACACTTTCCAGAGGTGGAGAGTACTAATTCACCATGCGTTAATTAGGACTCCGTTAACTTGTTTCTGCTGAGATGGAATGGTTACAGGTTCATTTTTTAGAGCACCAAAGAAATGCTGTGGGCTTGATGTTCGTATTTCTCATAAGAATTTGCAGTATATTTCTTCTTCTAAGCTTTTAACAGCGAGTCCAAACTTGGTTATGCTTTCAAATCCTAAGTTTCAGTAGCATATCAATTATTATCTTTTAGGGAAATGAAAATTATATTCCCTTGACCAAGCAAATAGAAGAAGCCTCTAATTTTCAAAATGTTAGGGCAGATCTGAGCAAATCTGCCAATGGCACTATCCTTTTTCTGAAGTAACTGAAATACAGGGTGTGTAACATATTTTGTTTAAGTTACTGTTCCCTGTGCCATGTTAATTTGTATTTCAATTCCTTGGCACTGCACTGACCAAATGCAGTGTTTCTTTGTATCATCTCTTTGGACATGTTCTTGTCACATCATGTGGAATGATTTTTTTAATGATTCTGAACAGACTACCTCAAGGCGTCTTGCTGATAGGAAGATAGCACGATTTGAGAAGAATATCACAAAGAGGGGCTCTGTTCCTGAGACAGTCAAGAAGGCAAATGATTATCCTGTTGGGCCTATTCTTCTTGGGTTCTTTGTCTTCGTTGTCGTTGGATCATGTAAGTCCTTATGTTTATGATATTTTGTGGTTGATGGTCTTCCTGGATACTCTTTTGCCTTTAACAGTTGGTTGCATCTGCTGTCTGCCATCCTACCATATCTGTTCGGAACCATCTGTTCTAATATTTCAGTCATCATCAATCCTAAGTTCTCAACACAGTTTCTCGTCAGTTGTTATTTGTATTACAGCAACATGCTTATTATTTCAAAGGGTGATGCTTTATGTGCCTTGGCCAGCTAAATTGTGATAAACGATTAGTGGGCAGCATTTCTTTGCAAAGTAATTAGCACTTCAATTTTGAAGTTTGCACGATTGAACCTAAAATGATCTCATGGTTTACTCTAGATGTATTGGCTGACAATCGTAGGCATTAGCTGTTCCACTCTGATAACGATTTACAGTAGAATAGACTATAGAGGAGTAAAAAAAATTGCAGGCCAAGGGTTTTATGCCACCATAGTTATATACTTGCTCACTCAAATATCATGACTTTCAGAGAATTGTCAGTTCCATGTAGCCTGATCAGTTTCTTACCCTTTTGGTAGAAGCATATTATGGATTATTTGAATTTGCAGTTGAGTTGTTTACTCTCTTCTTCATGCAGCTCTCTTTCAGATCATCAAGACAGCATCAAACGCTGGTTTCTTCTGAGGAGAATTGGTCATTTACTTATAGTCCCTCAGTTAAAGTCTGAGGAACAGGGTTGACATATGCAGTTTGTCACTTATTAGAAACTATACAAGTGTATGGCGTAGCTGATACTCTATAATGTCGCCATTTTAATGTTGTACCGTGAGAGTTTTAAGTTATAATAGTCCATATATATGTAATGGAAGTGCTAATTTAAGTCACTTGGCTGACAGGAAAGATGTTGAAGTAATACATAATACATATCTAGTAAAGTTACAGTTCGAGTTAAATATTTTTATGCTCAGATTGGTCGTAGCATTGGGGTATTGCATCTAGTAATCTTTTGCAAAATTTCATCTTGGGTTTGCTCCCAACTTATGAGGTCAGTATGGTCTGCATTCTGAAGTTGTGTTTGTTACTGTATTATTTATATCCTAGGGTCAACGGTTTGCCTAGCAGCAGACTTACATAGCGTAAGTACAATTAATCTGGGCTTCGCAGGCAGCTTTGACTTTGCACGTGTTGGAAAGAACATTGCCAGTATAAATGCAGTACTCCATCTATTGGAAATTATGTTTCACTTTAGTTTTATTAATCGAACTTCTCTAACTTAGACTTAAGTTTTTTTAAACAATACGTTTAACATTTTTAATGCAAATATTTGTTGTCGTAGATGCTGGGTGTATTTTTCTGTAAATTTAGTTAAAGTTGAGAAATTTTGAGTTTTTGACTAAAGACAAATACAAAGTGTACTCTATGTATACAAAGTGTACTCTATGTAACGTGGAACGGACAGAATACATAAGCCCTGTTAAGGCCCTCCAATAGTTATGATGTTGGGCACTTGAGCTTGAGCCACAACTCTCCTAAAAAACGCAAATATTGCGTCCTGGCAACATAAAAAGGGTTCGGAAACGATATCCAGCTAATACATGCCGGTCACCCACCCTCTTTCCCCCTCCTCCCACTTCTCTTTCCCTTTGCTTTTAACGTCATCATGAAAAAAGCAAAGCATTTATTTCAAATTACTATAACTTTTAAATGATGTATTTATTTTTAATTCCGTCTACACCGGTGTGTTCAACGTGACGAGACGAACAAAACTAGACCCCACTTCTGTACGTTTCGAAGATTTTTATTTTTCTAGTAGCAATTTATATATATTAACTTATAACATATAAGTTATATTGCTAACTTATTCTGCTAAGTTATGCTGCTAACCTATTATGCTATGTTGTATTGTATAACTTCTGTTTGTGTATAATAACTGTGTAACTTTCTATATACACTAGCATAGAGCATCTCCAAGAGTTTGCCAAAACTCATTTGGCAAAACTTGTATTTTGGCAAGTGAATAAAACATTTGGCAAGTGAAAAATTGTTGTCTCTCCAATGGTTTGCCATATGGGCTTGGCAAA
>Ga0182004_10005364_pt1 | contig 10438 bp, 7 predicted proteins | sample Sormic07211540_1_FD_120479 | JGI IMG/M metagenome (GOLD analysis project Ga0182004, IMG submission 120479) | Endophyte microbial communities from Sorghum bicolor roots, Mead, Nebraska, USA - 072115-40_1 MetaG | ecosystem: Host-associated > Plants > Roots > Unclassified | place: USA: Nebraska...
AATATAAAAACAGAAATTCTCCCTCTCTCCCTCGCGGCCTCGGCCCAGCTCCTCTTTCCCCCTCCTTCTCTCTTGGGCCGGAGCCCGTTCTCCTCCCCACGCGCCCTCTCCCCTCGGCCCATCTACCGGCCTGCTTGACCAGGCAGCCCAGCGCGCCTCCTCTCTCTCCTGTAGCTCACATTTGGGACCCACTTGACAGGGACACCCTCATCTTCTACCTCGCGTCGTGGCAGAACCGGCCTCTGTCTAGGGAAGCCGTACCTTCCAATCCCGTTTCCCACGACATTTGTTGCCTAAGAGCAACATCAAACCCCTATAAAAGCTTTGCTGATCGCCTGCGACTCCTTCTTCCTCCTATTACACGCCTAGAAGCCGTCTGCCCTATCTCGGCCTCGAATCGGATCTCACTGAGGAGCATCACCCGCCCGCCGCCGTGGCCTTGGTACTCAACCACGTTCTAGGCACCAAAGACCGTGTGCCGCATTTCGGATCGAGGTTATGAAGGTGTCTAGCCCCTCTACTTACTCTCTATTGCATCACGTAGCTCTCACACCGACGCCGAAATTGTGCAGGCCTCTGTTATCCGTCAGGTCACGCGGCCGATGATCCCCGAGTCCACCTCGCCTTTGTTTTCAGCCCGAGGTGAGTTCCCCTTGATCCTCTCTTCGTTCCCGTGCTTTTGGCCCATCAAATCGTGCAATAAATTGCGATAACGACAACTCCGGCGAGCTCCTCCTCCTTCCGGCCTTGGCGCCACCGTGGCTGACCCTGTAGCCGGCCGGCGACCTCTCTCTCCTCCCCTCTGTCTAATCTGTGCCATCCATCGCCGATCCAACGGCCCATATAAGCCAATACCCCTTCGCTGCGCATCTTCCTAAAGAGACCCTGACATTTTTATTTATCAGACCCGCAGTCCTTCACATATTTAGAAAATACGTTTGTCGTTTTCAAAACGTAATCTGTCTCGGGACACTTCAAAATACGCTTTCTGGTATTTACAAAATTGCCACTGATTTTCTTTTAGCCATAAAATGCTCATTTTAGATCAGATTTGGTCCATTCAAATTTCGTTAGATTTGTATTTACGAGCTCTACAAGTTAGAAGTATTTATTCTATGTTTTGAAACTTTTTATTTTCGCAGTAGCAATTAATTAATTATTTATCTATAGGAAATCTTGGAAAATTCATAACTTCTACGTTTTAACTCTGATTTTCGTGAACTTTACGTTAGTGTGATCATAGCGCTGCGTAGAACATTTTGATAAACTTTTACATTTTTTTACCACTGTTTGGTGTATTGTTCTAATTATAGCTTGTTTGCTTCGTGTATGATTGTCTACATTGGATTGCGTGTTGTTGGTTGATGTTTAGGTTTAGACGGTGAGCCGTATGTTGGTGAGCAAGATCAAGCTTTTGACAACTAGCAGCAGGCTCAGGAGAGCTTTGATCAAGGCATGTATAACTTGGGACTACTCTTGTTACCTATACACAATTAATACAATATTTATCATATGCATGTGCTCACCTTGATGACCTTAGCAAAATCATTGATGATTGTTATCTTGAATTCCTTGTTACCTATTTTGGATATGCATTTGGGTACTTCTTGCTAGTGCTTGAATATAATACATGATCTTGTAACATGATTGTTTGCATATACAATAAACAATAAAATAAGCTTTCTAGCAACTTAAATATAAAGGGTGGAAAGAACTCTAGCTTTTGCTAGATTGATCTTGACCCTCCATAAGGACTTATCCCTTGGCAAAAACTAGGACAACTCGTACAACCATGAGGGCTATATGGCTCTGGCTTTAGTCAAGTATGAGTAACTTTTCTAGCTCGTTAGCGGTTACCCGTTGTGGCGCAATTGCGGAATAGCAGACCATGGAGTCCTGCGGGTGAATCACACGGACTGACTAATGAAATCAAGCGGCCCTAACTTGTTAGACGAACCTTTGAAAGACTTCATAGTGATCCCTGCCGACCTCCCTAAGAAGGGGGGTAAGAGACTCATGACCTCGGGCGAAAGGGTAAATCATGACTCATGGGTAAAGATGTACAACCTCTGCAGAGTGTTAAATCTGGTATACTAGCAAATGATGGTTTATTATGTTATTTATATGTGTTATTCTTAATTGACGGATACGGGCGGCCCGAAAAACTGACGGAATAGATGGACACTGATGAACATGATTAATGATGATAAATGATGGTTTATTATGTTATTTATATGTGTTATTCTTAATTCTTGTATACATTGATCATGTGGTTATGGGATTTAATATGCTACCTTTATATTTGCTATTCAATGATTAAATATGCTATGTACACATAAAAGCTAAATACAGTCAAACCAGTGTCAGCTTATTGAGCCTCATGAACCCCTGGTTATACTTGTTGAGTATGATATGTGCTCACTCTTACTATTTCCCCCACACCTCAAGAGAAGTTTTGGGCTTGTGATCAACCAGTCAGTTGGATCCTGTGGAGAGAAGTTAATACCCAAAGTTTAGAGTTGTCTATCCGCTGTTTGATGCTAAAGGTTATCTCTTTTATATTATGTAAGTTATATATTTATGCATTGTCTTTTGATATTACCCCTTATTTGTAGCTATATGTGAGATTTGACTTCTAAAACTCACATATGGTGCATATCTAGTTTTGTCCTTAAAATCGGGTATTACACCCCTGTCTAGCCATATTAGGGCCTTTCAGCCTTGAGTTCATGTCCACCGGCTTCGGCTACGACATGATCCTACTCTTGGTCAAAGGACCAGGTGGAGCCCGCATTGTGCCCTCATGCTCAGAGACACATCGAACTCACTGTTGGCAAATCTTAGCAGCACCGCTAGAATAGCGATGTCACCAGAGATGCCGGGTGTGTGGTAATTCTAGACTAGTGGATAATTCCGCAAGCACACAGAATGTACCGATGTAGCACTTCACCCGAGAGTATTCCAGGGTATCATAATTTATATTTTCCCTAGGATGTGTAATAAGTGAGATGAGATATTCTCAAGTTTACTATGGCCTAGGACCAACTAGTGGACTACGGGGTAAACGATAGATAGGATAAATGATAATCAAAGTAAAGCTTAAATCCTAATCTAAGGTAACTAGTAGTGATAGCTAGGTGGGAGGATAATGAGTGAGTATAGGACTGCTATGATGCTAACTTAACTCTGGTGGACTCGACCCTTGCTACTTGTGTGAGGGGAGGAAACGAAAGAGAAGGAGGTAGAACCCCACCTCAAGCGAGACCAAACTTATGTACACCCTGCACTAAGAAACTAGCCTCGACGTGGTGGGAATCCTAATGCCTAGCCCGAATTGTCACTTCAGGCCAGTGCGCCACAGACCTTCTTTAAAGAATAGTGGCTACCAACAAAAAGACTAAGTATGAACACCACGTTCACACTGACTCTTACAACTCTCACTAATGATAAAATTAGCTCGAGCTCCTAGATTAACTTAGGACGTTGATCTACACACAAGGATAGTTCTAGGGACCAATCCACTAAAACAACTATGCTATTAAGACTTAGCACACTACAATACTATAAAGAGACTTGCACAAAGTAGTACTAAAAGTAATACTAAGCAAAGTAAAGAAAGACCGATATATTAAAGTAATGTACTAAAGGAAAGATACAAGAACAATACCAGAGTCTCTAGAAGGCGACTCTGGAGACCCCAAGCTTGCTCGACTCAACTCTAACTCCCACTACTAGACTAACAACTACTTGATCTCTCAAGCTCATGAGTATGAAGATGCAAGAAGAGATGATTTACAAGTGAGGATCTAGTAGCTATTTATAGAGGGAGGTAGAGTAGGGGCTACTCCAACACCACGTCAGCGAACTGCATGATGTTACTTGATAGCCCTTGGATGCAACCGACCTTGAAACCGCCTTAAATCCAATGGCTAGCATCATTTTAGTATGTGTGGAATGTGGGGAAGTTGGTGGGAGCAAACCGACCTTGGCTGGCCACCAAGGGGGATCGGCTGATCCCTCTATGACAGGTGGGGCCAGCCTAGGTTGGTTGGCTGGTGTCCCCACTTGTCATAGAGTCTAGTTCTCCATCTTGTGTACTTTGTCATGCCGGTTCTTCTAACAAGTGGACCCATTAATCCATGTACTCTTGATTTCAGCCGTTGAGAGAAAGCACACTCTAGTCTGAAGGTTGAAAATTGCTTCTAGGAGGTTGCCTTGGATCATTCCAACATGGCACCTTGAGGAGGTGGCACAGGGGGATCGGCCGATCCCCCATGTGGGCCCATCTTGGTTGTTTTTTGTGCCATTTCATGCTACCTGCAAATCATAAGCTAAGAGTACAAGTGGAACTAGTTATTGATAAAATGTGTTCATGAATGTTTAATCTTCCTTGAAACTGAGGCCTGTTGATGGTGTTTTGGATGTGCATTTTGATGCTATAATTACCGTCAACAAGATCCCCCCAAGCTTAACCATTGCTTGTCTCAATCAAATAATTAGGGCTTGGCCTCGGTGGATTACGTAAAGTTACTATGCTAACATTTCAGGAGTACCAGGTGCACAATAAAGTTTTTCTCCATGAATGAAAAATTTAGCTAAGTAAAACTCACCCATATGACACTAGTAATCTGTGGGGCTTATGTCATTTTCCTTTATCTTGAGTGGTTGAAGGATAGAACCGTTGGACCAAAGCACTATTTTACTTCATCTTTAGCAAGTTTCATATTGGAGGTTTTGTGATGTTTTCAAAAGAATTCTAAAGTGTTCCTCAAATAGTTCTCTCAAGTCACTCAATGGTCTATGATTCCTCACCAAGGCATATAATAAGTTGCCTTCAAAGTTTCATCAGGCTTCTGTGGAGCTTAAGGTATGGATGAAAGAGATGGCATACTTACTTTGCATATGTTGCGCAGTCAAAACTCAGATCTCTGTACAGAAGTGTCATACTCCTAGATCAAGATGTGCAAGTGTAAGGAAAGGAGTGGATGGCGGATAGTACATGTGGAATGGATGGTGGATATGTTGCTCCTCAAATTGATGACTTCTCTTTTTCTACTGAGGCAAAGCTAGAGTCTAATTGCTTCCTTTCTTTCCCCTCTCTTTTTTTATGAGAGATATGGTATCTCTGATATCTTAAAAGGAACTAATACTTATTCGTGCTAGCCATTAACTATGCCTCATATATCAAGTGCTAATCTTAGAGAGAATGAAATGTTTGACTTTTAAAGCATGGAGCAACCCATATGGTGGAGATGGTATGAATGCACACTTCCAAAGTACAAGTGGCAGAGGGATATGTATAAATGGAGTTGCGTACTCCCAGAGTGGAAGCAGCATGGTGGTGCGGTGTATGGGTAAATGTGTACTTCCAAGATGGAGGTAGCAATGAGTTTGTGTGTGGTAGATTCTTGATCTTAGGAGCACGATAAATCTCTAAACAAGGGTCACAAGCCTTGACCACACTCAACACAAAGCAAATAGCATATGTAGAAGGTTTGCAACATTGTAAAGTATATTTGGCTCTGGTAGAAGTTTTATAACCATTGAGGAACAAATTATTTTTTGGTCATTTTTAGAAAATAAATCTCCGGTAGTCACCAAACTTAGAAAAATATTATAGCGGCTCCTATCATACTATCTCGTATCCCTCAAGGACTTAGACGCACTTATTAGCACTCACAACCCACAAAGTTTCAGGTTCATGATGGTCTAGTGAAGCTATGTAATTCATACTTGGAGAAGCACTAAGTTGTAAACTCGCAATGGAGAAACATTAACAAAGCAACTACTCATCATTTCTAGAAGAAAGATAACCATTCATGAACATGAACTAAGGGAAACAAGCAAGCTAAATATTTTTGGTCTATTTAAATTTAAGATGTAGAAAATAAATGTAGAAAGTAAAAGAGTGGATAGCAAGATACTCATCTGAGTGGGAGAGAGGATTTCCCCCAAGCTGGCTCTTGGCTCACCGTGGTGGATAGAAGTGGTGGAACCAATCAACTTGGCGTCGAAGTTCTTCTTCGTGGAATGCTTGCGCCATCTGTGCATTATGCTGGGCGATCTGCAGAGTCGGCTACTGCTCCACATGCATAGTGCCCATGTCATTGATGATGTCATCGATGTCCGTCCTTGGAGGACGTCGCCCTCGAGGGTGAGAGGTGTGTTGATGGGGTGACGGTATGCCCATGGACTATGATCTATCCATAGAGCTTACCTCCTCACCCCTCTCAACATCATCTCCTGCTGGACATGAGGGGCCTACTTCGTCCATCCGAGCAGCTCGTGGCATACCTCTTGTCACCCTACGTGTACCAGCAAAATCTTGCTCTACCCGAGGGTCTAGCTTGATGGTTAGTGTGCGGAGCCTATACAACTGACATTGCTCATAAGGGAGCAAGATCTCAATTGTATGGCCCGGGTAAACCCTGATAAACTCACCATTAGGAGCTCCAGAACCTGCGGTTCGGGCCACCTCTCCGCTCGGCCCCGCTGTTCGAGCTATCCAAATGCCGGCGCACCGGGACCGCCGAAGAGTATGCCAACCGCTTCAAGTCCCTCCTGCCTCGTGCGGGTCGCCTCGACAAGGATCAGCGCGTCCAACTCTTCACCGGCGGCCTTCTACCACCCCTCAGCCACGCCGTCCGCATCCACCACCCGGAGATGCTCGCGGCCGTCATGAGCTTGGAGCGGCAAGTGGAACTGATGGAGAGCGACAGGCCGGTGCAGCATCCACCGTGACCCGCACCACGTGCTCCCCTGGCACCAGCACCGCGGGCCGTCCTGCCTGCGCCAGCACCACTTCTGGCGCTCCCGGCTCCGCCAGGGGCCGCCCAGCAGGGCCGCGGTGAGGGCAATCAGAGGCGCCTTACCCCGGAGAAAATGGCGGAACGTCGACGTCAAGGTTTGTGCTTCAATTGCAATGAGAAGTTCACCCGTGGCCACAACAGGTTTTGTCGACGCCTCTTCTTTGTGGACGGTGTCAAAATTGATGATACTGCAGGTGACGGCGCCGTGGCAGGAGCCGATCTCGGAGAGCAGGCGGCGGCCGTGCTCGCCATACGGGCTGCGCCGGGTGCGGCCAAAGCCGAGGAGTCGCCCTCCTTCTCCCTCGCCGCCCTTGCCGGCGTCTGCTTCACCGACACACTCCAGATCAGCGTCACCATTGGCAACACTCTCTTCTCCGCGCTTCTGGACTCGGGCTCCTCGCACAGCTTCATCTCGGAGTCCGCTGCACACCGCACCGGGCTTCCTATCGCCACTCGGCCACGCATGATGGCAACGGTGGCTAATGGCGAGCGAATCACCTGCTCGGGTGTCATGCGCCACACCGCATTCTCCGTCCAGGGCGATGCCTTCAGCACCGACCTCTTCGTCATGCCGCGGGCCGGGTATGACGTTGTGCTGGGCACCCAGTGGCTTGGCACGCTCGGACTAGTGACGTGGGATTTCCAGCGTCGTACCATGTCCTTCACCAGGCAGGGCCGCACGATCTGCTGGCCGTGCACTCAGGGCACCACGACGCTGGCCGTCCGCTCCACCACAGCCTCCGCGTACCTCCTCGACGAGCTGCTGCACTCCTTCAACTCCGTCTTCACCGAGCCACAGGGGCTACCTCCACAGTGCTCCCGCGACCACAGCATCACTCTCTAGCCGAGCGCCCAGCCCGTCGCCATGCGACCATACCGCTACCCGGCGACACAAAACGATGAGCTGGAACGCCAGTGCGCCATGATGCTCGCCCAGCGGCTGATCCCCCGGAGTTCGTCGGCGTTCTCGTCGCCCATACTGGTCGTCAAGAAGGCCGATCGCTCATGACGGTTCTGCGTTGACTACCGCGCCTTGAACACCATTACTGTCAAGGACGCCTTACCCATCCCGATCGTCGACGAGCTGCTCGGCGCCAAGTTCTTCACCAAGCTGGACCTCCGCTCGGGCTACCATCAAGTCTGCATGCGGCCCGACGACATTGCCAAGACAGCGTTCCGCACCCACAACGGGCTATATGAGTTCCTCGTCATGCCGTTCGGCCTGTGCAACGCCCCAGCAACTTTCCAAGCACTCATGAACGACGTCCTGTGCCCCTTCCTCCGCCGGTTCGTCTTGGTGTTTTTTGATGACATTTTGATCTATAGCTCGTCCTGGGTCGACCACCTCCGCCACCTCCGGGCCATGCTCACCGTGCTGCAGCAGCACCAACTGTTCATCAAGCGCTCCAAGTGTGCTTTTGGGGCGTCGTCCATCGCATACCTCGGCCACGTCATCTCCGACGCCGGCGTGGCCATGGATCCCGCGAAGGTATAGGCGGTGGCCGACTGGCCTCAACCGCGTTCCGCTCGCGCGGTCCGGGGGTTCTTGGGCCTCGCGGGCTATTACCGCAAATTCATCCACGACTATGGCGCCATCGCGGCCCCCCTGACGGCGCTATTGAAGAAGGAGGGGTTCTCCTGGAACGAGGATGCAGCAACGGCATTCACAGCCCTCAAGTCTGCGGTCACATCGGCCCCGGTCCTAGCGCTCCCGGACTTCACGCGGCCCTTCATCGTCGAGTGCGACGCCTCCACGCACGGCTTCGGAGCAGTGGTGCTCCAGGACAGGCACCCCATCACCTTCTTCAGTCGTCCCGTCGCGCCGCGCCATCGCTCCCTCGCCGCCTATGAGCGGGAGCTCATCGGCCTCATTCACGCCATCCGCCACTAGCGCCCATACCTCTGGGGCCACCGCTTCATCGTCAGGACGGACCACTATAGCCTGAAGTTCCTCCTCGACCAGCGTCTCGCCACGATCACGCAACACCACTGGGTTGGGAAGCTCCTCGGGTTTGACTTCTCGGTCGAATATAAGTCGGGCGCCCTGAACACCGTCGCTGATGCCCTGTCCCGGCGTGACATGTCGGATAGCTTGGTGCTGGTCATCTCCACCCCGCGGTTCGACTACATCAACCAGCTTCGCTAAGAACAACTCGCCCACCCCGCCCTGGTAGCCATCCGGGATGAGCTAGAGGCGGGCGTTCGCATGGCGCCATGGGCGCTCGCGAACGGCATGGTCACCTACAATGGCCGGCTCTACATTCCACCGACCTCGCCGATGTTGGATGAGATCATGGCTGCGGTCCATGACGACGGCCATGAAGGGGTTCAGCGCACTCTCCATCGCCTGCGCCGCTACTTCCACTTCTCCGACATGCGCCGCCACGTCCAGGACTTCGTACAGGCCTGCGCCACGTCCCAGCGCTCCAAGACTGAGCACCTCCAGCCGGCCGGCTTGTTGCTGCCCCTGCCCGTGCCGTCTGGGGTGTGGACCGTCATCGGTCTCGACTTCATTGAGGCACTGCCGAAAGTGCGTGGCAAGTCCGTCATACTAACGGTGGTGGATCGCTTCAGCAAGTACTGCCATTTTATTCCCTTGGCTCACCCTACTCCGCAGAATCAGTGGCACAGGCGTTCTTCACCGACATCGTCCGGCTCCATAGCATGCCACAGTCCATGGTCTCGGACAGGGACCCTTTGTTCACTTCCACCTTTCGGAGGGACCTAATGCGGCTCATGGGTGCGAAGCTCCACATGACAATGGCGTTCCATCCCCAGTCCGATGGGCAAACCGAGGTAGCCAACCGCGTCATCGCCATGTACCTGTGCTGCTTCACCGGCGACCACTCGCGCGACTGGCTCCGTTGGCTGCCATGGGCGGAATTCACCTACAACACCGCCTACCAGTCTTCGCTACGCGACACTCCGTTCAAGGTGGTCTATGGTCGCGAACCACCCTCCATCCGTTCATACGAGCCCGGCGACACTCGTGTGGCCGCAGTGGCCCGGTCCTTGGCGGAACGTGAAGAGTTCTTGGCGGATGTCAAGCATCGGTTGGAGCAAGCACAAATCATCCAGAGTGTTTCTACGACCAGTCTCACCGGGCTGTCCTACGCCGTTGGGGACTGGGTGCTCCTGCGTCTGCACCAGCGGCCGGTGGTGTCCCTCACGTCTGCTCCATGTGGGAAGCTCCAGCCCAAGTTCTTTGGGCCGTACAAGATTACCGAGCTCTCGAGGTCGCTGTGCGGCTGGCACTGCCGCCGAACGCCAAGCTTCACGACGTCTTCCACATCGGATTAGTGAAGAATTGGGTGGGTGCTCCGCCTGATGGCCCGCCACCACTGCCTGTGATCCACCATGGCGCGGTCGTTCCTGAACCTGACCGAGCCGTCCGCACCCGACTCGCCAAAGGCATTCCCCAGGTGCTCATACGCTGGAAAGGGGAACTGGCGTCGGCAGCGACATGGGAGGACGTGGACACTTTCACCGCCAAGTACCCTGCGTTCCGGATCGAGGACAAGCCCGTCGTCGAGGAGGGGAGAGATGTCATGTGGGGCATCGGGTACACAAGGAGGAGGCGCGCCCGTGATGTGCGCCGGGCGACTGAGCGCGCGGCAAGCCTGGTCCAA
>Ga0182004_10005365_pt1 | contig 10438 bp, 11 predicted proteins | sample Sormic07211540_1_FD_120479 | JGI IMG/M metagenome (GOLD analysis project Ga0182004, IMG submission 120479) | Endophyte microbial communities from Sorghum bicolor roots, Mead, Nebraska, USA - 072115-40_1 MetaG | ecosystem: Host-associated > Plants > Roots > Unclassified | place: USA: Nebraska...
CGTAGGAGAAGCCTGAGCAGACTACCGCCATCGCCCGCTTCACTCCGACGTGGAGGGCGTCCCGCACCCGGTCCCTCAGCGTAGCTCCAAGATAGCATAGCTGGTCGACGAGTGCGTCGCCCCAAGCCTCCTCCCTCGACTCGTCAACAGGCTCGAGCTCCCAGGAGGCCGAGAGGTCGCTTATCGCAGTCCTTAGTCGACCGTTCAAGGCGACCTCCCCCTCGAGCTGGGTCTTGGTGGAGCGGGCCTCGACTTGGGCAGCCAGCAGCTCGTCCTTGAGCCATGCAATAATCAACATAAGTGGATTAGATAACACCAAACACGCCTCAGAAAAGAAACTCGATAATATAAAACATACCACGGATGCTCTCCTCCAGAGCCGTGTTTTCGCCAACTAAATTAGTGTTGGCCCTCTCGACCTCCCTGTTGGAGCGCGCCAGCTCGGTGTTGGCGATGCGCAGATCCTCAATCGCCTTGCCGGCCTGCGTGATGGCTCCTTCCTTCTCCAGCAGCGCCCTCTTCAGACGATCGACGTCGTCAGAGAGGCTGCGGGATCGAGCTCGCTCCGCCTCGAGGTCTTCAAGGGCCTTCTTCTTTGCCTCCTCCGTGGCACTCCTGGCGACCTTGCTGTTCACATACTCCACCTTCATCTCTGGTAGGATTCTCGGAGGGAGTCCAGGTCAGTCTTAAGGAGGCCCTTCTCCTTGTCCAGGTCAGCAACGACATTCTTGTAGGACAGGGCCTCCTCCCGGGCTTTAGACGCATCCTCCTCGACCGTCAGAGCCCGCTCCCTCAGCAGCATAGCCTCTTCCGCCGCCTTCCTTGAGGCCTCTCGAGCCTCGACTAAGGCAGCCTCCCTCTCCTTTTTCTCCTCCTCGAGCGCCAAGAGCTCTTTGTAAGCCCTGAGGAGTTTTTCCTGCGGCTCCAGGAGTTGGTCCTTGAGGATGGGGAGTTGCTCCCAGCCGCCTCTCGTGGCGTGAATGAAGCTTGACTTAATGTGGGAGGTCTCTTTCAGGTCCTACGAGCCGGTGATCGAGCAGTTAGAACACAAAACCAACAAGTTCCATAAAGATTGAAAGACTGAGTAGTACTTACAAAGTAGGCTGGTCCGAGCCCGTTGTTTACAACGTCCGATAGGAGCCCCACCATGTGCTTCATACAGAGGCGGAGCTCCTCGACATGCTTCCACTTCTCAGCCTCCTTCTAATCGTCCACGAAGATGTTGGGCTCAGACGAATCGGTGGAAGCCTAGATGCGGATCCGATCGGGGCACTAGTTCTCCATCTCCTGATCGGCCCGCACCTTGACGCCGCGGATGAGCTCCTCGACGGTCTCGAGGGACCCCCCATGGCGCAGGAACAAGTCGACGAGGGAGGGGAACCGCCCGTCGTCGTCCACCGTCTTCCAGGTGCCCGTTTCGCTGCCTCCGCCTTCGCCTGACGTCCCAGCCTCGTCCTCCTCGGTGGGAATACGGTCCTCCCACGAACGACGCTCCCGGAGGAATCTCGGGGCGATTCCGTCCATGCCGTAGATCGTCCTCCTGATCTCGGACTCAGGGTCGACGAGGGTGCGCATCATGCAGGCGAGCGCCACCACGCCGTCCGCCCGCCCCGACTCTGCTGGGATCGCGGCGGGTGCCCCTGGACGGAGCCACGCCGGGGTCGGAGGGCCGAAAACAGGCAGGCCCTCTTCCTAGTTCCCGGGCTCTTTTGGCACCGGTAGTACCGGTTGGGGCGGACTATGAGGAGGAGGCTCGAGCGGTTCCTCCGACGGCTGGCCCCTCCGCTGCTGCTGCTCCTCAAGCTCCCGTGGCTCTTTGATGGTCCTGCTCCTGCAGTTGTCGCCGCGTCTCCTGCTCACGCTCCTCCTCCTCCTCTTTCTTCTTCTGCTCCTCGATGGAGCGAAGCCCGGCAGGCCAGGGCGTCCGTATCGTGACGAGAGAAGTCTGAGCCTCCTCGTCCATAGGACGGGCATCCCTCGAGGTACCGTCACCGCCAGATCCATCACTTATGATAATGGGATCCCCCTCGACCCCGATTGAAGGCTCGGGGGCTCCCTCCTGCCCTTGGGTTTGAGGAGCCTCGGCTCGCTTTGGCGACGACGGGGCAGACTCACACGCCGGGGGACGGGGCGTGGCACCCTCGGTACCAGTGGGTGGTTGAGGGTCAGAGGAGCCTATAAAGCGAAAAACAAACGTCAGTCATTATGGTGGTCGACGTAAGAACAACACAAATCCCACAGCGACGGGAATAAAACAACTAACCTCAATCTTTGGATGCCGCTCCCACCTTGAGCCTTTTCGCCATTGAAGGCTTGGCCTGCTAAAGCGTCCGCTTCAACCTGAGGAAAAAGAAATGGGCGTAAGGAAGACCGTTATACGAGAAAACGCGAGAAAACAGGAGGATGAGAATCGCAACGTCGAAGAGCTTACCCCACAGGGAGAACGGCTTGCCTGCCGGTACCTCGACCGGTGGGCTTCGAACCACCTCGCGTGGAGGCTTCAGGCCCCTCACGGGCAGGCGCGGGCCTTGGTCCAGCATCTCCCACCGGGTGAGTGCCGGGGCTAGCGCTCCTACGGCCAGCGTCCCCCTTTTCGGAGGCCGCGGCGCGGCCACGGGTCAGTGGCCCCGTCGCCTGGGGCTTGGCCCGGCCACCCGCTTTTGGTGCAGGGGGAGGTTGGTGCTGCGGGACGGCCCCACCTGGCGCGGGCGCGGGAGGGGTGTCAGCGCGGGCGCGGTGAGATCCGCCTGGCCCCTCCTTTGGCGCTCCTATCCACGAGGCATCGACGTCGCCTCGAGGCGGACCCTCGAGGATCCGGTCGAGGCGAGACGCCATCCCCTCAAAGTCGTCGCTGTAATCATCGCCGTCTCCACCGTCATCCTCACTGGGGGATTCTTCTTCAGGCTCCCCCCTCTGCCTGGACTTAGCTCGATGTGCCTCTAGCGCTTGGCGGTTGAGGTTCTTCTTCTTTTTCCCTTTCTTCTCAGAGTCCTTGACGGACTTTTGTTTCTCAGCGGACTGGCGCCGCTTGTCACGGTCGACCTCGTCCTCCTTTACTGGAGGCCTCGAGGACCGGACATCGATCTATCCCTGCCAGAACAAAGCCAAGCTTGAAAGGGGATTGAAAGAAATCCAGAACCGAAGCCGTATACAAGAAAAGAACGTACCAGGTCGATCGAGCCCGCGTCGGGCCTCATGGGGAAGCCATTGACATGCTCCGGCTGGAAGTCGCCGGCAACGGCTGCCCTGACCCGGACCGCAACCTCATCGTCCGTCGGAGCCTCGTTGGACATCCGGCACGCCTCGAGGTCCCGAGACGAAGCGTCGGGCCCCATCTCATCCATCCTCAGTGGCCGAGACATCAGCGGGAGAACTCTTCGATGATGAACGGCCGAGAGGACGAGAGCAGCAGACAGGCCCTCCACGTGCAGCTTCTTCAAGGCGTCACCGTACGTCCAGTTCTCCGGGTGCTCCGTAATCAGGCGGCCGGTGTAGGCAGGGAGAAGACCGTCATCGTTCCGTAGATAGAACCACTGGGAGTCCCATCCGACGTGGTTCGACGATAACCACACCGGGATGTACTCCCGTGGCCTCTCCGTCTTCCCCGTCTTCAGCACCAGGTTCAGGCACCCGGCCTGCACGGGTTTCCTCACTCCGGCAGCTCCAACGAGGGCGTTGAAGAGCTCGCCCCTGTAGAGGTGGAGGCACAGCTCCTAGTGGGGCATCATCCCCAAATAACCTTCACACACCGCGGCAAAGACCGCCGCGACGGTGATGGCATTTGGGGAGAAGTGCTGGAGCTCCACCCCGTAATGGTGGCAGAGCGGCCGCATGAAGCGGCTGGCGCGATCCACTCCGGCGACGATAGCAATGTGCGGCGGCGCAGGAGTCCCTCCCTCTCAAGCTCCAGCAGCCAGCGTTCCGTCATCGACGACGGGCGCCAGTCGTCGGCGGCGACGAGTCTCACAGGCATCATGAACGGGAGGAGGGCGGATTCGCTACTGCTCGAGGGGGTGCGCGCGCGTGAGACGGCAAGAGAGCTAAGACGGCGAGAGGGCTAAGGCAAGTATAATGACAGAAGGCGGAAGGGAGAACGGCGGCAATGCCATGGGATATTTATAGGCAGCAACCCGCCAACGGACAGATCCGATAAATGAGGTAACTCCGCCCATAAATGCGCCGCCTAACAGTCTTTTTCCTCCTCACAGACGGGGCGCTCCAAATTATGCGCCGGTACAGTGTCGCAACGGCTCCCGCCTAAAAAGGCGCGCCCAACGGGCAAAAAGGCGAACTGCCACGGCCTCTTCCTTCCCTTGTAAGCCAAGGAACGCACCCACGAAAGCCTCTAGAGGTCGCAGGCTGACCCGCCGAAAGGGTTCGACAGCCGATCTCGAGCACCGGAGTCAGGGATCCCCAGCGAGTGGTCGAAGAACGAGGCCCGCCTCGCGAACTCGCTGGGGATGTCCGAGGTAGGGTCGAGACAGTCGAGAGGAATCCCCCCGACTGGAGGCATCGAGCCACTGGACTCTATCGAACGAGACCAGCATCCCTGACCACGTCGACCCCGCTTTATGAGAACGCCTCCGGGCTATAGCTGACACCCTCGAAAGGGGCACAGGTTCTCACTTGGACTACCTGTTAGGAGCTCAATCTGGGGTGGATGACACTCGCTCTATCAAGAGTACGTTGAAACCTCCGCACAAAACAAGCCAATCAGAACCTTCCACCACTGGTGTTGACAGCGTTTCTGCGAATTAGGCGATATAACCCTCGAAGGAGTCAAAAACTCCTCCAAGGGCTCGGGGGCTACCCCCGCGGGGTCGCTCGTGCGCCCCCGTGGAAACTCGACCATGAAAATACAGCCTCCACTCGAGCGCCAGCGCTCAAATGGAGACTCGGGGGCTACTGTCAAGGGTATCAATAAGGGGTGTCCTAACTGATGCACATAATAAGATTGCCCGTATGCAAGTCGAGGCCCCCAGCTCGACGCTCTACCCAATCAGTAGCGCATACAGTCATCGACGACCGCGGCTTCGAGAACGGAAAGGGCGTCGAGCGAATGGATCAGCGCTCGAGCGCCAACTACTGTCGAATATAGAAATAGGCTCGAGCGAACCAGGAGGCGTCGAACGCGAGGACGCCGCCTGACGCCCGCGCGGGAACCAGGGCATTTAATGCACCTGTCGCGTTCCCACCTAACGCGCCAGTCACGGGAAGCGTGATAGGGAACAGGCACCCGTCCCGTCATTCTTTTTGCAGCCTTACCCACCGAACAACCTAGAGCATGTCAGGGCGCGGGAAGCAGAGATGGAACGTCTAATCAAGACCCCCTCGAGACATCAAAGGTCAACGCTCTGGATAGCAAGGCGCTACACGGCGTCCGACCCTCGACCAGACGTGATTCCTTCGTTGGGAAGGGTTAGGCGTCGAGTGACAACACTGCAACCACTCCGATGTATCAGCCGCCATGATGTACAGGCGTGCAATAGATAAACTAGTCCAAGACGGCGCACAGAGCAGGATACAGGGGCACGCGTAATCATCATCAAGCTACCGGGACAGGACGGCTCGAGACCACGCCGGTACGGAGGCCTCGAGTAGGTCCGCACGCCATACCTCTATCGACCCCTACTTTGACGCCTATACTTGTACCCTAGGCTTCTCCTTGGAACCATAAAAGGGGAGGCCCAGGAGCGAACACAGGACACAAGACACCACGCAACATTACACCCATACGCAGTAGAACTTTCATACTCCATCTCACTCCTTACCACGCTTGTATTCACCCCTGTACAAGCACTTAGGTGCAAAATAATACAAACTCTCTCCCACGAGGATAAATCTTTGTGTGTCTTTTTGCATCACCATCTGGGAAAGGGAGCACGCATACAAATTCACTCGTTGGTGTGACCCCCCGTGGGGAAAACACCGACACTGACCCTCAGGAACCAATCCTTCCATCCCACGGTAGGACTGGGCCAAGAACAGAAAGTATCCTTCCACAGATCCAGAGAAAAATTCTCGGCTCTAAATGGGATTCTATTTGTTTCTGCGTTGATGAGGTCGGTGGGATCTGGATTCCCTAATGGACCGAGACATTGGAGGTGTGGCGGATCGGTGGGGATGACAATTTTGTTGGACAGATCCTAATGGTTTTGGGTATGAAAAGAAGAACAAAAGAAGAAAAAGTGGGATGTTCAGTAAAATAAATTGCAGATGAACCAAAACATGGTAAAAGTACACGAGATGGGGTGATGAACTGACCTCAGGGACGGTGAAGTTGATGGCCATTTTTCCTCGCAAGGAAGAAGATTGAAGGCTTCGAGACTGGTGGAGAGGAGCCTTCGCTGGAGTTCTTGGAGTTCTTGAACAGCGCCGCCGCGAGAGAACAGAGTTGGGGCTGTAGAATGAGATGATGGAGGAGGAGTACCCGAGAAGGAACTATTTATATGACGAAATGGGCAAGGATAAATCTGACTTATCACTTCGCCGTATCCGTGAAATCCGAGGATACTCGGGAAGATATGGTAACTGTTCGCACGGTAATCAAGGGATTGCGCAGATGATTTGACAGGAAGCGGTCGTGATCTGGGGATATTTTACTGTGCAAGATTTCCTAGTTGGTCCATCGGCAGTGCCTTGCAACGGTAATATTGCCGATGGATGGATAGAGTGGAGATATCCGTTGGGGAGGATAAGGCACGGGATGTCCTGGTCAGTACATCGGCAGCTTTCTGTAACGGTAACATTACCGATGGACGGTTGAAGTGGAGATGTCCGTTTAGGAAGTTGAGGATTTTGAGGAATCTGCAGAGGAATAGGATCAGAGTTGTTTAGATTGAGGCTGTCGGTTACCAAATTGGGAGCATTAATTGCGGAAAGGCATCATTACTGCAGAGAATTTCGGAGCATTAATGATTTCATACTCCGAAATTGGGGGGCATGTGTTGGCACCGTTTTTGGACACGTATCCAGGATCGGTAGGACGTGAATCGGCAAGACAGGGTAATAGTCATCGATCTGCAGGAAAGTTGCCGATGGAGGTGGTTACCGATGGGGAGTCTGCCGATGACATGGGAGGAAGACTCGAAGATGGCTGGTTGGACCGTGGCGGTGTCCTAGTTTGTCACGGCAGGATAGTTTTATGTTTTCCTTAGTTATTTAAATCGTTTTGTACACGGATTCTGTTTAAATTTGGAATTCGAATTCTAGTCGTGTCTGGTTATAGCTCTATGAGCAGGGTATAAATGTAGACCCTAAAGCCTTGTAATCGAGGAATCTATCAATCAATCAAACACCAGTTTTTACTCATATTCCAGCATCTACTTTTTCGACGACTTCGTCATACTTTTTTCCTTTTTACGAGTTCTTAGGAATTCGTCGACTTAAGCTCGGCGTGTTCTCAAGTTCCGTGTGAATACCTACTGGCCATGGCATCCGGGCGCATCGCTGTTGTCGGGACCAAAGTATTCGAGTTACCACCTTTGCCGATAGTAAGGTCAAATCGGCTGGCACGCCATAACGTTTAAATCGGGTATTAGCCCTTTGTGTTTGCAGATCTAGCTTTTGCATCAACATCATCCAAGTAGAGAGGATCCCTCTAGTTCATCTAGTTATAGTTCTAGTTCATCCAGTTCTAGTTCTAGTTAGATCTAGTTCTAATCTAGAAATAGGGAGAGAGAAGAGGAGAGCGGAGGAGGAGCCGGATCTGTCGGATCTTCCTCAACATTGTACTTTTGCAGCAACTAGTTCGTTCTTCATTGTTCTCCAAGTTTTTTAATTCCTAATTCCTGAGTTCTTTAATTACTTTTATTTACATTCAAGTTATTTATTGTATTCCGGCTTGCATCAAGTGTTGTAGTCTTTGAAACGCTAGAGTAGTAATTAATAGATTAGACGTGGTGTTTAGTCACTACAAGAAATCTGGGCTTCTATGATGAATGCCAGATGACAGAACACCTATTTGTCACAAACAGAGGTACCGTTTATGACCAAGTTGTGTCTCTGTCATCGTCACAAATTTGGCACCTTGGAAATGAAATGAAACAGGGAGCACTAACCACTAGAACAAGCGACTGTTGGATGGGGTTATACTTCTTGTATCCTATTCAGTACTGGCGTAGGGAGCACTAACCCATTATTAGACTAGAACAAGTGACAGATGTAAAAAAGAAAAATTGCAGTGTTAAAACAATAAGAAATTGCTGAGTATGAAGTTCGAACTAGGCACGAGTGGTTCAAATTAAAGAACTCTAACCACTGCAACAATTGATTATTGTTGCCACATCGGATCATTCTATTTTATCTATCAATTGTGTACTGCGACCAATGCGGAAGAAAACTTAAAAAAAAATGCATGTTGCATAAGGGAATCGAACGTGGCACCCACCAGAACTAAACAGAGCATAAAACCATTGGTGTTTCGAATGTTTGTGTCTATCGAAGTGTTCAACGGTTTTGTTCATTCAGACCTAGAAAACATCTACTTCCATCAACTTTAATTTTTATTATTTTGCAATAATATTTAACCAAAATTTTTGTATGTTTTCATATAATTATATAATATATTTTCATATGTCCTTAACCGAATGAGCAAACACCACTGCAACTGAATCTAACGACAAAACCAAATTTTTTATATGTTTAACTAAAATTTTTATATGCTCTTTATATAATTGTATAATATATTAGTACTTCTAACATTATTACTAAAAAGATTTGTAGCAATGCCCTTTTTCTAGGGGCGGCTCCTAGACACAGAACAATAAATATTAAGCACTAAAATTTAATTTTTTTCTAACAATCTCGAATGAAAATTTGACCAAAATAAAAATTGTAGAACTCAAAAAGTTATCAAACTTTGTTGATCACAATTTTTTCATTTGGAATTATTTACTAAATTAGAATGTTATTTGAAATTAAAATTTGAAATTGTTGAAGAACTCTAATTTATCTTTTTAATCTCTGGCTAAAATTTATAACTATTCTTTCTCCCTTGTACTAACTCCAAATTTGCTGATTTTTCTCTCTAAAATTTTTTAAAATCATGCTCTATCAATTTGTTATGTTCTTACAGCTATACTTTGTCTACCTTTTCATATGTTTGTGTTTTATGTATCTGAATTTTGAATTTCAAAATTTGATAACTTCAAACGTCATTTTGAAATAATAAATGATTTTAGTTGAAACTATCATGAACATAAAAGTTGTAGAACTCAACAAGATCTACAACATTTATTTTGGTCATTTCTTCATCAGACAAATTGATAGTAATGTTGCTCACAAAATTTATATCTCTCTATCTCTTATTGTTTATGAAACTACAAGAGTGATATGTAAAATTTGTGAATAATATTACTACTACTATGTCAGATGACCAAATAACTAAAACAAAAGTTGTAGATCTAGAAAAGTTATAAAACTTTAAAGTTGAAAACTATTTAATATGAGATTATTTTGTTAAGAAAAACTAGGATTGAATTTCTTAAATTTAAAATTCAATTTTTTTCAAACGACCTCAGATGAAGAAACAACCAAAATGACAGTTGTAGATATGGAAAAGTTATAGATTTTTGTAGTTGATAACTTTTTCATTTGAGATCATCTTGTCAATGAAAATTATATTTAATTTTTAAAAATTTGAAATTTGAAGTTTTCAGATGACCTCGGATGGAGAAACCAAAATACAAAAGTTGTAGATCTCGAAAAGTTATAAAACTTTGTAGTTAATTTTTTTTTAATTTACATTCATTTAAGGTCACTTATGATACTATAAAGATTTTGTATGCAGCCAAACAACCCCAAATTAGTTGCCGCGCATACCAAAATTTAGAACCCCGCGCACACCAAAGTTTGGAATCCCAGCGTGCACCTCCGCCTACAGCTAAAAAGGAAGAAAAAAACATAAAAATTAGGTGTTGAGCCCAATAGCCCAACTGCCCTTCAGTACTGTCGAGGGTATCAATAAGGGGTACCCTCACCGATGCATGTAACGAGACTATCCGTACGCAGGGCATGGACCTCGACTCGACGTTCTGGCCGCACATACACGCAGCCATCGACGGCTGCAGCCTCGAAGACGGAAATAGCGTCGAGCGAGTCGATCGGGGGTCGAGTGCTAGCTACCGTCAAATACGGAAACGGGCTCGAGCGAATCGGGAAGCGCCGAGCGTAAGGACACTGTCCGCCGCCTGACGCGCGCACGAGAGCCAGGGCATTTAATGCACCTGCCGTTCCTCCACCTAACACACTGGTCACGGGAAGCGTGATAGGAAATAGGCACCCGTCCCATCGTTCTTTTTGCAGCCTTCCCCGCCAAACGTCCCAGGGCGTGTCAGGACGCGGGAAACAAGGATGGAACGTCTAATCGGGATCCCCTCGAAGACATCCAAGGTCAGCGCTCCGGATATCCGCACATTACACGGCGACCGACCCTCGA
>Ga0182004_10005366_pt1 | contig 10438 bp, 7 predicted proteins | sample Sormic07211540_1_FD_120479 | JGI IMG/M metagenome (GOLD analysis project Ga0182004, IMG submission 120479) | Endophyte microbial communities from Sorghum bicolor roots, Mead, Nebraska, USA - 072115-40_1 MetaG | ecosystem: Host-associated > Plants > Roots > Unclassified | place: USA: Nebraska...
AAAAGACCAAAGACCAAACCACGTCTAGGTCTGGGCCTCGTACCACCGCCCAAGCACGCTCCCTGCTGCCTGATCCGCCGCCGGGAAGCCTGATCCACACCGTTCGGGTAGGGAGAAGAGGGAGCCGCTGTCGGATCCGGGCTCCCGCCACCAGATCCAGCCTTCCCATGTGACGTCGTCGACGGATACTATACATGGCCTTGTGGCCCACGGCCCGATGATTTGGCCCGGCCCGAGCACAACATGGCACGGTGGCCACCGGGCTCGGGCACCAGGTCGTGCTTGGGCCGCCACCCAGGCACGCGACATGGCCCGTTCCAACGGTTGGCCCGGTGAACATGAACTGTTGGTGTAGCTATAAATATATATGTGTTGTTAATTGTTATATTGGTGAAAATGATGAAATATTTCAGCATTTGGGAAAATATTGATAAAAATGAGTTATTGTTGGTTTGATGGGCCGTGGGCTGGCATGGCACGGCGTGCTTGACGGGCCGGCATGGCACAAAAACCAGCCCACGGGCCGTGCCTTGGACCGAAGGCTAGGCATGAAGCCTGTAGAGGCACGACCCATAGCGGCCCGGCGATCTGCGGCACGGCACGACACGGTCTGGCACGACATTGGCCAGCCCGGCACGGCCCATTGGACATCTCTACAAATACGAACTCCCCACATACACCGTCGATGGATCCACGACCGGAAGGGGTCCCGTGCGTGCAGCCACTGTCGGTCGTGTCGACAGCGAGCCTGATCGACCACCTAAGGAAGAGGGGAAGGGTGGGGGCACCGTTGCTGTTGTGCATCGAGGAGGGGAAGGGTGTGGTGCCGTAGAGGAAGGGTTGGGCCATAGAGGAGGCTGAGGGCGACTGCTCCACCCCTGGTGTGCCGCTACTGCTGCCACGCTAGTGAAGAGAAATGAGGGGGGCCAAGGGTGGTGCCATCGTCGGGGCCTCCAGGGTCGCGACTCCCTGCTCCTTGCCGTCAAGGCCGCTGCGCGGGGTGGAGAGGGAGGAGGGGTCGTCGCTGCCTGCTCCTGCTCGTCGATGAGTGAGAGAGAGAGGTGCCAGTGAGTGAGAGAGAGGGAGGGGCGTTGAGAGAGGAGCGGCGCACGTCTCGCGAAGTCATGAAATCATGACTAGGGCTGAGGAGTGGCGCTAGGAAGGGTGCTGAGTTGAGTGGATGGCCTTTTGCGAGGCGGTTTTTTTGACCGCCTCGGTTAATAAAAAACAATCGCCTCGATTAATCTGAAGCATTAACCGAGAGACGGTTGGAATTTCTGCCCACCTTCGTGACTCATTTCAAAACGGCTCGGAAAAGAATTTTTATAGTAACGGTTGTTACAAGGTGGGAGTATAAACTAAGATGCATTACACATACGGATGCATTATAAGATGTCATCAGCTCTAAGCGTGTATTGCCAAAAGAAGCAAATAAGGCTACGCGACGCGGTGCGCAAGCTGTGGGATACAAGACACCCTAGAAATGTGCCTGGAGACGGCCAGAGAGCATGAAACACTGGGTGGTGTGGTGATGCTGCAGGAGCTCAACAGCTATCCCTGACGTGTCTAGCAATATAATGCTCACGCCGCTCAAGGGCTTCGCTGAGAACGAAAGGAAAAGAGGAGGTATGAGCCGTGAACGTGAACGAAACGAACCTGCCTGGCCTGGCGATCAGGTGGAGCTCTGCGCAGCGGCGCAGCGCAGCCCACTCACATGGAGCGCCCTGCCACTGCCAAGCCTTCTTGCACTGCACGTCTGCACTGCACTCACCCCACCCGAGCTGAAAGAAACGCCCCAGCCTGCAGCGTGCAATGCACCTCCCCCGCGCTCAAACACTCGAAACCGAGACAGACAGACTATCATTGCGGTTAATTAATAAGACCGTGTGGGTGTACGGAGTCCCGGCATGCTCTTCGCCAAAAAATGCTTGCGAGCAAATTGAGCGATTGGTTTCTCAATTCTCATAATCATTCTTCCATTGCGATGCAGTGACTTGCGAGTTGCGACAAAGGCATTTCTACACTCAGAAATTCAAAGGCCAAAAATCATACGAACTTGATCTCATATATTATAAATATAAATCACGTCTACGATATAACTTCATAGCTCCGAATGTTAAAAATGGCAATACAATTGTCAAAATTATCAAGCAAACAAAACACTACAGCCTCCAAAAGGAGAACAGATAGCAGAAGTATGAAAGGTACAATATAGTTGGTTTCACTATAATCGCCAGCCATGGGATCTTCAATCGTCATCACCAAACGTTGTCTTCTTTCCTGCAAAATTTGAACCACAGTTCCAAATCAAGCGCACACAACAAACTCCAACTGGATACAAATTAATCTGGCAAAACAATTCTTAACCCAAGCAATTGTTTACCTGCACTAGGGGTACCAGCAGTCTGTCTGAAAGGCGTGCCACGGCCTCCACGGCCTCTGTCACCCCTTCCACCACGGCCTCCAAATCCACGCCCACGGCCTCTGTCACCACGCCCCCTGTCACTCCTCCCTCTGCTACCACGCCCACCACTGAAGCCACCGTCCCTGTTGTTATCAGGTCTCGGCTTTGCCTCATCGACATACAAGCTGTAGTCACCAAGGTAGGTTCCATTCATCTCATATGCTTTATTCAAGGAATCCGGGTCCTTGAAATCCATGTATGCCATTCTGCAAACCAAACGAAGTGTTTTGTCAATGAGCGACTTCCGCAGATTATGACATTCCAAAAGAAACCATGTATGGTATCAACATTCCTATCTTGCTGAAAAAAAACTAAGGCCTTAACCTAAGTATAAAAGAATGATATGTCAAGAGCCAACTAACCCTTTGCTTGCACCAGTGTCATAATCCTTCGGAATTGAAATACGGGTAATGTCTCCACATGAGCGAAAATGTTCTTCGAGAGCACTCCGGATCTGGCAAAGAAATACCATCAGATATAATGTAACAAGACATGGTTCAACAGAACACAAACACAATGATAAGTAGATAAAAAAAAGGAAATTCAAATTACCTGGTCCTCTCCAACAGACGTGTCAAAGCCCTTGATAAACACGGTGTTGCCTGACCTTTGAGCAGACTTCCTGAATGAACCGTTGTCCTTCCTGAGCAACACACAAAATTATGGCCATACTGAATAACCGGTAACAGCTAACAGCATAAGTTTCATAAAATCATCCCCTACTGAATAACCACAGTACAGTAAATAAGATAGAGAATAACCCGCTGTTAGGAGTGTATGCACCCCTCTCGACAGCCAGGTCAATCCTTAGAGAACGCCCCATCAGGTCCCGACCACCAAATTCAAGTGCCTAAAACAAAGAAAGAGTTCAAATGTCAGAACTTCCTCACAAGTGACATTAAATTCTATGCTCTTGTAACAGTTAAACTAATAACAAAACTTGCTTAGCATCCAATAAAACTTGGTGGCAGTGACCACTGAGGTGTTTTGCTCTTTTAACAGTTGAACTAAAGCAAAATAGATTAAAAAGATAAATTGTTCACCTTTTGAGCAGCTTCAGCAGTAGCAAATTCAACATGTCCATAACCCTTGAAACTCCCATCATCAAAAGTAGACAAACGAATATCTACAACTTCTCCAGCCTCCTCAAAAAATTCCTTACTACAGCATGTGGAGAAATGGTGTTAGTGGCAACACATTTGTAAAAGAAATAATAAATTGGCACATTTAACAAACTTACACTTGTTCACGCTCTATACTATAAGCTAAATTCCCAACAAAAATAGTCTTCGAACCAGTAGCCTGACTTTGGCTTTTGGCAGGAGTTTTGGGCTTGCAAAGATAAAACAGTTGTCAAACATCCATTTAATGTTTATTAAGTAGATAAAATTAGGGAATGGCATAGATCGCAGAATACCTCATTATGTGCTGACTTTTGCGTAGTGTCTACAGGAGTTTCCTGAGAATCAAAGAAACTGTTATATCCCAACTAAAAAAGATTCACAGATAACTCAGTAGTTAATTATGCAAAATTACAATCATTCCCTTAATTTTAGAACAAAAGGCATCAAAAGCCAAACCTTTTGCTCAGTAAAAAGGTGAGATAGTCTTCCAAAGGCAGAGATCTGACAAGAAACAGTACCTTAGACTTCTTTTGTGGTGGCTCCTCGTCACTTTCATCAGAACTCTCATCAGAGCTGCCATCAGATTCGTCGCTGGACTAGAGAGAGAGAGAGTTTCTATTGAGACCAATGTAATATGTACAAGGGCAGACAACTGAAACTCAAAAAGTATACTCCCACCATATATTATAGCAGGCAGTATTTTGATACAAAAAGTAAAGAATTAGTTTTGGGCATTTATTCGAGTATTAATTAACACATGATACATACTTGTGTAAAATAAATATATTAGCAATTTGATTGTAGGTTGACCTTTTCAAATCAAAATACACCTTACTAAAGTAGGGAGCATGAGTCAAGAAAACAAGATTTTACAAGAGAGCATACTTCTTCATTCTTCTTATTTGTTGCTAGAGGCCTCTTCCCAGGCACAGTAGGTTTTTCAGGCTGTGAAGATGAGGGACAAGAATTAAAAACTACACAATAAAAAATTAACATGAGTGGAGAAGAAAGTGCTGCCTACTTCATCAGAATCAGAATCTGACTCTGAGTCAGATTCTGAGCTCCCACTAGATTCTTCCTTCTTTTTAGGAGCAGCAGCCTTCACAGGCTGTACTGTTTTAGCATTATTATCCTGGCAAATATAAAATGAAGCTTTCAAGAAGCGGATTAAGTTTGAAGACTCCTCAAGTTATGCAGTAAGGTGCCTACCTCATCCTCAGACTCAGAATCAGAACTGTCACTGGATGCTTCCTTTTTCTTGGCCACTACTGGAGCTTTAGCAGGAATATCCTACAGATATTGTTTGTGACAGGATTATTACTGATGAACTATGTTTGCCAAAGAACAGCTATCGAAGGTGCATGAATCAAGAAACAAATGCAGCATATGAATCCACAAATAAATTACATCTTCTGATTCATCATCATCAGAATCACTGTCAGAGCTATCAGATTCTTGGGTCTTCTTTTGCAGAGAGGCAACTGGAGGCTTCTTTAGGTTAGCAGCAGGTTTCTGAAAAGCAAGAAGGCAAGACAAAAGTCAGTGAAACCAGGAAAAAAGAAATCAAGCTAAGCTTGATTGGAGATTACTGACTGCAGTAACCCTGCATAAAAATTACACAGTGATGACTGATTGTACATACATATGTTGTATCTATACATGTGTTCCTCACTATTATTTTTAGACATGAAACTCATAGCTGCCTAGTTTTACAAAGAAACAGAAAACATTATACACATTGTCTCTTCTGCACATTAGATTAGCAAATACTCCCTCCAGTCTCATTTCTAAGGCGTGAAACGTAAAATGCAGATACCAAGATGCTGGTGCAGAACATTGTGCTCGTGCGTAGGATGATTTACTCATTGACGAGCTCTGTGGTGAATTTGCCACGTCGCACTTAATAAGTGGTTAGCCTACAAAAGTTTGATGAAGTTCCGACTTCTTTCTCTACAGAATTAGCGCATGGTGCCATGCAAATAAAATAATTCTTGGCCTCAAAGTCATTAATTCCTGCACTTAATGACCCTTTGGATGCCACATGCACCTTATGTCTTTCTCCAAAACTCATCTGTGCCTTAGAAAACAGAGTGGAGGGAGTAGTACATCTTATTTGTCTTCTTTTAGAAAGGGGTCCATAGCAGGAGTGAATCCAGCCCTTGTTATCAGGGTCAACGCACCCAAGCGGAATTCTGTAATTCTTTAGCTAACTGCTAACATATTGTTCTTGCTTGCTCATGTAAACCTCACTAATTTATTTGAGCTGACCCTGGTGACATTGTGGGCTGGCTCATAGGACATCTCATGGTTAGAAGAGTACTATTTCATTCAGCTATGTCAGTGTGTGCGTGCGGTGTGGGCACTCAAGATGTACAAAAAAAAGAAAATTAACAGGATGCAAACCATTGTTTAACACATAGCAGATGTAAATAAAAAAAATAAAAACAACAGGCTGCAAATGAGTCATCGCAGGAAAGAAAAATTCAACAATATAATAAGGATTCAAAAGGCATTCATGATTTGGCTCGCAAGATAGAATAGGAAGCAAATACTTACTTCATCCTCATCTGAGCTACTGTCAGAGCTGCTGCTATCATGCTTAACCTGTTTTGAACCATTACTAACTGCTGTGACAGGCTTCTTTGAAAGGACAGTGGGTTTTTTTGCAGGTTCCTCATCAGAACTGCTATCATCACTGTCACTGCTGTCATCACTGTCGCTACTACTGGCAGCTGGCTTCTTTGAACCGGCAACTGGTTTTTTGGAAGGTTCCTAATTTAAGGGAAAAATAAGTATGTGTTGGTAAAAAGAAAGCCCCAAAAGCCAGTGGACAATGCTTACATCATCTGAGCTCTCAGAGCTGCTGTCATCACTGGACTCCTGTTTAGCAAGTTGTGTACCTTTCTTTGGTTGAATAACCTTTTTTGGCTGCACCTTAACCTGCAAACATGTCCTTTTTCCAGTAAGTAGTTTCCAATAGAAATCAAATGAAAAGTTAAAATTTCATTCATACACTAGCTTCCTATTGAGCACAAGAGAAACTGCAAACTAATGTCATTAAACAAGTAATTTTTTTCTTTATTAGTATATATATCAAGGGAAACAGTAAAAGGTGCAAAACCATGTTGCTTTTCAAACACCGTTGCAATTGACAACAAAGGTATTGACAGCAAGTGAAACTATAATGCAAACATCTAACAAACAATTGATGTCAAATCTCAGTTCTTGATATTTAGATGATCATATACCAAAGAATGATCAGTTTTTCTTTTTTTGCCTTTTCCTTGATGGCATACATCTTCAGTCTAAGAGTATCAGAAAAACTAAATAAAATCAATCAGTAGCACACAGAATACAGTAACAATGAAAACACTATCAACAATCAATTATGAGATTGTGACATAATGAAGCAAAGCGATCTCCAGAGACATGAGCCAAAAGAGAAGAACAAGATAGCACCTCCACTTCAGAATCTGAAGAATCCTCCTCAGAGTCAGAGCTGCTGCTCTCAACTTTCTTTGGAGGGGGCTGCTTCTTAACTGGCACCTCCACTTCAGAATCCGAAGAATCCTCAGAGCTGCTGCTCTCAACTTTCTTTGGAGGGGGCTGCTTCTTAACCGGCACCTTCACTTCAGAATCTGAAGAATCCTCCTCAGAGTCGCTGCTCTCAACTTTCTTTGGAGGGGGCTGCTTCTTAACTGGCACGGCCTTTTCAGGTGCAGTCTTTTGCTTCTTGGCACTCACGGCCTTCTCGATCTCATCTTCTGCATTCCTCTTCCCTGCTCATTAGATTAAAAAACTGTGGTAAGTGTGGTACATACAAAGCAACAAGACAGAAACATAAGCAGCAATTATTCCAATGCAACAATAGAGCGATCAAAAGCCTTACCCTTCTTTACAGATTTCCCCTCTGGAACTGCGACAGCAGCAGGTGCAGCCCCAACACTGGACTTCTTGTTTGACTTGCCCATAATGCCTCAGCTAAGCTCTACATAAAAAGAAATGGGGGCACCAATTTAAGAATAAGGCATATAACAATACTAATACAGCACATGCACAAAACAACATATATATGAATATGGCCATCCTAACATAGGCAACAGACACATGCTATTCAATAGGAAAAAAGTTAAGTCCCACTTCCTCGTAAATATTGGTCATTTTAACATAGGATGAAAGCTAAAAACTACCAATTTCATCGAGGAAATTAGTCAGCCCCGTACACGCAAAGGTAGTAAATGGTAAAGAAAAATATCAGCAGGTGATGTTGGGCAAGACTCGGGCAAGACTCGTGCTCCACCACGCACGCAGAAAATAAGCAAACCGGCAGCGAATAGAATGGATTGGAGACTGGAGAGAGCTAAGCATTCGTATTCGAGGACTAGAAGAGACGCAATGATCCCGCGGAATCAACAATAAATCAAGCACTTCATCCAGGGCTAGGGGTTCCTTACCGAACGTAGGGGATCGGGAAGACGGCCGGAGAAGATGTAGGAGGTGAAGGAGCGGGCGGCGGCGGCGGCGCAGGGGGATGGGTAGGGTTTCCGGTCGGCTCGGGGGCCGGAAGGGTTTTTGATGGGTTTGGGCTTGGGCAGCGGCGCCCGCTTTTATACGAGGCAGAAGAGGAGCGCTCGTTTTGCATTGCGTCCCCACGGTTTCACGTAAATATATATGATTGAACAGGGAGTGAAATGTAAAGTGGTTAGATATTTTCGTAAGAGCCTGGGGCAGTGGGCTTTTTGGGCCGGTGTAGAGGCTGTGATGGTTTGACGGTGGGGAAATGTCTATTTTTTCTTCCTTGACTTTCACAAAAGTCTATTTTTTCTTTTTTAATTTTAAAAATTGGATAAATTATCTTCCTTAACTTTTTAGACCATGCATTTTATCTCCCTGAATCATTTTCAAAGGTGGTTTTGCTATAGTAAATAGTGGTTTTACTATAATGATAATGATTTTGTCTTTTTTTTTAATTATTTCGGTTAAATGTTTGAAAAATCATAGTAAATCACAGAAAAATTATAAAATAGAAAATCTATTTTTTTTAGACTCCACATAAGTAGATCTAAATAGTAAACATATAATATGGTATGCTTTAGTACAAAATTTTTGCTATAAAGGTTTTGTCTTTTTTTTTATTTATTTCGGATAAATATTTGAAAATCATAGTAAATTACAGAAAAATTATAAAATATAAAATATACTTTTTTAGACTAAAATATATTATTTGTTCATACATATATTATATGTTCATTGTGTATGTATACTCATGTTGAGTCTAAGAAAATTAGATTTTTCTATATTATTATTTCTCTGTGATTTACTATGATTTTTCAAAGATTCAGCCAAATAAATAAATAAAAAGAAAAAGGATAAACCTTTATAGCAAATACGTTATATTAAAGCATACTATATTATATGTTTACTATGTAGATCTATTTATGTGGAGTCAAAAAATTAGATTTTCCATTTTATAATTTTTCTGTGATTTACTATGATTTTTTAAAGATTCATCCGAAATAATCAACAAAGAAAAGACAAAACCACCATCACGCAAACCCGCTACTCACTATAGCAAAACCGCCTTTGAAACCGCTCCAGGGATGTAAAAATGCATGGTTTGAAAAGATAAGGGAGGTGGTTTGCCTGGTTTTGAAGTTGAGAAAGAAAAGACGCACTTTCGTGAAAATTAGAGGAGGAAAAGTAGACTTTTTTCTTTGTAAGCCTAATTCTATCGTCGAGGGGAAAGGTAATGGGCTGCTGGCGGCGTCGAACCCAAAAGGCCCATCGTCCATGGAAATGGCAGCCTCATTTTTTCACGCATTTTAGTCTACTTTTCCTCTCCCAACTTTCACCGAAGTCTGCTTTTCTTCCCTCAACTCCAAAACCAGGCAAATTATCTTCCTCAACTTTTCAAATCATACATTTTACCTTTCTAGAGCGGTTTCGAAGGCGGTTTTGCTATAGTAACAGTGGTTTTGTCTTTTTCTTTTTAAAATTATTTCGACTTAATCTTTGAAAAATCATAGTAAATGAAAGAAAAATCATAAAATGGAAAATCCATTTCCGTGGACTCAACATAAGTAGGTATACATAGTATGGTATGCTTTAGTATAAAGTTTTCGCTATAAAGGTTTTGTCCTTTTCTTTTTTTTATTTGGCTAAATCTTTGAAAAATTATAGTAAATCATAAAATAGAAATTATAGAAGCTACAACTATGAATTATTTAAGAAAAACATAGATCTGAAGCTACAACAAAAAAAAGATATAAAAGTATATCATATTATGTATTTACTGTGTAGATATGCTCATGTGGAGTCTAAAAAAATTATATTTTATATTTTATATTTTTCTGTAATTTAATATGATTTTACAAATATTTAGCCGAAATAAAAAAAGAAAAAGACAAACCCTTTATAGCAAAAACTTTGTACTAAAGCCATATTATATATTTACTATGTAGATCTACTTATGTGGAGTCCAAAAAATGGAGTTTCCATTTTATATTTTTTCTATAATTTACTATGATTTTTCAAATATTCAGCTGAAATAATTTAAAAAGAAAAAGAAAAAACCACCGTAACTATAGCAAAACCACCATTCACTGTAGCAAAACCGCCTTCAAAACCGCTCCAAGGAGGTAAAATGCACAGTTTCAAAAGTTCAGGGAGGTGGTTTGTGCGATTTTAAAGTTGAAGAAGGAAAAACGGACTTTCGTGAAAGATAAAGGAGGAAAATAGACTTTTTCCTTCACGCATTCTGCACAGGAGACAGCCTCGCTCTGATGCCGACATGGAGGTCGACCATGTGTTCGCAGATTTCTCAATGCGTTTTTGGTCGGTTAAACACACG
>Ga0182004_10005367_pt1 | contig 10437 bp, 6 predicted proteins | sample Sormic07211540_1_FD_120479 | JGI IMG/M metagenome (GOLD analysis project Ga0182004, IMG submission 120479) | Endophyte microbial communities from Sorghum bicolor roots, Mead, Nebraska, USA - 072115-40_1 MetaG | ecosystem: Host-associated > Plants > Roots > Unclassified | place: USA: Nebraska...
ATTAAATATAGATGAAAATAAAAACTAATTGCACAGTTTGGTCGAAATAGACGAGACGAATCTTTTGAGCCTAGTTAGTCCATGATTGGATAATTTTTGTCAAATACAAACGAAAGTGCTACTGTGTCGATTTTGCAAAATTTTTTGGAAGTAAACAAGGCCTAACTGATCTGTGTCAGGAAGACAAACAATGGTTGCTACAAAGAAAAAATAAAAGTTGCTACAAGAAAAATCAGGGGGGGTCAGTTACATGGTTGGATAGGTGCTCCGGATTCCAATCTAGAGACCAGAGAGGATCAAATGTGGAATCAAGGAGTGGATGAGGACTCAGGAGGCCAATAAGTACTATATGAGAAAGGATTTCGGCTCGGTGAGCTTGGATCTTGCAAGTTGGAGGGACAAATCAGTTTGTTCTGATGTTATCTTTCTATGATTTTTTTCTCTTGGCTAAGGGTTAAACTGGAGAATTTGGCACTAAACTAGTGCGAGTGCCGAGTGGTATGTCATTCGTGGTGCTAATGATTTAAACCGTCTTTAGACTACAGTTAAAAGACCAAACTTGGTCCTAAAACTAAAAAAAATGAGTTACAGGAAAAATTGGTACATATTAAGGCCTTGTTTAGTTCCAAATTTTTTTAAGATTATTCATCACATCGAATCTTTGTATATATGCATGGAGCATTAAATATAGAAGAAAATAAAAATTAATTGCACAGTATATTTGTAATTTGCGAGACGAATTTTTTAAGTCTAGTTATTCCGTAATTGTAAAATATTTGTCACATACAAACGAAAGTGCTACACTAGAAAAACTAAAAACTTTCGCGAACTGAACAAGGCTTAACTGCATTCAAGAGGATCAATCTGTAACGCAATAACACATATTGTTACAGAGAATCTGGCGTACATCAACAGGGCATGTTTGTTTCGTGCCTAAGCTTGTCAAGCCTAATTTTCAATAAATTGTGGCTGCCACATAAAGTGTGATGAGTAAAAACGAAGTCACATTTGTAATTAAGTTTGACACGAAAAAAATTTTATGACATGAGGGATAGAGCGTTAACAAAGTTTGGCACGCTAGTTATGACATTGAACCAACCAGCCGACAAAAAACTATATGTTTAAATTAAAAAAATCTTAAAGAGTCAAACCATCTTAAATTTGACCAAATTTATATGATAAAATAATAATATTTATAATACTAACTAAGTATTATTTGGTTCTTCATTAATTATATTTTTATAGTATATTTGTTTGATCTTATAAATCTTTATAATTTTTTTTATAATTTTAATCAAATTGAAATGTATTAACTCTTTAAAATTCTTAGAATGAGTTAGAGTTTGGGATGGAGGGAGTAATCTTTAGCGTGGTAAGATTTTATCGTGAACGAAAATAGCTACCGAAGCAAACATTTATCTGCTACAAATGGTGCCCGACTTCCGTTAACGCGACATAAATGGTGCCAATCGCATCGAATTGCCGCAGATAGCGAGGGCGCGCCATACTATTTTTGTTGCGGCAGGCCGCCCGCGCCCAGCCCCAGCCACAGCCACACGGCCCACACCCACCCACCCCCGCGCGCGGCGGGCGGCCACCCGCGGCGGCGCACCTGCCCGCGCCCCCCTATCTCGCCATGCCTTTCTCCATGGCCACCGCCTCGCCTCTTCTCGCTCCGGGGCCCTCCCGGCCCCGCTCCAACCCCCAACCTCGTGGCCAGCGCAGCGCAAGCAGGGGTAGCAGCAGTAGACGTGCTAGAGGAAGGTTTGGACGAATAGAAACTAGAGGCAAAGGTCGAGAAGGAGGAGGTGGACGGGATAAGGAGTGACGACGGAGGGAGCAGACCGCGATGCTGCGGCGCGCGGCGAGCAACGCCTACTCGTGGTGGTGGGCGAGCCACATCCGCAGCACGCAGTCCAAATGGCTCGACAACAATCTTCAAGGTAGTATCTTGCCCGCCACAATGCTTAAGAATAAATCCTCCACATAACACGAAGATATGAGAATTCGTGACCTACAACCTTTTAACGTAGTTGTAACCTTTTCTTGTGCGACAAATTTTCTCGCTATTATCTCTTTACAAGCAGAAAACGATTAGCATTTCTAATACCATGATACGAATGCGCATTATTTTTCTCACATTTTTTCAATGTATCTTTTGTTGTCTTTGCAGAGATGGAAACGAGGGTGAAGTCCATGATCAAACTCATAGAAATAAATGCTGACACTTTCGCAAAGAGGGCAGAGCTGTACTTCAAGAACAGGCCTGAGCTGATAAACCTCGTCGAGGAGACATATAGATCTTACCAGGCACTCGCTGATCGATGCGATCGGATATCAGGGGAGCTCCACAAGTCAAATCACACCATAGCAACTGCGTTTCCAGAGCAAGTACAACTCTCACTGCAAAATGACAATGGCGATGGATTCCCAAGGGGTATCACGGGGATCAATCTCAGCAAAGGAACTAGCCCAGCTCCAAAGAGGGCACAGACGCATAAGAGGATTACCTCTCAGATGAGCAAAGAAAAGGCACAAGAAGAGATTGAGATGCTCCAGAAGGAAATTTTGGTGTTACAAACCGAGAAAGAATTCTTCAAGAGCTTATATGAATCTTCACTGGATAAGTACTTGGATATTGAACGAAGGGCAACAGAGATGCAAGAGGAGGTATGGAGCTTGCAAGAGACTTATAATACCAGTGCAGTTATCGAAGACAATGAAGCTCGAGCTTTGATGGCTGCACGGGCCCTTATTTGCTGTGAGGATACACTGATTAACTTGCAAGATCAGCAAAAGCGATCATCTCAAGAGGCAAAAACAGAGTTCCAACGAGTCATGGACGCAAGAATGAAGCTAAAAGCTTTCAAAAGTGAGTGTGGGCACCCTGATAATCAAAAGGAGCTAAGTGATCAGCAATATGTAGTGACCAGCTCTGCACATCCATCTACAGAGAATAATGACTCCATCCCACAAGACCGTAGGCTCCAGCTGCAGGAAATATGCCAAAAGATCAAACTGCAGTTTGAGTTGTGCTCAGAGGCATCTGTAGTGCATCTAGCAGGAATGGTTGATGAATTTGTGGATAAGGTGATCGCACTAGAAATTGCAGTTACATCACAGAATTCTCAAATCAATAGAATGAGAGCTGAGGCAGATGAGCTGCACAAGCGTCTGAATAGTTTGGAGGAAGGGAAGGCAGGTTTAGTTGGGGATTCCAGCAAGTTGTCTGAGAGGTTGAGGCAAGTTGAGGAGGTGCTGCAAACAATTCAGCGGATTGAGAAGTCTGTGCACACTGAAAATAGAAATATTCACAGACAATTAACTGATGCATGCAACAGTCTTACTGATTTAGTGGAGAAGGTGGATGCTCCTCTGAGCGAAGAAACAGTAGATTCATCTGAAGGGTCTAAAGGAATTGCTTCCGAAGAAGATGCAGATAAGCCTAGCACACTCTCTGATCCATTTCAAGCCGATTCAGGCACTGCAGGTAAATTGATGGATGAAGACTCATTGGACTCATTTGATATCTCTAGTGAGGCACAGGAAGAAGAGGCAGATGGCACCTTAGGGTGGCAACAAGTAGTTTTGAACAGGTTAGAGGGCAAGGATAAAATCCTCTTAAAAGATTACGCATCCATCCTTCGGAACTGCAAAGATACAAAGAAGCAGCTTTCAGAAATAGAGAAGAAAAATCGAGAATATCATCTTGAGGCTATGTCAGAAATGAAAGAGTTAAAGAGTGCCAATGTAACAAAAGATGATGAGATTCGCTCTCTTAGGCGAATGTTGAGCTCCTTACAGTACAAGATCAACACCTATCCAATTCAGTGTGTTGAGAAGTCTGAAGAATCATCCAAAGCAAACAATGATCCTTGCCTAGAAGACAAAGAGATTGGTGAGATAGAAGAATACATGAAGAATTGCCAAAATGAAGAACCACATGTTTCTTCGTTAGAGGAGAAATTCAGAGAAGAAATTAGCAAAGTATTAGAGGAAAGCGTGGACTTCTGGTTGAGGTTTAGTACATCGTATCGTTATATCCAGAAATTCCAAAAATCATTTGATAAAGCGAAAGCTGAAGTGGATAGACTTACTGATGCAAAAGCTCAGGAGGGCTTAGACACTGGTTCTGCTGGTCAGTCTGTTAGAAAACAAGAGTCGGCTGCCCTTGAAAAGAAACTCCGTGACTTGAGTACTGATCTTCAAGTTTGGTTGGAAAAGAATGTGCTGTTACAGGAGGAGCTTGAGAGTAGATTTTCACTGCTGTGTAGCATACAAGAGGAGATATCTAAGGTCACAACATTGGATCGAACCGATGAAGCCCACTTCACTCCTTTCCAGGCTGCAAAGTTCCAAGGTGAGGTAAGTAATATGAAGCAAGAGAATAACAAGGTCACCAAAGAGCTGCAGGCTGGGCTTGACCATGTAAGAGGCCTCCAAGTGGAAATTGGGAGGACTATTTTGAAGCTCAGAGACAATATTGAACTCTCCATTGGGAGAAGCAACCGAGCACAGAAGAACTTCAGATCTCTATCAGCGAAGGCCGGGGTACCTCTACGAACTTTCTTATTTGGTTCTAAGCCGAAAAAGGCATCGTTATTTTCATGTATGCCTGCGATGCCAAAGCCAGTTTCTGACATGAGGCCAGGGCATTTTAGATAAGACCGGGTAGAGTGTCAGCTAATTTTTTCTTTTGTTTGATATGAGGCTTCTCTGTAAACATGTTAATTTTGATTGAATGCTTAGTCTTTGTAGGTTTTAAACCGGAAAGGATCATGTAACCAACTTAATTTTTTCACTGATTTGGTCAGTGATGTGTAATCTGTAGTCCTGTACATCCTTACTGCCAAAACACTAGAAGAATCTGACATGCAAATGTATAACGCCACACTCATTTATGCCACTGCTGTGACTTTTGGGTGGGATAGTGTTGTAATGTGTTCAGTTGAAAACTTGAGTTGTTAAATCCTAACATCAGTTTGTTATTTGCCTACCCACTAGAAAAAGTAGTGGTGCAACTATTTGCAAGTTGACCATCTTTGAGAAAGTTTGGTCTTGTGGTGCATTGTACAAGCTTGTCAATCAAATGTTGCTATCAGTGATTTATTTTTCCATTTTCAAGTTCTTTTAGGTAATTAACTATCATGGATGAATAACACACCTCGGCGAGGTGTAAAATATATGTTGGTAAATGAGAAATAGGTTATGCATTTAGTCAAATCAAATGTCAATCTACTCTCCCAAACAACACTCGGAGCTATTAGTTTGAAGCTTCACATATTCTTGTCGTTTCTGATGGTGACATTCATCATTATCCGGTGACCTTTTCTGGCAGGATTTTGGCGAAGCTTCATGATTTGATCATCGATCTTGCTTTCAGGTGACAATGTCATTGTGCATTCAGGGCATCCATAAAGTTGCAATGTTATAGAGATAAGTGTGCGAAAGCTTCGTCATGTTTGGTTGATGTCTGATCCAAACTTAGCTTGGGTGTGTTGTCTGATTCCATTGACATCTGTAAAAGAAGTCATGTTCTGCAATAGAAATGGCACTGCATGTGTCTTTCTTCTATTACTTTCTTTCTTATTTAACAAAATTTTGTAGGTTTTCCCGTTTCATTGAGAAAGTAAGGAAGAAAGAGATGGCTGAGGCTATCCTCTAAGGAATATAAACCTAATTGAGATGAGTCTGGTAAGTTCACCTGTTATACATTTGAAAAAGCTTTTGATACAAGATTAACTGTCATCAGATTTTGATGTGTATAACAATCATTCAGACAGTCCATCTTATGTGTCAGAGATAAACGATCCAGAAGTTCAAATGCTTATGCATTGGTTGTACGGATTCACCACCTAAAGGAAGAAAATAGGGTGTACTTAGCATCGTGATTTGCAATAATAATTGAATATGCTAGCCAAATAGGATAAAAGTTGTCACGAAGAACTTGGAATATAATGAGAGGGCATGTTTTGGGGAGATAACTAGGGCCTTGTTTAGTTCTTTGCCGAAATTTTTTCGGGACACCGTAGCACTTTCGTTTGTTTGTGGTAAAAGATTCGTCTCGTAAATTTCGATCAAACCGTGTAATTAGTTTTTAATTTTGTTTATATTTAATATTCCATGCATACGTCTAAAGATTCGATGTGACGGGAAATCTTGAAAAGTTTTTGGATTTTGAGTGGAAGTAAACAAGGCCTAGCATTAATTTTGCGAATGTATCACAGGGAAAAAGCGCAATAAAGCTAAACCAGTAAAAGAAGTACTACTTCACGCTAGAAACTGCATAGAAGTTACTGTGAAAATGTTAGGGGGGTGAGGTGGGGGGAGGACAGAGGACTGTTGTAGTCCCATCTGCTCTGCCCCATGCACGTTTTGCCTGATGTGGAACAATTCCTCTTATCTTAAACAGGCTTGCTCAGTGTTTTCTTCTGCTACAAGAGGTAAGGCCTTGTTTAGATGTGAAAAAAATTTAGATTTCGCTACTGTAACATTTTCGTTTGTTTGTGGTAAATATTGTCCAATCATAGACTAATTAGGGTCAAAAGATTCGTCTCGCGATTTACAGTCAAACTGTGTGATTAGTTTTTATTTTGTCTATATTTAATGCTTCATGCATGTGCCGTAAGATTCGATGTGACAGAGAATCTTGAAAACTTTTTGAATTTCGGGGTGAACTAAACAAGGCCAAGTGGTGAGGTATCTCCCTGTTTTTTTCTGGTCCAATGCAAACTGTGTAGCATTGAGCCCTACAAGATCTTTGACAATGACGCATATCTTTCATATCAAACTGTCTTGGAATATTTCAGTAAAGCATCTCATGTTCGTCTAACACCAGCACTACGTCTTATGGGGCTACACGGACCTTTGTTCTGCAGGACTATTGGGACCTTACTGTAGCGAATGAAGATAAGGGCTGTTTGCAAAGCTCGAGCTGCTTCTGAGTTAAGCTTAGCCGAATCGCAACAGAAGGCTGTAGTCCAAAGAAGCATATCTCTGTCTAACTACAGTAACTATTCTACACCTTTGGTTTCAAGCTGCATTTCAGGTTTGTGCTCCTGTATTCACAGTAACTGGATGGATCTATGCAAGTGAAGTCAACACAGGTAGGAGTACTGGGAGGAGTGCATCGTTGTCTGTGCAAGTCAATGTCTAACAGTCCTGTGCTCTCAAAAACTGTTAAAGTAGTGTTGACTCGTTATGGTCGCATTCTCTTATCTGACGGTGAAAGACCATCCTGTCTATACTGCAGTGGAAACCAAAACACTGCGAACTTCATTTTCAGAAGGTTCACGCACACAAAAATATCTTTGGAGATCAGTTAACCAGAGGCGCAGTACCTCATTGATCCCATTTTATTTTATATAGAAAGGGACACTGGCATCAAGCTCCTTGGGTTTTGTTAATCGACGTATACTTAGACCTTAGTTGGAGCATATTCGCTAGCTTGTGACACCTAATTTTCATTCTCCTAATTGTTAACTTCAGAATGACCTTTTTTTTTCTATCAAAGGGGTTAGAATATGTCTCTTTTGTTTAGGAAGGAAGAGCATCTGCCTTCCAATAGCGCCTTAATTTCCTATATAAAAGGACAAAACAACTTGTCGAGCAACTATTGCCCAATTCCTCATAATTCAGCTGTAAATTTGTGGGTTTGATGCTCTTCGGTCATGCAGACTAGTCTAGATATAATCTTATAATAATGGTCAAATTGTAGCACAGCGTGAAAGTAAAGTTCAAAGTTTGACCAAGGGTAAAACTGCTCGCTCGCCACATATTTTGGAACAAAAAAATATATATATAATGCTGTATTATGATGTCCAACCGCCTCACTCACCCGTCGGATTCTACATGGGCTGCTCTGCATCTTCGACGGTGAGTTGCTACAAAATAGGTAAATGTTTATCCTGCTTCTTTCGGTTGCATTACTGTTGTACAGTAACATGTTATAAGAGATCGGATGGCTCAGATCACTCGACGGTGCTTCACACATAATTATGCCCGGAGACATCTATTTCGCGTATCTATCCTATCCATCAATCACATTTCCTAGTTCCTACCTTCAAAATTTAAATGGTACAATGTTCAACTATTGAAGCTTTGATCTGACTGCACAGACACATTCCCAGGAGCAGTACAATTATACTGCCGCGATAAGATTTTTTTGGGTGTTAGGGGTGACCCCGCCACCTTTCAGCGCACAGCGCCCTGCACTAGCACTAGCAACAGCAGAAGAGAATACACGGCAAGCCTGAAGCCTCCCCCTCCACTTCTTATACGCGCACCCCTCCCTCTCAAACTCCCCCCAAGGCTTTTCCAAACCCGAAAACCACAGTCGGCGCAAAGCCCCAAGGCTTTTCCACGTCCAAAAGCCATGTTCCGCCAGTCCTCCTCCTCCTCCGCGTCCTCCTACAGCGACGCGCTCATGCACCACCACGCCGCGAGCTTCTCCGCCGCCGCCGCGGCGCTGTCCGTCACGGTCCCGGCGCAGATCCCCCGGGCAGGCGGGTACCTCGACGGCGGCGGCAATGTTGGCGCCTTCTCGTCGCCGCCGTCGTCCGGCTACTCCTCCTCGTTCCCGTCGTCGTACTACAACTACAACAGCATCCAGAGGAGCATCAGCTCGCACTCGCTCCCGATGCACCTCCAGCTGGCCGACGTGTCCCTCGGCGGCGTCGGCGGTGGCAGCGGCAGCGGCTTCTACTCGCCGTCTTCGCCGTCCACGCACCAGCTCACGACGCTGCCGCCGCTCTCGTCCTCCCCGTCCTCCTCCTCCGGCGAATTCTTTGAGTTCACCTCTTCGTGCCCCGTCCGCCGCGTCTTCAGCACCGGCGATCTCCAGGTACCGCGTCCATGCATCGTGCATCTCGACGAACCTGGCTGGCACATAATTCATCGGACCTGCATCCAATCCAAGGTAATAAATGAAACAAAAAAAAAACTGAAACTCTGCTGATGTGCTGCCAAAATGAACAGGGGATGAACGGGTCGTCGCCGCCACGCCCGGTGCCGTCGGGCGACGGCTGCGGCCAAGAGGGAGGTGGGCCGTTCTCACAGAAGGTCGGCCGGTACAGCGCCGAGGAAAGGAAAGAGCGGATCGAGCGCTACAGAGTCAAACGGCACCAGAGAAACTTCAACAAGAAGATCACTGTAATTGATCGCATCTCCTTCCCCTGCAAATGATTCAATTTCTTCTGTCGCCGCCGAACTCTCTCTTCAAACATCCATCCATTCGTGTCAGCTAACGTCTGATCACTCGTTGCTGGTCCCCGCAGTACGCCTGCAGGAAGACGCTGGCGGACAGCCGCCCGCGGGTGAAGGGCCGGTTCGCGAGGAACGGCGAGACCGACGGAGAGGCCGACGAGCGCGAGGCGTCCGACAACAGCTACGAGTACGGATGCAGCCACAACGAGCTCAGCAGCAACGGCAACACCTACAGCGCGGGCAGCTGCTACGACGGCGGCCACTACAGCAATAGGCCGAACGGCGCCGGCGGCAACAGCAACGGCGCCGTCTCAGCATTCAGCGGTGCCGGCGGCAATAACAGCAACGGCGCCGGCGGCGACAATGGCGAGTGGTGGTGGCGGGCGCCGGGCGCCGCCGCGGCCGACGACGAGGTGCAGCGGCAGCAGCGGCAGGTCGTCGGCTTCGACGACGAAGAGGAGCTCTGGGCGACCCTCGGCGACATGCTGTCGGTGAACCTGGCCTCGTAGGGCGAGTGATCGCGGAGGCAGGCCAGTCACCAGTCACTAGCGCCGATCGAGCAGCCCCGGCCCGCCAGGGGGGATGGAGCGAACGCGACGTGGCGTTGGTGGCCGGTGGGGTCCGGTGCACGCGCGAGCACTCAAGAGCTCCGCTCCGCTCGATCGGGGCGCGGGTGCGCGGCGCAGTGCGGTGTGGTGAAGAGGTCTGGTCGGCGTCGTTGACCTTCCCCTTGTGTATGATTGATTGCCTTGTAAACTTTTAGCCAGAGACATCATGAAGCAGCAACAACAACAACAAAAAAAAGTTCGAAAACATCGTCCCGTCGTCTCTAATATCATGTGACACTGACAACAGCTTGTGCTCCGTGAGATCCGTGTCACTTCCAAAAAGCTGCTTGAATTAGCCTGACTGCCTGAGGATTAACCTTGGTACCGTGCTGCTTAGAGCTAATATAAGCTCCCGTGACAATGTTCTTGCTCGCCTTTCTCGATCGCGCCCAATTTTGCAGGTCGATCGTAGTAGTTTTCGTTGTGCCTGTCTGCTGGCACCGCACTTGTTTAAGGGCCTGTTTAGATTGAGAACGAAAATTTTTTGATGTCACATCGGATATGTCGGAAGGATGTCGGGAGGGGTTTTTAGAAACTAATAAAAAAACAAATTACATAGCTCGTCAGAAAACTGCAAGACAAATTTATTAAGCATAATTAATCTATCATTAGCATATGTGGGTTA
>Ga0182004_10005368_pt1 | contig 10437 bp, 6 predicted proteins | sample Sormic07211540_1_FD_120479 | JGI IMG/M metagenome (GOLD analysis project Ga0182004, IMG submission 120479) | Endophyte microbial communities from Sorghum bicolor roots, Mead, Nebraska, USA - 072115-40_1 MetaG | ecosystem: Host-associated > Plants > Roots > Unclassified | place: USA: Nebraska...
AACTGAGACGGAATGGCACACGGGTATAGTCGAAGATGAAGTTGGTCACAGCGGTGCGAAACAACTTTTTAGTGGCCTGCTGGTTTGGTCAATCTTTCATAATGGCATACAGGTAAAAAGCTCCCTTTGTGAAGTCTTTGGGAAATCCCGCCTCGCCCGTAGAGCTGAGCGGGTAAAGGGAACGAGTGAGGACATGTTGTCAAAGCAGTAGCTTCTTCGACGCGCTGTGTAAAGCCGCTTTGACTGTAGCCACCCTAGTTGTAGGTGAGAAGTTTGGTTTTGGTATTTAATGACACTAAGTTACTAATATATTGTGTTTAAGTGATTTGAGTTAGGCATAGCAACACATGTGATGAAGGAGTAATATGACATGGAGTGGTGAACTCAGTGATCACAAAGAGATGAAGTATGGAGTGGAGATCATGGTAATAGACAAGGAGTAAAGTGATCAAGGCAAAGGTATAAACATAGAGTTTTGCTTTTGTCGGTCTAAGTTGAGTAGAGAAGTGATTGATCGGATTTAAGATAGATAACCGACTATCAAGAGAGAAAATCTCGGTCATCTCTCGAATCAAGTGCTACTAGGTTAATATCTTGAGCATATGCATTATGATCTAGTAAAGTGCTAACCTAACTCCTTTGATGAAAATATTTGTGAAATGCTAACACACATGCACAATGGTGGTGGTCACGTAGTGGTGTTAGCACATTCACAAATCACAAAGGACGTGGAGTTTGAGGGTAGAGAGGGGTTTGGATTCCATGAAAATGGAATGCATATTCTATGTTGCGCCGGAGGATTTTTTAGAAAAGTCATGCGGGTGTTTTTTACTGTAAAAAATACTCGTCGGACGCTGGGTCAAACAGTGTCAGACGTTGAGGCCGCGCTCGACGAGTGCAACGCAGTGAGCGAAATTTAACTATGCGTCAGAGCGTCCGACGGGTGTATGTCGAACGCGGCTCCAACACTGTTGAGCGTCCGGCACTTAGTGACATCAACAGGAACACAAGCAAGGTTTTCGCAAAGTGAGCACGTCGGACACTGAGGGTGCGTCTGATGCCCCTGTGCGTTTGCAGTGCTCTCTAAGTAGTGTCCGGTGTTGACGCTCTGCATCCGACGCCTGCCATCAGCGCGTCCGATGCTACTGTATCAAGCACGTGTCAGCCTGGGTAAAAATAACTGAGAACCGAAACCGAAACCGAAAATTTCGGTTAGCTGTTCGTTTTCTCACGAACCGAACTAACCGATCAAAATTCGGTTCCTAGGCTCAGTTAACCGAAAGAACCGAAATTCGCAAAACAAACCCAATAAACCTTATAACATAGGCCTAATACCACATTAATCCTAGATATAAAAGGTGAATGACAACACCACATAACCTCACATCCTCATATTTTTTAAAATAACGGCACCTTGCTTTACAAAAATATTTTTTTTTCTATTTTTCTATTCCTTTTTTATGTTTGTGTAAATTTTCGGTTAGTTCGGTCGGAACCGGAACCAAACCGAACTGGCCGTAACTAATTTTGCTCGGTTCCAAGATTTGCAAAGAACCGTTCGGTTCCTATTTGTAGAATCGAAGAACCGAACCGAACGCCCAGGCTTAGGCACGTGTGCGAGTTAGCCGTTGGCGCAACAGTCAAGTTCAAACGTCTAGTGACATGTGGCAGCTCGGGATCGCCAGACACTGGGGTCACGCGTCTGATGCCTAGCGTCGGCGCGTCCGACGCCCTCACAGAAAGCCCTAACGGCTAGTTTTCGGGCTGATCTCCAGCAGGCTCCAAGCTGCTGCAAGGTTTCTTAAATTTAGTTACTGATTATTTCTTAAATCCGATTTGCGGGCCTTGTTTAGTTCCAAAAAAATTACAAAAATTTTCAAATTCTCCGTTACATCGAATCTTGCGACACATGCATGGAGCATTAAATTAAGATAAAAAAGTAACTGATTGCACAGTTTACCTGTAATTTGCGAGACAAATCTTTTAAACCTAGTTAGTCTATGATCGGACAATATTTATCAAATACAAACGAAAGTGCTACAATATCTATTTTGCAAACATTTTTGAAATTAAACAAGACCCAAATAGAGAAATGACAGCTACGAAGATTTTTGAGTTTGTTATGGAAGGTGATTGTTATTCTAGTACTTCCATTACTTATCGCATCTTGTTTACTATGCCAGTGACTATGACATCAGCTGAAAGAAGCTTCTCAAAATTAAAATTATTGAAGAACTATTTGAAATTTACAATGTCAGAAGAGAGGTTGGATGGATTGGTATATTATGCATTGAGAAGCGATTGTTGGATGTGATTGATATTAAAACCATCATCGATGACTTCGCATCCAAAAATGTTAGAAGAAAATTTTAAAAAAATTTATATGTATACAAATTATTTCATATAAACATTACTTTTGCATTCAATCAAATGCTTATCAATAACATTTTGTATACGTGTGTATATACTATCAATAACTAGCGCTATAGTATTATCATGTTCATATAAAAGAGTCCAAAATTTTAAGTCTTGTTTAGATCCAAAAAGTTTTAGATTTTGACACTATAGCATGTTCGTTTTTATTTGACAAATATTATCCAATTTTAGAGTAACTAGGCTTAAAAATTCGTCTCGTGATTTATAAACAAACTGTGTAATTAGTTTTTGATTTTCTCTATATTTAATGCTTAATACATGTGCCGTAAAGATCTGATGTGACAAAAAAATTTAAAAAATGGTTTTTGAGATGAAGTAAACAAGGCTCAGGTTCGTTGTAGGTTCAAAAATAGTCAGGATATCTCCTCTCCTCTCAGCGGATTGCCCGTGACTTCACTCCTATAGCTAAGCGACGAGAGACCGTCTAATACAACGGCTACTAGCCATACCAAACACCAGTAACAAGACCGTCTAACATAGAGTCTAGTTAAATTTTTGCAAGCGGATACTGCTAACTGCTTGCGGTCGCAACTCGCAAGCGCATGCGAGCGAACATTTCCATGTCGACCCCCCATTTCCCGCCGCAGGGCATAATAAAAAAAATAAAAAACGATGAGAAAAGCGGACAGCGCTAATGCGAGCATACATTCCCGTTGACACAAGGAATCTCTGCGCTCTCCTATCTCCCTTTCTTTCCAAATATATATTCTTCTCCCCGTGCGATCGCCGCAAATGCGTCATCCATCAACTGGCAACGCCACGGCGAGGGAATTTGATTATAACGAAACATCGCTCATCGTTGCTTTTGCGCGTTGCAGTTGCAGCAGGAGGAGGACTGGCCTGAGGCGAGATGCCGTGCCGCCCGCCCTTGGCTCGCTTCACCTTCAATTCTTTTCTTTCTGTCGCGGCCAGCGCCTCCCCACCACGCCGCTTTATTCTCTAAGAACCCCGTCCTCCCCTCTCCTCCTCCGTCCATTGCAGCTCTTGCTGCTGCTTCTTCTCCTCACCTCCCTCCTGCTCATCGTAGACATCGCGATCGCCGTCGTTGATCTTGCCAAGCTCTTTGCTTCCGTTCTTTTTTCTTCTTGGTTCAGTTTGCTCAGTGCTAGCTCGTCCTGTACGTGTCTATATATATGCTGTGTTGGCGCCGGTTGCATAAATGGCCTACTCCTCGCGGTCCTGTGGTCGGTGCAACCACGGTAATCTCTAACTCTCTTGTTTCTTTCCTAATTTACGAATGTTCTTGTCGCCATCAATAATACCCTGTCTCTATTATCCTACTATGTATACTGCATGTGTAAAATTAAGTTGCCTAGCACTCTGTCGTTGTCTGAACATATTTCTTACCTTCTTGTTTCCTGCCGCTTAATCCTTGTTGACTTAAACACTACTCATCTATCTTTTGTAAATGGGTATCCTGCTTAGGAAAAAGCAAAATGACCTTTCATCTATCTTTCTCGGTTTCTAAAGCGTACTTACTAGAGGACGCCATGTCAAGGAAACATGGTTACTTTATGTTCAGTTCTTTCTTTTCTTCTGAAATGAAGGGCCCGAGTACGTGGTTCATCCTTTTCATGATAGAAATTGATTTGCGGCTTGATTAGTGTGTCAACATTCACCCTTTTCATGATAGAAATTGATTTACGATTTGATTAGTGTGTCAACATCCAATCACAGACTAACCAATTTCATTAGAGACTGCTATCCACTAGACTCCCAATACATCTTGCTCCTTTTCTGAAAGTTCTCTCTTGAGTTCGTCACCATTAAATCGATGACGCAACGAGTCAAACATAGAAGCGTCTATTATGGTGGGCTCGTCCTGCAAAAGAGGGTTCTGTCGGATCAACCTTAGCTAGCTCGTTGATTGATCCTAACATCAGGCTGGCTCCACCCACTCGCATCACCTGATGAGCATTTCTAACAGTTACTGTCATGCATACATCAATGTTATTCAGAGGTGAGGAAAAAGTGGACTGAAACTGACTCTTACAATCCAGGATTAACTGAGCTCTGACAAGATAGCTTCACTGACCATGACTGCGTGCCCTGTCAATTGGAGTAGAATATAGAAGGAAGACATCACTTTGATTAGCACAGCGTAGAGCGGGGGGCCATGCTAACCCAAGCAATTTCGTATGGTGTTGTGTCCATGTGTTTGTTGCTCTTGTCCAGTGCAGGTACACATATCTGGCCCTTCTAGTTTTAGTATTTGATTGATACATTCAGTCATGCTCCAAATATGGGCCTCATCTTATAACTGAAAAAAAAAACTAATTTGGCTATGAATTCCTGATAGTGTACAAGCACAGCTGCTGTATAGATTACTGACTGTTACATTGTAGTATAGTGAACTTCCATTTTTACTACACATATTATCTGATGAAGGGAGTGCAGTAAAATTGCAATGGTTTAATGTCCTTCACCACAAAAAAAAATCGAATTGTTCAAATTTATTTACTCTTGGAGTAGCATAGGAGTACAACAATTTGCTTATATAATAATAAATAAGATATTCAATCCTTCCTGCTTACTGTCAACTGACAGGAAATGGTAGGTGGCAAGTTGCTCTCAGTCTCAGCTTTTCGGGTTTAGCCATGTGTGGGATCCTGTACATCGACATTTGGATTGGCCTATCTAATGTTAATGTCGCTGCACACAGAGAGGAGATCCGGTTTCATGAAGTGGCTCTGCAATTTCCTGAAGGGGCCGAAGCCCGGCGAACCGAACCGCCGCCGGCCCCAGGTGACGGCCGGAGAAGAGGAGGATGCGCTTTGGCACCAACGACCAGTTAGACCAAAGGTACTACTACTGTACTAGTAACTTAGTTCCTCCCTTCTTCTACAATTCATCTCCATGTCTGTCCAAATGGCTCTTTGTTCTATCCAAACAGTGCCTTTTCACATTTTTACATCCAATCCAACTTGCATTCATTGCAGTACCATCTTAAGCTCTTAGCTTCGAACAAGCAGTTGCTAATGACTATCTTTCTTTGCTGTTTCCAGAATGATCCACCTAGAAATGACAACGAAGAACTGGACCGTGCAATTGCAGAGTCTCTTACAGAGGATGTCAAACCCCCCAAAGGTACATGGATGAATCCATCTATGCATTTCATGTCAGCATGGTATAAATTTCTCCAAATTGTTTCATCCCTGCATCCCGTTGCTGTAAATTGCTGCGCAGAGAAAAACCATAAGGGAGACAACAACGACGAAGATCTTGCAAGAGCCATACAGGACAGTCTCAACATGAACCCTTACACGCCTTATAACCCCTATGCTCCCTCTCAGGCCCAACCTAGAGGGCACAGGTTAGCCGCTCTCACGTCACCATTTCATCATACACCTCGTCTCTAATGTGCCTAAAGTTCAATGCCTTCCATGTCCATGCTGCAGGGTATGTGGAAGCTGCAAGCATGAGATAGGACATGGCCATTACTTGAGTTGCATGGGAATTTACTGGCACCCTCAGTGCTTCCGCTGCAGCTCCTGCGGTCACCCTATCCGCGAGACCGAGGTAAGAATGCTCCCTCTATTTCAAATTATAAGACACGACATAATATAATCTAAGTTTTAGAATTCTAGGGCATAGCCCCTGTCTTAGCATTAACCAAGACAAACATCATCCTTTACAGCTTCAGGTGGAACACACCTTTCCAAACAGTTCAACAACCCGAACACAAAAAACATCAAAACTACCAACTAAAAGCTCCAAACCGCTGAAGAACCGTCAACCACCAAACTAAACCAAGGCTTTCTGCTGGCATGGGCATTAGTCACCAACTTTGTTGGACAGTCTGTTCTTCAATTCCTTTGGGATTTCTCTGGTCTTCCAATTCAGAGCTTCCTGAAACATCAGCTTATCCCACTTATCCTCAATCTACCAGTCAGTCTTGCTGGTCTTGTTGCCAAACATTTTAGCTCCTCCAACTTCACAGAAAACTCCAGCTTCTTCATTTGTGGACAAAGTAAACCCCATTCTTGTAACATAATTGCTAGATTCATGAGAATAGACCTCATGTGTCATGTGTTTCCAAGCTATTCCCTGAAAACAAAGCTCGTTTCTCAGTTTTCAAAGCCCCCATAGGGCTGCAGCACAGAACATGTTGCAAACAAGAATTTATTGTTACTAAGCACAGCTAACCAATAGACAGAAAATCCATACCAAGCCTTCTATCAAAAAGTTCAGAAATAGATGCCCAAAGTTGTTGAGCTAATACCTAGAAAATGTATCTAGAAAAAGCCAAAACGTCTTATAATTTGGAATAGAGGGAGTATCTTGCATTTCTTTCATCGTGGAAGTGTTTTACAGTGTCGTCAGATATGATCATATCCATTGTTACTTCTTCCTAGTTATCAGAGATGATATCCATTATTATTTTTCCTGTTTTCCAGTTCACCTTGCTAGGTACAGATCCATACCACAAGTTGTGCTACAAGGAGCTGCATCATCCAAAATGCGACGTCTGCCTTCAGTTTGTAAGGCTTCCTCTGAAACCTGAATGATCTGCACTGCAGACTGATAAACTGCATATGCATCGGTATTTCTACAGTTTGTCAGTGTAAGAAACTCATTCTTTTTGTGTTTCTGCAGATCCCAACGAACAGGAGTGGCTTGATAGAGTATAGAGCCCATCCATTCTGGGGCCAGAAGTATTGCCCTTTGCATGAGCATGACAGGACGCCACGTTGCTGCAGCTGTGAGAAAATGGAGGTACAGATACTAGAGAAAAGTGGTCGCAGTCTGATTACTTGTTTTCAAACTAGGCTATCCATTACCTGATTATATTCAAAGGCATTTTTCATCATAATTTTTACGGTTGTAATTCTGCAGCCAAGGAACACAAAGTATATGTCACTGGGAGACGGCCGCAGCTTGTGTATGGAATGCCTGGGATCTGCAGTTATGGACACCGGTGAATGCCAGCCCCTATACCATTCTATCAGAGACTACTATGAGGGGATGAACATGAAACTGGACCAGCAGATACCCATGCTCTTGGTTGAACGACAAGCGCTTAACGAAGCCATGGAAGGAGAGAGTAGAGTGAGTATTTCTTCGGGCTTTTTTCCTGTAAAATGTACAGCCTTCAGAAACACTAACGTACGTTCATCGCATCTGCATTATCCAGGGCCCACACCACATGCCTGAAACAAGGGGTCTATGTCTGTCGGAGGAGCAGACTGTGAGCAGTGTAAGTTCAACTCAAACTTTGACGGTTGCTAGGATGGTTAACCACAATGTAGCTATACAGTAATCCTAATAAGATAGTCTTATCTGGTTATCTCCCATGGCAGTTGATGAAACCGACAGATTCTGCCCTTCTGACTGTGCATTATTTCTGCAGATACTTAGGAGGCCCAGAATTGGTGGAAACCGATTACTAGACATGAGAACTCAGCCACAAAAGCTGACTAGGAGATGTGAAGTTACTGCAATACTTGTCTTGTATGGCCTCCCCAGGTCAGGCAATTGATTCAAATACTGCGGTTCTTTCACATTCTATGGCCAGTGCATCATTTGTGTCACAACGCTATTGCAGGCTACTAACAGGCTCCATCCTCGCCCATGAGCTGATGCACGGGTGGTTGCGCCTCAAAGGTAGATGGATGGACAAATTTACTACCACTGAACATTCATAGCCCCCATTTTTCTCTTCTTTATTATGAATTTGATTGAAAAAATATTTTCAAAAGCTCTACTAAATCGTACTTTTCAGGTTACCGAAACCTAAACGCGGAGGTTGAAGAAGGCATATGCCAGGTCATGTCTTACCTGTGGCTGGAATCAGAGATTCTTCCGTCATCCTCAAGGCACGCGCAGCCTTCATCCTCTTATGCCTCGTCCTCCTCTTCGTCTTACCCACCAACATCGTCCAAGAAGGGTGGAATATCTCATACTGAGAAGAAGCTGGGCGAGTTCTTCATGCACCAGATTGCCAATGACACGTCAACGGCCTATGGTGACGGTTTCAGAACTGCGTATGCTGCCGTCAACAAGTATGGCCTTCGCCAAACACTGAACCATATACGCCTAACAGGAGGCTTCCCTGTATAATAAGATAGAAAAAAGAGAAAATGTCCATGCTGGACGCAACACAAAGATCATATGGATATCAAAGGTTATATACATATTGGGATCAAGTTGGCTATGGAAGCATAGTGATTCAGTTTCGGTGACCTTGAGTTTTCAAAGAGGTCCTGTCAGAGTAAATCAGAAAAGGAGCTGTATTTGCTCGAATTAATTGGAAGGAATTGGCGGTGCCCAAGTGTAATAAGTTCGCTAAAGTACTAATGTAATGCACTGTTACTCACACTAATATAATGAAGTGTATACTCATGCGTGTGCAGGTTTAATTGTTTATTCTTGATTGCATGTAATGTAAGCAAGGGCTAAGCAGCAAGACAATACCGTGAGCAGAATTACAACCTGAATAGTAACCTATAGAACTACAATATCATTCTATCTAATAATAACAGATTGGGTCTCAGTTCTCTATTGCCAAAACCTACAGAATCTCGTTTCTCTAAATGGTGTTGGAAGGCAATATCATCAGTGTCCAAGGCTAAACGGTTTGGTCTCAACTCCCTGATAATTTTGGTAGCCTGGGAGGTGTGGAAGCACCGTAACTCACGTGTGTTTGAAAATGACACGCCAAGCATCCAGGAAGTTCTTAGGCCTGTCAGCGCTGAGAGCAATCTTTGGTGCAGTACTGGAGCAAGAAAGCTCCAGGAACACCTGTTTTGGTCAGGGAGCCGGCCCTGGGGTTGGGGGTATAAGGCAGGCTGTTTTGTCTGGTCGACATCAATATAGTTTGTGGCGCACCTGTTTTAGTTAAGTGAGTGGGTGTGTGTTCGTGGTGTTTTTGTACTCGAGTAGGGTCTAACTAGACTCGTGTATTTTATTTCTACCTTAATGAAATGACCCACAGCTTTCTTGTGTAGTTTGAGAAAAAAAAACAGACGAGGTAAAGACAGATCATTCCCTTAATAAACAGTGGGACTGAGCTAAATGAAGTGGCCCAGTACGCCATTGGGTCCCCACTCACAAAAAATGAGATGGACGAGCATTTGCAACAAAAATCTTGCTAACATCAAAGTTGCTAAACTGATATAAAAGAAACAGATCCATGGTCAATATCAGCATAAACAAGACTATTCACAGTTCTCTTGCGACCGTTAATCAACCTTGCTATAACATTGGTGAAATTGGAGACCATATCTCACAGGTATGAAGATCATCAGGCCAAAGACAACAACTTCATGTACCATTACAATGTGAAAGTCGTGAAAGATACACAAAATGATGGTGAGGTGAAAAGAAATTCTTTTTGGAAGACCTATGGCATCTTTCACGGTGCACTACATAAAGATCTGTAACCATATAACACAAACTGCAAAACTTAGCACGTCCTAAACCCTAACATATGCTACATGCTCATATTTCTCCCACTCTAATCAGCCTCAAATGTTATTCTGACACCATATATCAAAATTGCAGGGCATGACAGAACTGCAGAGATCTAATCATCAGATTCCAGTCCTGTGAGGATGGCCTTAAGCATCTCGTATGTCATAAATACGATGCCAACACCAGGAACCACTTTGCAGTACTCGGGCAAGATTCCTCTATACAGGCCTCTAAAACCCTCTGTGCGAACAATATGTCCAAAGGTTCCAAAGAGTCCTGTCTGGTAGACACGAGCCCTCCCAGCTGCTCCTTCCAATTGCATGCGGCGTCTCACAAGATCCAATGGGAATGTAACTGGAAAAACATGAACACCAAATAATCATTGTGTGCTTAACTAAATTGAAGCACCATTAGCAGGCCATTAGTTATTTCCTTCAAAAAAGATGTGTGTTACAATGCAAAAAAAAAAGTGACTGATTAAAAGGCAGCATTTATGAAATTCAATGTAGGGGGGGGGGGGGAAAAAACAAAGCACCCCAATAAAAAAAAAAAAATCTGGAAAGGGGAGAGTTTAAAAGGAACAAAAAA
>Ga0182004_10005369_pt1 | contig 10436 bp, 10 predicted proteins | sample Sormic07211540_1_FD_120479 | JGI IMG/M metagenome (GOLD analysis project Ga0182004, IMG submission 120479) | Endophyte microbial communities from Sorghum bicolor roots, Mead, Nebraska, USA - 072115-40_1 MetaG | ecosystem: Host-associated > Plants > Roots > Unclassified | place: USA: Nebraska...
ATCTATGCGCTTGCAGATCCCATTCATTATTTATTTAGAAGAGCAATTGCATATTTCAATACCGCGTCTCTCATATCATGCTGGGGATGACAACTTGGCTTAAGTGGTGTGAGGGATAGGTTTTGCATTTTTGGCACCGTTGCTAGATTTAGAACTTAGTCTACTTTTAGTAATGATGTTAAGAATACCCAACAATGGCCGAGACTTTCTCGGGATTGGCCTCGATGCCGCGCTGGGAAACAATGTAACCCAGGAGCATGCCTCGAGGTACGCCGAAAACACACTTCTCGGGGTTGAGCTTGATCTGGTTGGCGCGTAAGCAGCTGAAAGCGATCTCGAGGTCCTGGATCAGGTCCCCCTGCCACTTAGACTTGACGACGATGTCGTCGACATAGGCCTCGACCGTCGACCCTATGTGTTTTCCAAACACGTGGAGCATGCATCGCTGGTACGTAGCCCCCGCATTTCGAAGTCCGATTGGCATAGTTACGTAACAATACATCCCAAAAGGTGTAATGAAAGATGTCGCAAGCTGGTCGGACTCTTTCATTTTTATTTGATGATAACCAGAATATGCATCAAGGAAAGAAAGGGTTTCACATACCGCAGTAGAATCTACAATTTGATCAATACGTGGTAATGGAAAGGGAACTTTCGGACATGCTTTATTTAAACTTGTATAGTCGACACACATCCTCATTTTCCCATTCTTTTTCTTAACTAGTACAGGATTTGCTAACCAATCAGGATGGTGAACCTCCTTGACGAATCCGGCCGTCAAAAGCTTTTGGATCTCCTCGCCAATGATCTTGCGCTTCTCCTCGTCAAATCGGCGCAACCGCTGCTTCACTGGCTTGGAACCGGCTCGAATTTCCAAGGAGTGCTCGGCGACTTCCCTCGGTATGCCAGGCATGTCCGAGGGACTCTATGCAAACATGTCGGCGTTTGCACGGAGAAAGTCGACAAGCACGGCTTCCTATTTGGGGTCGAGGTCGGCGCTGGTCGTCAGCGCCTTGCCGTCGGAGTCGTTGGGGTTGAGCAGGATCTTCTTGGTTCCTTCCGCCGGCTCGAAGCTGCCTACGTGGCGCTTGGGCTCTGGAGCCTCAGCGGCTAGGGCCTCGAGCTTTGAGGCGAGCTTGGTGGAACTCTCGACTGCCTCCCCATACTCGACGCATTCGACGTCGCATTCGTACGCGTGCTCGAAGGAGGAGCTGACGGTGATGACGCCCTTGGGACCTGGCATCTTCAGCTTCAAGTAGGTGTAGTTGGGGATAGCCATGAATTTGGCGTAGCCCGGGCGCCTGATGATGGCGTGGTACGTGCCCCGGAACCCCACCACCTCAAAGGTGAGGGTCTCCTTTCTGAAGTTGGCCGCCATGCCAAAGCAGACTGGCAGGTCGATTCGACCTGCCGGCAACGCCTTTTTCCCTGGCACGACGCCATGGAATCCACCGGCGCTTGGCTGGAGCTGCGCCCTGTTGATGCCGAGGAGGTCAAGAGTCTCGAGGTAGATGATGTTGAGGCTGCTGCCGCCGTCCATCAGCACCTTTGAGAGCCGGGTGTTGACGATGATGGGGTCGACGACGAGCGGGTAGACGCCAGGGGCAACTACCTTGTCGGCGTGGTCCTCTCGATCGAAGGTGATGGGGGTGCTCGAACAACTGAGGTACTGGGGCACCGCCATTCTTGCCGCGAAGACCTCACGACGTTCCCTCTTGCGCTGCCTTGCGGTCAACCGCGTCAAGGGTCCACCATAGATCATGTAGCAGTCATGGACGGCAGGGAAGCCGTCGTCGTCTTTGCTGTCCCCTCTGTCGCCGCTCTTTTCTTTCTTTGGGTCGTGGCGGGCATCCTTCTTGAACCCTAGACCATCGAAATGCTTTTTCAGCATACGACAGTCCTTGAGCTTGTGGTTGGCTCCTCCCTTATGGTAAGGGCATGGCTCCTTTAGCATCTTATCGAAGATGCCCACCTCTGGAGGGCCTCGAGGCTTTTTGCGTTCCATGGCGGCGACGAGGTCGTCGTCAAGGTCCTCCCGCTGGAATGGTCAGACCTTCTTCTTCTTCTTCTTCTTGGGCCCTCGACTGGGGCCCTCGTCATCGTTGGTGGGCTGCTTGCCTTTCCTTCCTTCACAGCTGAAGAAGGAGCCGACCGCTTCTTCCCCGGCCGCGTAGTTCACCACTACGTCCATCAACTCGTCGACGGTCTGAGGATGATTCCGGCCTAATTCCCGCACTCAGTCTCGACTGGTGGTACCAGAGACAAACGCTAGGTTGATGTCGTGGTCGGGGATGTGCGGCAGCTCAGTGCGTTGTTTCGAGAAGTGTCGAGCATACTCTCGAAGAGTTTCTCCTGACTTCTGCTTGCACTTGCTGAGATCCCATGAATTTCCAGGCCGTATGTAGGTCCCTTTGAAGTTCCCCTCGAATACTTTAACCAAATCGACCCAGTCGTGGATCTGATCGGCTGGAAGCTCCTCGAGCCACCTGCGAGCGGTGTCGGAGAGGAAGAGTGGCAGCTGCCTGATGATGGCTCGATTGTCCCCTCGAGCGCCTCCTAACTGACAGGCCAGCCTGAAATCTGCCAGCCACAGCTCTGGCTTGGTCTCGCCGTTATACTTGGCAATGCTGGTCGGGGGTCGGAACGGGCTGGGTAGCGGCGTGCTGCGGATTGCCCTGCTGAACACCCTCGGGCCGGGCGGCTCGGGGGCCATCCGGTCTTCATCGCTGTCGTACCTCCCGCCGCGATGGGCGCTGTAACCGCGCTCCTCTGTGTCCCCATACCGACGGCGTCGATTTTTGTTGATGTCGCGTCGCGCGTCGTGTCGACGTTGGTTATCGATGGGGAGGACGAGTGTGGCCTTTTTCCCTCGTGGGAGTGGCTGCGGATGGACCGACACCTCCTTTTCATCGTGGGCCAGCTCATCGCGCTTTTCTATGGCCGCCCCCCGACGTCGAGAGGCCGAGCTCTCGGCTTGCTGAACTGCTGCTACCTGGAGCAGAGTCTGCACCTCGTCTCGAATGCGTCACGCTTGGGAATTCGATGGCTCAGGCATATTGCGCAGCAACATTGTTGCCGCCACGACGTTCTGCCTGTGGACTTCTCGAGCTCTTCTGCGGACACTTCCACCAGGTGGGTAAGGCAGGTCTTGCTCAAGAATTTGCTCGAGCAGGACCAGGCGCTCGCGATCCTCGTTAAGCTTTGCCTTGAGCTCTTGTAGCTGCGCAATTTGTGCGGCTCTGTCTTCTTGTGGAGGGGGGTCGACCTGACCGTCATTCCCAGGTGTCCTGGGGTCTTCTCTTGTTGCAGGGGCTCGCCTGCCTGCGACGGCGTCTTGCGTCTCGTCGGTGGTTTCCGCCGCTCCGTCGATATGGAAGCACTCCCTAGTAGGGTCGTGGCTGTCGGACTCCGAGCCGAAGTCTGGCTTGGTGGCGTAGAAGCATCCGCGTCTTTCCTCCGGCAGCCGCTGCCTGAGGGAGGTAATCGTGTACTGCCTAGGGCCTAGGCGGCGGAGACCTCGTACCTGCGAGAAGTCTGGCAGTTCGGATGCCTGTGGCTGTGCTCCAGGGTTGTGTGGGAGGACCATTGGAATCACCATGTACGTCTGGGCGTTTGGACATATTGCCCTGGCGAGCGATGCCGCGGCGTTGTCCAAGCCGAACGGCAACACTCTTCTTGGGGTAAAAAACCCGTGTGGCAGTAACCTAGCAGTGGGGGAGAGCGCGCGGGGCGCGTCACCTCCTGTCGTCGAGTGATCCTCGCGGCGCTGTGCCGTTATGCCCACGGTTTCGGCGCGTGGGGTTGTCGGATTCTGTGCTGCCTCCCGCCTGGCGCGAACTGTCGGTCGTGGCGAGGTGGATGGGCGATGGTTGCGCTGTCCACGCCTCTTCTTGGGCGGAGAGGCGTGGTGGCGAGGACGTCTCGGGGCCCTCAACCGTGCTGGCGCAATGCGGGCTCCTCCCGGTCCTTTGATTGAGAGCAAGATCATGTCATAGCCGGAGCCAGTAGACATGAACTCGAGACTCCCAAACCAAATCACCGTGGAGCGCGGAATCGGCGAAGGAGGAGTGGCCATCTGGAAAAGAATGGGAACTCGATGAAAAACACACAGGACCCCTACCTGGCGTGCCAACTGTCATTGTTTTCCCCACAGGGGGTCACACCAACGAGTGAATTTGTGTGCGTGCTTCCCTTTTTCAGATGGTGATGCAAAAAGACACAAAGATTTATCCTGGTTCGGGCAAGAGAAGGCCCTACGTCCAGCGGGGGGGGGGAGAGTTTGTATTATTTCGCACCTAAGTGCTTGTACAGGGGTGGATACAAGCGTGGTATGGAGTAAGGAGGAAGTTCTACTGCATATGGGAGTCGTATTGCATGATGATGTATCCCTTCCCGGGTCTCCCCTTTTATAGTTCCAAGGAGGAGCCCAGGGTACACGTATAGGCGTTAGAGTAGGGGTCAATAGGGGTATGGCGCACTAACCTACTCGAGACCGCTGTACCGGTGTGGTCTCGAGCCGTCCTGTCTTGGTAGCCTGATGATGATTACGCGTGCCCCTGTATCCTGCTCTGTGTGCCGTCTTGGACTGGCTTATCTGCTGCACGCCTGTACGTCACGGTGGCAGATACGTCGGAGTGGTTGCCGCGTCGTCATTCGACGCCCAACCCTTCCCCAGGAAGGAAACGTGTTTGGTCGAGGGTCGATTGCCGTGCAACGCCTTGCCAGCCAGAGCGCTGACCTTGGACATCTCGAGGGGGTCTTGATTAGACGTTCCGACCGCGCTTCCTGCGTCCTGACACGCCCTGGGTTATTTGGTGGGGAAGGCTGCAAAAAGAACGATGGGACAGATGCCTGTTCGCTACCACGCTTCCCGTGACCTACGTGTTAGGTGAGAACGCGACAGGCACATTAAATGCCCTGGTCCCCGCGCCCGCGTCAGGCGGCGGGCGGCGTCCCTACGCTCGACGCCTTCCGATTCGCTCGATCCTACTTCCGTATTCGACGGTAGTTGGCGCTCGAGCCCTGATCGATTCGCTCGACGCCCTTTCCGGCTTCGAGGCTATGGTCGTCGATGATTATACGCGTGATTGGGAGAGCGTCGAGTTGGGGGCCTCGACTTGCATACGAGCAATCTCATTATGTACATCAGTTGGGATACCCCTTGCTGATACCCTCGACACATAGTCCTTACTACGAGGACAGGGCTCATGTCAAGTGCTCACTATCCAGGAGCGATGGCGATTCGAACGATTTCTGTCCAGCTGGCGAGTTTATTCCCCACACAAACCACACTTATTGATAAAGTGAGCTATAGGTCACCATCTTGCACTATCGAGGACCAAAACGCGAGTTCGATAGGCACCGCCCGTACCCGAGGACCATTCTGGAGACCAAGGTATCCAAGGTATACCAAGGTTGCACGCCGTGCCCTCGTCGTTCTCCTCAACCAGCACCAATACAGTGCGTACATCAGGCCGATTCCAGGCCCGGATAGTGTTCAGCCTTCGTAGTCGGAATGACTTATCCTTCCAGCTAAGTGTGGGGCATGCATTCAACATGACAAGAGGGCTGTCAACGATCGGTCCTTAATCGACATAGGCAGGGGCACTACGGTCAACACCACCAAAAGAACCTGCCCGGTCTCAATTTCTTTCCCCCACTTGGTTATTTTTCACCAAAGCATTGATAACTAGCATTTAGGTATCCACCTATATCTCGCAGGTGACAGGAAATCACGCGACTTCTACCGTGCTAAGTAAGCTACGCATAGACTCCGAGCCTATCTACTTAGGACAAGGTAAATAACAGGTGGTGATATCAAAGTGTAAATATGCATCAACAGTATCAAGCAACTCCTACCACTTAATGCAGCATTATGAAACAATCATGATATAACAAATTAAGTTAGCGAGAATAGGGAGACTTAGAATGCTCTGGGGCTTGCCTCTCTCGAAGGTGCTAGGCCTGTGGTCTGGGCACTCCTGCAGATCTCCTTCCGGCTCTGGTTCCCCTGGAAGGTCCTGCTCTAATGTCTCCTCCTGCTCCTCGGGTCTCACCTCGTTCTCCTGCGAGCCTGTATGATGCATGTGTGCTCATTAGTGGAGTGCAAGATGCCCGAAGTGCAATGCTTATACAAGTTAAGACAAGATGATCATGACATGGTGCATAGATGAGTAGGCACATACCCCATCTCCAGTGGAGATGAGTTCCAACAGATAAAACAGGGAATTATTTCTACAAGGTAGTCAACATCATCCAAGAACATGTAACCAAAGTAAAGCATCTATTGCATTCTCTTCTACAAATTATTACTAACCAGCAAGCTACCATGATGCTTCAAAGATACACCAAACACAATTTATTCTATTCAACTTATGCATAGCAAGGGTTTTTTTACTTAATTATTATTAAGCCTACAACAGTAGCATATAGTTCGGTGCTTCAATAAACTCTACAAAAATTACAGTAGGTCACTGGTTATTTACAAAGTTCATCACCAAATTTTCATAACATTTGGGCAAGTAACATGGCCCACACAGAAATCACAAGTTTATAAACATAATTAAGAGAAAGTACCCTAGTGGTGATAAAGTGTCAAACAATAGATTTCATATTTTTATAAATTACTTACTAACATAAGAAATGTCCACAAAAGTTTCCAGACTAATTGCATGATCCAATTATTTATTAAAACTCATAAACCACTGCCATGCAAGCATTTAAATCATCATAAATTAATTTATACAACAACTATTGTGTTACATATTTTTCTCAGAGACTACACATCCATGCAAAGTTAGGAGAACAAGAATTACATTTTTTTCGAGCTATAATTTATTTACTGTGCATTTTCTAAATAACAGCAAAAGCATGGAATAAATAGATTTACACAGAAAAGTTGTACAGACGTGACATGCCAAGGCACTAGGTTATTGACCTTGAATTATGGAACACGTCAAATTTTATTTCATCATTTTTGGAGCAATAGATCTCAAGATATGAATTAAATACTAATTAACACATTTCTGAAAAATCATTTTCGAACTCTCTTTTTCAAATTTGCGCTGGAAAACGCTAGAGACACCCAGATCTCTACCCAACCCGGCCTCCTTGCGGCTGACAGTGGGCCCCCAACCCCACTGGTCAGCATGACACAGAAGACGGGGCATCTCCGACGAGCGGATCTCACCGGCGGTGAGGCCTCCGGCCACGGGGTGAGCACCAACGTGTTCCCCGCAGCGAGGCGCAACCGATGGTGCCCCTGGCTTGGCCGGGGAATGGCTAGAGCACCCTTGCTGGCGTGTATGGCGGCACGGCGACGCTGCTCGCCGTGGACAGGCCACTCCGTCAGGGTAGAGCACTCGTGCAGCACCGTCGGAGCTCGCTCAGGTCATCCCGAACACAACATGCACAAGAACAAGCGAAAAGGGGCAGAGAAGGGAGGGTTCCAGTGCGGCGGATCACTCCGACGAGATCGGATGAACTCTGGTAAGCCATTGCGGTCGCACGGAGGCTTACCACCTCGGTTGAGCGTGCGCAGAGGCTTACCGCGGCGATGGCGAACACAGCGGTGGGCTTGGCACGCAAGATGGCCCGTCGAAACGGCCGGCGGCGAGCGGCGGAGCTCGGCCAGCAATGTCGCCACGGCGGAGCTTGGAGTGGGAGTGGCTGCGGGCGAAGGAGGGGGAGACAGAGAGAATGGGGGCGCCTGGGGGAGCGGGGTGGCATCCCGACCGGGTCATGCAAGTCGGAGCCGAGCGGTCGTGGCCACGTCGCCGACATACGGCCGCCATGTGGCCAGCGTCGGGTCGAGAAGGGCGGGACGTGCCCGCACGCGGGGAGGAGGGGAGACGGTGGGCCGCGCGTGCGAGCGGGCCGAAAGGGAGGCGGGTCGGCCCAGTAGCGCGTGCCCCCTTTCCCTTTTTTTGAATTTCTTTTTCCCAAAAGAGTTTAAATGTAAATTTTGAAGCTTTTGCAAAGTTTTTCAGGATGTGGGGTAAAAAGAAGAAATGTTCCCCACAAAATACTCTACAACTTTGCTTCAAATTGCATGTCCAAATTCCAAATAGAATTTGAATCACAAATCAAAACTAGTTCTAGGTTTAAACTTATTTGGGGAATTTTGTATAAAATTCATTTCTCAAATTCCAGAGCTCTAGAAATTTCACACAATTATTCTTAAATCTTTTAAAACATAGTTCAACCGACTTTGGTCATCACAAGCAATTTTGAAGCAAGCATATTAATTTATCATATTTAAATTCATTTAACTCAATCACATAAAATCACAATTTGAATACTACTGTGCTCATGTGATGCGATGCTCATGCCCATGCTTTATGAGAGTGATTATGAGTAGTTTATGAGACTAAGTGTATGCTTAACACCTAGGGTGCTACACTTAGGGACCGTCAACAACTCCCCCAAGCTTACCTTTTGCTCGTCCCTTAGCAAACATGAACTCAGTGGTGGATCAGGAGTTGCTGCAATGCTTTCACACCTTAAATGTACACATGCTTTCAAATAAGATCTCATCTCTAAGTTAAAGCAAAAAAATTAAGAATTAAAACTTACTCATTTTACCTTTCACCATGGGGCTTGTAACCGTCACCTGTGTCTTCAGCAGTTGAAGGATAGAACGGTCAAGTCAAGCGCCATGTTTCTTGCTCTTTGATCAACTATAATTTCAAAGTTTTTACAGATTTTCAAATAAAACTCAAAGGTTCCTTGTATGACTCTCTCAATTCTCTCTTTTGTGTTATTTCTGAATCCTCACCAAGGCATTGATGGTGTATGCCTTTCTCTCAAGATATGTGGTATTTATGGTATGAGGCATAGTAACATTGCCTTCTCTCTCACCCTGCTTCTAATAAGGCTTTTGATATCTGGAGCTCATAGGTGAGAGATAGAGTATACATATTTACAAGACATTTATTGCATATATAGTCAAACTGTGGATCCATAGGAACAAGTCATAAAGTTAAATCAAGATGTGCATGTGTGGTGAATCGGTGATGATGGTGGTAATGATGAAACAGTGGTGAAAGTTTTCTTTTGCTCTTCTGAAGGATACATACCTTTCTTGCACTTGTAGCTTTCTAAAGGAACTGAGATACTCAACTATTTATTATTTTTCACTCAGGTGGGTCTCTTGTACCCTTAATTCTACTGTGGGACACTTGTCCATTTTTACCTCTCGTCTCACACTTTTTTCTTTTCCGAGGTTGGCAAGCACTTGCCTCTTTTTATTTCCTCGTCTTTCTCTCTCTTTTTTCGAGCACTCATCCTTCTTGAGCAACAACGCAAGTGGTAGTAACAAATAATACTGGAGCATTTATTTCACAGGGAATTACTGGAATATTTTTTTGAGTGGATCTGGAGATGGAAATGAGTGGATGTGTAAGTGAATCTTGATTCGAACAGCATGACTAGCTCCTGAGGGTTTGCACAGCTTGACCAATGCTCATAAATAGTAAAATGTAAATGTGTGGTTTCTTAATCTAGTAAACATGTATGCAAGGTTGTGGTAGGATTTTAAACTCTCATCATACAGGAACTCATCATGTAGCATTTTTAAAGTTTTTCAAAGAAAAATTCTCCAGAATTCTAGTATCTCACAGTAGCTCAAACCTTTCCATATCATATCGTTCAACAACTTAGACTTTAGATTAGGTACTCTTCCCACAAGTTCAGGTTTAGAGCAAATTTCAAATCATAAAGTTATCACTACTCCACAACAACAACATAGGCGCCGAACCGTCTGACGCGAAAAGCCGTTACAGCCTCACACGATCTGACGCAAAAAAGATATAGCATCAGTCCTTAGCTGACGCCGTAAGTCCTGACGCTAAAGACTTATTGCGTCAGACCCGAGTTTTTGCATCAGACAGCATGCCACCAAGATTTGTTATTGCGTCAGAGAGTCCATTGCTAGGATATGGCATCAGATACTCTTTTGCCATACATATAGCATCAGTCCATCCAATAGAATTCATATTTATAGCGTCAGATTGTTCAACAAGATAATTTAAATGTAATAAAAAATAAATTCAATTGAAAAAACATTTAGGACATATGTATCAAATCCACATTAAAGCTTAATGTCCATCACATAAACATATATGAGCACATACATCACATAGAGGTCAATACATACATATATTAATCTTATCCCTTTCATGGTTACATCATATCCAACAAATTAAGTGAAACATACAATCTTGTCTTCACATTACATCATCCAATATAGTCAAGTCTACGAAAAGCACATGAATGCACACCAGCAAGCAATCATAATAGTTTGTGTTTGCTACACTAAGGTTTGTGCACAATCATATTGAAAAACCAAAATAACATCCACTAGGTTATCTGGAGAAGCATTTTCCATAAACTCAAGCCAAAGACTTGTTGCCAGCACTTCCTGAAAAATGAAACAT
>Ga0182004_10005370_pt1 | contig 10436 bp, 10 predicted proteins | sample Sormic07211540_1_FD_120479 | JGI IMG/M metagenome (GOLD analysis project Ga0182004, IMG submission 120479) | Endophyte microbial communities from Sorghum bicolor roots, Mead, Nebraska, USA - 072115-40_1 MetaG | ecosystem: Host-associated > Plants > Roots > Unclassified | place: USA: Nebraska...
AATGTAGACTCTATCATAGAGTCTAAAGTTATTTATTACCTCGAACAATGTGGACTTGAAGTCTAAATAAGACTTGAAGTCTTATTTTTTCTACCTCTTTCTTCAATAAATATGCTGCCACATTAGCAAAATACCATAACTAATATGTAATTAAGTGTTTTAGACTCTGTGATAGAGTTTTGCATTGTGAGTGTCATCTTAAAACTTTGCATTGAGATTGCGCTAATGGACGGAGCGAGTATTTAAGACCCACAGCGAGGATATTGTTTTTGGACCCGGTCGGTCAAACACTCTCAGCAAGAAAGCGTCTCGAACGTAGGAACACGCCCGCGCCAGTGCACTTCGGCGGCCACAATTTCGGCGGTCGCGTACGGCACGGCCTCGCGCCGTCCTCGCGCGCTGCGTGTCGTGCCGCGTAACGAGTAGCAGCTGCGCGGCCTGCAGCACGAGCGGGGGTATAATTAGTGCTGAGGTGACGTCGCTTGCTTTCGTCGTCGCGTGGGTCCCACGCCTCACGCCATCATCGGGCGTACAACCGCAACGTGGAGCCACGGAAAGGCCCCTACCGACCACCCGCAATTATCACATGGGTCCCTGGCGTATCTGCAATTTAATACTGCTCGAACCACGGGCCAGCTTGTTGTACGCTTTCACTTTTATGTCTTCGATTCGAGTGGTTCGGTTGGAGGCAGTTTAAAGAACATTTTAATCATATTTTTTGTTCTTTCCGAAAGTGATTTTGCTGAATGGACAGGCCAAAGCTGTTGGAGCTCGCCATCCATGGTTCTTAAGAAATACTTCCATACGTATAAAAAAATCGTTGAACAGTGACATGGTGTGTAAAAACTAACTTTGTCTTCTTATTTTATAAAAATATTTATCAAAAAGTTATATATATATATATTTTATAAAGGTGTTTTTCAAGACAAATCTATTAATATAGTTTTTATATTTTTAAACTCAACAACTTTCAAATTATTCAAAATTTATATTCGTAATGTTTGACCAAAATCATGTACAAAACGATTTTTTATAAGTATAAATAAAATATACAATGGGTACGCCCTTTCATGCTGATTGGATAGACAACATTTAAAAGCAGCCAAAAGTGGTTGTAGAGGGGAATGACACTAAGGCCCAAAAACTTCTACCTCATCCTATCGAATGTTTAAACACATACATAGAACGTTAAATATAGATAAAATAATAACTAATTGCACAATTTACATGTATTTTGTGAGATAAATCTTTCGAGTCTAGTTAGTCCATGATTATAAACTAATTGTTATAGTTACATATGTAATACAATACCCAAAAACTATTCACGGTGCGAACTAAACAGGCCATAAACACTTTATTCTATGGATATGAATGATATTATATTGTGATAGTGAGAGGGTACCGCATCCACTTTATTCTTATATGTGTGTTGTAAATTAAATTCCAATCGCTCATAGCTAGAAAGCAATTAAGAAACATGTATATCTTTTTCATATTTAATGTTTCAAATGTGTGCTCATATAAAATCGTTTAAACTTCTAGAGGATAAAATTCAAACAAAATGTAGAAAATTTAATTATTTAACTTTGCCAATGTTGCTTAAGACCGTAATTCACATTTACACCAGATGTAAATACATGGTAAAAAAGAAAGATTAGAGGGTTTCATTGGATAGGCCAACACATAACATATACTCCCTCCATTGCAAAATATAATATGTTTTGACTTTTCTAAATCACTATGTATCTATACATAGTATATATCTAAGTGCATAGAATGGAGGGAGCAAGGAGCGCATGTGACTGAACAAAATGTAAATGGGAAGTCGTCGCTTGGTTTCTCATACAAAACAAGATCCTAACGAAAGACAACTTGCAGCTAAGAAACTAGCCACACCAAAACCATTTCATGCTATGCAATAGACCACTCGAAATGGCCCTTCATTTGTGCCTGCTATGCCTTGTAGCCATAGGAATCTAGTGCCTTTGTGCTGGGGTGGGAACACAACGTTGAGGAATTAATTCGGCCTTATGTGCAACCATCTAACGTAAGGGCGTGGTGGGAAGAGGGGGCGGCCAAGATACCAAGGCAGACATGAAGACACTTCAATCGGGTGGTCATCCACACAATGTGGAATATATAGAAAGAATGAAACACAAAAGTTTGGTGATGGATGTCCAATAGGTGGCCATCAAAACCAAAGAGGACAACGACCTATGCTCTAGAGTCTTTTACCACCTGACTTAGACCATGTAACTTATAACCTAGACGTGTGCGGTGTATGCTTTACTTTACTCTACACAGCCTTTGGGGATTCTAGTGCCGTTGGTACTTTTTGTACCTAAACACTCTTTCTTTCCTTAATGGAAAGGCAACGCTCCTGCCAGGTTCTTAAAAAAAACTTGAATATATATGTTGAATCCTTTTGTACCACTAGTACACAGATGATTTCTTTTGGTGGTGGCCTTTTATTTCTAGTGGCAGTTTCTCTTGATGTTGGCCACTAGAGTTCAACTGGTTCCAAATCGCCACTAGAAATCATGTATCTCTAATGGCGGTTCTTTAAAAAATCATTTGTAGAAATAATTTAAAATTATTTTTTTGTGTTTTTAAATGATATCCTATGATGGCGGAGTGGTAGAGGAGGTTACACGCGAGGGGAGGTCGCAGGTTCGAATCCCGTTAGCCGTGTAGTGCGAGGTTTTACACAAAAAATATACTTAACTTGCGGGGGCGACTGGCTAGTGGACCATCCCTAAGATTAAAATATTTATTCCTATTTTTAGAACATGATTTATATTTTTTGAACAACCATTTCCCCTGGTGATGGTCTTAAATAAATTGACAGAGGAAATCCTATTTCTACTGGTGCTAATCTTAACTGAACCGTCAGTAGAAAATCTATTTTCACTTTTGATTTTGAGTTGAGGAAATCCCTTTTCTACTGGCGGTGATCTTAACTGAACCGTCGGTGGAAAATCTATTTTCATTTCAGTTCTCAGTTAATCGTCATCGGAGAGAACCATTTCGACTGGCCTTGCCCACCGGCCGATTCTCATTTAACGGTCAGCAAAGAGAACCATTTCCACTGGCCTCTTCCACTGACGATTCTAAAAAACGCAAGTGCAGTGTGTTTACAGCCGCTACAACTGAGGTTTTGTGTACTAGTGTACCCTTTAGCAGATATGGAAAATATGCATTTCATTGACTAAGATTTTATTCCTTACGAAACATTGTACTACGCCACGTAAATTGTTTGAAAAAAAAAAACAAATTAAAGCTTGAGTTTTAAATGGTGAGAGTTGGTGGACCTAAATGCAAATATGAAGGAAAAAGTTGAGTGAAAAGGAAAGGAGCCATCAATTCCACGCTGCTCCCGCTCCAGTCAAAGCCCCCAGCTCACAACGTGCAAGATGTGCTTTGCTCTCTCGCTTTCCATCTAGCCAACACGTCTCGCAAGAAAACGGACACACTCCGCGTCGGTCCTCCTCTCCCATATAAAGGCTCGCGAGTGTCACCTCCAGCTCTAACTGCCAACCTCTGAGCTCCCTCTCTCTTTCGTCTCTCCCCCATCTGGACCTCTCCCTAAGCTCACAACAAATAAACCGTGTGCAACTGCTGAATTACGAGGAGCTCCACCCGGTCGATCAGCCAGAAGAAGAATGGCCGTAAACCTCCCAGTATCTCAGCCTTCTTCCGGCCTATGCGTGAAACCCCACCAACAGCGGGGCCATGGCTCGACCGCCGCGGCAATGGCGGCCGTGGCCGCGCCGCCCTCCACGTTCGCTCCACAGACGACACGGCTCTCTGCTGATCCGTCCATCGCGGTGAACACCAAAAACACAACGCTGGCAGCAACGGTCGCCATGACTGAAAGAGTGACGAAGAAGAATGATGAGACGCTGGCGAGCATGTGGCGGGAGATTCAGGGCACCGGCAACTGGGCTGGCTTGGTGGAGCCGCTGCACCCACTCCTCCGGGCCGAGATCGTCCGGTACGGCGAGCTTGTAGCGGCCACGTACAAGGCGTTCGACCTCGACACATGCTCCAAGCGTTACCTCAACTGCAAGTACGGCAAGGCACGAATGCTTGAGGCTATGGGCATGGCCGGCGCCGGGTACGACGTCACGAGGTACATCTACGCAACACCGGACATCGCGCTTCCTGGAGCGGCGGAGCCTTGCCCTATCCGGTGGATCGGGTACGTGGCGGTCGCGTCCGACGAGACGGTGCGCCGCCTCGGGCGCCGCGACATCGTCGTGTCCTTTCGTGGCACGGTCACCGGATCGGAGTGGGTGGCCAACATGATGAGCTCCCTCGAGCAGGCGAGGTTCGATCCGTCGGACCCACGCCCAGACGTGAAGGTCGAGTCGGGCTTTCTCTCTGTCTACACCTCCGACGACGCCACCTGCCGCTTCACCTGCGGCAGCTGCCGAAACCAGCTCCTTTCTGAGGTGACTCGCCTGATCAACAAGTACAGACAAGAGGACATCAGCATCACGCTGGCCGGCCACAGCATGGGCAGCTCCCTCGCCCTTCTCTTCGGGTACGACCTTGCCGAGCTTGGTCTCAACCGCGATGGTGGTGGCGATACCGTGCCGATCACCGTCTACTCTTTTGCTGGCCCGAGGGTTGGCAATGCTGGGTTCAAGAATCGGTGCGACGAGCTCGGGGTGAAGGTGCTAAGGGTGGTAAATGTCAATGATCCTATCACCAAGTTGCCCGGCATCTTCTTGAACGAGAACTTTTTGGGGGCCAGGTTGGAGCTTCCATGGAGCTGTGCGTGTTACACGCATGTTGGTGTCGAGCTTGCCCTGGATTTCTTCAAAGCGAGAGATCCTGCTTGCGTGCATGACCTAGAATCCTATATAGGGTTGCTCAAGTGCCCTAAGATTGCAAAGGTGAAAAGAGAGCATCTTTTAAGCAAGGCAATGAAGTTCGTGCTTCAACAGAGTTTTGATACTTGGAGGTGGCAAATGGCTGCAATCCAAGTTGGTGAGTTAGTACAAGCCATGGGGTTGTAGATTTATACAGGGTCCAATTTCGTTCCCATTTTTGGGGGATATGAAACATACATGCCCTTGTAAATTCATTCATTTTGTCAATAAAACGAGGTAGAGAAGAGTGGAAATTAGAAAAAAAAATCACCAGTATTGTACATGAGAAAGGTAACAAAAAATAATCAAAACAATAGTGGTCATAGTTAATAGAAATACTTATGTCATCAATCCTACTAACAAAAATGCAAAAGAGATTTTATAAATAGGTTCAGCACAATAAAAATAGGTTTCTAGATGTTGCTGGCATTTTGGTTTGCCTCTAAAAATAGGTGCAATACAGTAAAATTCATATAATTTTTTAAAAGTCGAGTTGAATGAAGAAAAATTTAATATGAAAATTATAGTGCGCAAAGAGATCTCAACTTTGTAGTTGACATTGTTTTCATATGGAACTTTTAACGGCATGTTGTAAGATTTTTAATTAATACTGATTTGGGTAGTCGTGCAACAGCTCATTTGGGTAGTCTTTTACTTTCTCCAAATCATGTTTATTGCCAGGCTACTAACAAGTGATCATGTACTCCCTCCGTCCCCAAATACTGCTATTTCTAGCAGATTTCAGAAAGATTAGTGTAGCAAACAAAAGACCATTCTACCCTCAATTAATTTGGGTACCACCATTTAATCATGCACGTTAAGCCATGGTTCTCTGGTTCCAACGAGCTGCATTTAATGCCAACTAAATAAACTCAAACAATTACAATGCGCCAAAGTACTACTCCCTAGAAGAAATTAAATAGGCTGGTGGACCACGGAAGTTTCGAAGAGAAATTAAATGGGCTGGTGGACTGAGTATGATAGTAGAAATAGCAGTATTTGTGGACGAAATTTTTTCCTAAAAACAACAGTATTTAGGGACGGAGGGAGTAGTTCTTTACAAAAGCCCTTTTGAGCTAGGCCTAGGTATCCATTCTAGGAGTTTGCGGATTGGTTGATGACCATTGGTAGGTAGTTCGCCATAACATCTTCATCTCCTCTCATCACTCAGACAGTGATCTCATACAAAGTTACCTACTACTAGAGGTTGGCCTTGCCATCATAAGTTCTAGGAGTTTGAAATTTTTGGGCCAAACTACCGTGCGGAGCTGATTGGTAAATGGTCGAAGACCTACGATGTTGCCTCCAACAGCCGCTTGGCCAAGATCGGGTTCCCCGTGGGCTTGGTCATACTCGTGTCTGTGATGCATCTGAGATACATGTCGCTCATTTCTTTTGTTTTTATGCACTCCCTTGGATCGACGTTGGCACTGAGGTGGTCGCAGAGGTCACCACCTGCCCGCTACTCCACTTCCTGGTCAGCACCGTGGCGACCACCATGGCAGCCACCGTGATTTGCTTCTCATCCAGCTTCCTAGCCTGCTCCACACCCTCCATCTTGGATTTGAGTGTTGGGTGGTTGGTGAAAGGTCCAAATATGATTAGACGGGGTTAATAGCCTATTTAAAAATCAATAAAACACTAGAGCCAATAGTTAGTATATAACAGAGCAATGCTTCCCTAGTACAGCGAAGGGATTTAGGCTCGGGCGGTAAGAGCCTTTAGTTCCGGCAATGGAACCGAGGCTAAGGTGGACTAAATGTCCCACCTTAGTTCCGGTTCCACGAGCCGAGACTAAAGATCCACCTTTAGTCCCGGTTAGTAACAGCAACCGGGACTAAAAGGTGCGCCACGCGGTGTGCCACCTGGCCTCCACTTTTAGTCTCAGTTGGTGTTACCAACCGGGACTAATTTTTATTTTTTCTTTTTCTTTTATTTTGGTTTTCATTTAGGGTTTACAATTATGTTATTATTATTTTCGAATGCGTATTGTTTGCTGCTATTTTATGGAAACGCGCACCTATAATTTATATAATTTAAAGCATTACATATAAATATACTATAAAACATTATATATATTATATATGTATCTATAGGTCCATAATATAATATTTACACATATGCATCATGGATAAAGTATTTACAACAAAATTTATCTCTGCCACTCAAGAATCGTACAAATGATCATCGTGATTTGGTTTCGTTGGCTCCTCAGGGTTGAAGTAGCACTCGCCGCCGGGATTTAGGTCTCGGTCGTTAAGAAATCCTGCAATTGTCCCTTGAATTCCTTTTAGGCGCACCGCAGCCAACACCTGCTCCTTCAACCACATCTCCTTTAACATACATTAAAGAAAAAAGTTAGAGGTATGAATAAGATTTCTTAAATAGCAACAAATAAATGAAATAAACTTGTTATATATACATGCTACATACTTTTAGGTGCTCAAAATTAGTTCTTTTGGCATAGACCATCATAAACTCGCACACATAGTAGTCACACAAATTGTTGTCCGGTGTCTGCCGTAGAACCCACTGTACTAAGATAGGCTTTAAAAGTGGCGCTTTCAAATCTGGACAGTGTTTCTGCACGAACCCAACCCAAACCCTAGCAATAAAACGATCATTATTAATTATATAATACTGAGTTAAAAAAGCAGAATTCAATATTTAGAGATCGGAGTTACCCTTAGATAATATCTATCATTTCTAGGTAATCTTCGTGTGGTTTTGTCAACGAGTCATAGATTACCAATTGACATTGACAGAGATCAGTAACAATTAGTATTCAATGAAAGCTAAATTTGTGTGCATGTAGGCAAAATAATTATATATTTTCATACTGATCTGATTAATTAGTTAAATAGAATGTACACACGATAACGACACTTACTTAAAGTTATAGGGAAAGAGTATATATCTTTTGTCCTTTTAGTTGATCAATAACCTCTGTAGATTTCTCTCCGTTTGAGTTCTCCATAAGACATACGGGGTCTTCAGGTCTTTGAATACAACATATGGATCCACAAATCTAATCTCCTTGTCATTTCTAACTCTAAGGTCTCTCATCATGTTTGTGCATATATATAGTGAGTTTCTGTAATTAGATATACATATACATGATAAGTTACAGTGACATTATTGAAAGAAAGAATCACTTACAGAGAGAAGGAACTGATTAGAGATTTGTCAAGAGCGTCCATGTGGCATAGTTAGTGTAGCTCATTAAATTGAATACAAATAATATCAACACCACGGAAGTAATGATAGTTTCTAATTGGGACGCAAAGATAGTCATCAACTTTTCTGACACATGCTACGATGTACCATTTGCTTAGCATGTACATTTGCGTTCCAAGTTTGCCGAGGGCCACAGGGTTGTATAGACTCTTGCCATATGTATATTCCTTCTGCCAATGATCAATTTCAGGAGCACTTTCAATTGGTGTCCCAGTTATCATTTGGGCTAAGCTAAGACCAGTTTCCGCAAAAAAAATTTCAAGCTCATCAAATTTTAAATCTGCCGGTATGTGCTGGTCTAGAACGTCGATGTTTGAACCATATTCATTTCCAATTACTAGCGGAGGCACTGATTGCTTTGATTGTTCCCCGAGCTGTGCTACACCCTTGCGTGCTCTTTTCTCTTTCTTCTTCTCTTCTTATATGGATTTCCTTAGAGTGCGATCATAGTGTGATAAAGACGATGATTCTTTCTGAGCTTCACACCACTTTTTTATTGAGCCTCAACCCTTTTTCATAGATCTTCTGGACATAGTAAGAGGTATGGCTTCTCAGAGTTTCGCTTGGCTTCACTTCACTTTCAGCATTAAATTTCTTGAAGAAACTGTCCACATCTAACTTTACCGAAGCATCTAGTTTTGCATCAGTCATCTCATAGGAATGATAGGTTGTTTCTTTTTGGAGGCTTTCTTTTTTGGCAGCGGGATGGCCGACACATTTGATTGTGTGGCCCGCCTCTTCTTTAAGGGTGGGTCCACCGATTTTCGCGCTGGAGCCACGTGTGGAGGCGATGGGGCGGCCGGTGGGGGGGTTGGAGCCCGAGGAGGTGGTGTTGGAGCCCGAGGTGGTGGTGTTCGAGCCCTAGGTTGTGGTGTTGGAGCCCGAGGTGGCGGGGTTGGAGCCCGAGGTGGTGGCGTTGGAGCCTGAGGTGGTGGCGTTGGAGCCCGAGGTGGCGGCATCGGAGACCGAGGCGATGTAGCTGTTGGTTGCACTCCCTCGTCATCACCCGCAGCACTATGACATGTTGATGACCACCTGTGAAACCAAAGAGGTATATGAGTAAACTGCTAACTAAAAGAATGTAAAATAAAGTTAGTGAACAAATGTATCGTCAGTTTTCATCTACACCTAGGATTAGGTTCATGACGAGGAGGTGGTGGTAGACTACTCGGTGAAGCCTCAAGAATAACGATGTAGCGCTTGCGCCAACAAATGAAAGTCTTCTCTGCTTATGAGTGAATATTCCTTCAAATTTTGACACAAGGCACATGGACAACATATGAATCCATCCCGCTTGTTTTCCACGACCACTCTTAAGAAATAATGCACACCATCAATGAATTCTTTAGAGCGGCGATGGGCATTGTATATCCAATAATATGTCATTGTCTGCATTACAACGTAAAGTATTATAAGTTTCTAATTTTTTATACAGAAATTAAAGTAACAAATAACCTAAAATTTTCTATTTCTAATTTTTCTAAACAAGCAAAATTAAAATAGCACAAAAGTTCTCTATTTTTGTAACTAATCATGAAATGTGGTATGGATACTAGTTATAATTAACTAATTAACTCGATCACAAATTGCAAATTAAAGGATTATAAGTTTTTATTTTTTTTCTAAACTAATTAAAATAAAAAAGCCATAGTATCACTATTTCTCTAAAAAACGTGTCGATGATGTTGAGAAGATGAAGCTAGTGACCTCTTAAAAAAAACTATAAAATAAAAAACAATATACATAACACTAGGAAATAACATATGACGCTGCTAAATATTGAGAAGATGAAGCTAGTGACCTTTTAACAAGCCGATAACAGTGTAGAAATGATGAAATGAATGAATATCCGGAGATGAGAGCAAGAACAAGCAACTGCAAATGAAGAACATAGAAAAAGAGTGAGGATCGGGCTCGGCCAGGGGAAGAAGAATAGTTCAAATATGGAGAAGGACATTTAATCCCGGTTCCCATTACCAACCGGGACTAAAGTCCAACATTTAGTCCTGGCTGAGTGTGGGGGTATAAACCCCTATACCCTTACGGCTAGACTTGGGCCTGGAGGCTTGGCCCATCACGAAGGCAGTTCGAGGCTTGATCCAACTGCTCGGAGTTTCGCGCAAGGAAACAAGACGTGAGATCAAGCCGTATTCTGGTAGGTTAGAATATGAATTGATATTATGCTATCTATGGCAATTGTAGCCGACTAGGATTAGTTTCCATATTTGTAACCCTGCCCTCTGGACTATATAAAGGGAGGCAAGGGACCCCCCTAGGCAATTCATCAAAACACAATCCAATACAATCAGACGCAGGACGTAG
>Ga0182004_10005371_pt1 | contig 10435 bp, 6 predicted proteins | sample Sormic07211540_1_FD_120479 | JGI IMG/M metagenome (GOLD analysis project Ga0182004, IMG submission 120479) | Endophyte microbial communities from Sorghum bicolor roots, Mead, Nebraska, USA - 072115-40_1 MetaG | ecosystem: Host-associated > Plants > Roots > Unclassified | place: USA: Nebraska...
CAAATATTGACCAATCATAAACTAACTAGGCTTAAAAGATTCGTCTCGTCAATTCCGACCAAACTGTATAATTAGTTTTTATTTTTATCTATATTTAATACTTCATGCATACGTCTAAAGATTCGATGTGATGAAAAATCTGAAAAATTTTGCAAAATTTTCGGGAACTAAACAAGGCCTTAATCAAATCGCTCACACACGACACGAACACGACACATGGGAACGCAACACAAGGGAAGAAGACCCAGAAGCAGCATCGAACGCGGCAGTGGTGGGCACTCACATCACACTGGCACGCCACGGACCACGCTAATCTACCATCCTAATCCACCCCCGCCGCCGCTAAAATATCACTGTAATCGCGGTGTATCTCCGTAATCCCCCACCACACCCACTTTTTTTTTTTCCCGCTTCAGTTCACTTCACTCCCTCGCGTCGTCCCTCCCCCACCTTTTGCTTTTGTTCCGCCTTCCCCGCGCTCTCCTCCTCTTCCTCCCTCCAGACGCTGGATCCTCGCCCCGCCAGCCACAAAAGCGGCGGCGGCGGCCACCCTCGCCAGCCTCCGTCCGTCCAGCCGAGATCCGCGCCGAAGTCAGGCGGGCCTCGTGTCGCCGCTCACTCCTCCTGCTGCTCCTCAGATTCGCTTGGTACGCTTCGCACCCAGATCCAAATCTCCTCCTCGCCTCGGCTTTGCTTGTTTTGCTTGGTGTCACCCTGCTGATCCGAACCCATCATTTGCTCAGGTGCTTTCCTTCTCTTATTCGGTGAGGTCGACAGCGCAACTTCTGCCATCGCCGGCCTTCACCCTTCCACGCGGCGCGGCCGCGCACCGAGCCCGCCGCCGCTCCTGCCCCCCAGGTTCGTCCTTCCTTTCCTACTCGGTGCTGCTTGTACCCTCGGCACCATCATGGCTCAATCACCTACTCTCGTCCCGGTCCGTATATCACCAAATGATGTCGCTGTTATCATGCTCTCTCGCATCACCACATTCACTGCCGACACAGTGAAGCGCACAGCTCATAGCAAACATATATAGCAGCCTTTTTGGAGTCTCGCCTTTTGGGCACCTTGTTTTTTCCCCCCTCCCCTCCTCTGTTTGTTGGGACTGGTTTTATTTGTCTCCGAGTACTCGGTGGACTATTACTGCTGATTCACCCATGATTGCCTGCCTTTTTTTCTGGATCGCTGATTTAATGCGCCCCGCTAAGCTTACAGGCTGTTGAATCTCACTTACTCCTGTTTGGGTCAGTGGTCATGAGGTACTAGTGTGCCTTGTCTTTTGGCCTGAAAATTAATGTCCTTTTTTGCTGCTCGTACTTGTTTGTCTGTTTCTTCACCGCAGAGATCACTCAAATGCCTGGCGTCTCTGTTGTGTTGTACTTGTACCGCCTACACATCATGTTCATCAACAGCATTCTTCTTTCCCTCAGAAGGCGACTACCTTCAATGTGTACTATTACGTTCAGGTCACTGATGGGAATCATTTGTTTAACTTCTGCAGATAACCATTGCTACAGGGATGAGTTGAACTCCAAACTACTCTGAGGGGGTGGGCAGAGCTCAAAATGGTTTTATGAAGCTTCAACATGAAACCTCCGATGCCGAGGCGCTGGTCTCGGCAGCATCAAGGAACCTCTCGTCCTCTTCATCGGCATTTGTTTCAGCAAACCAGTCCCCTTTCTTCACGCCACGGTCACTGTCTGCCCGTGTCCCAGAGCACACTGATCCTGAGAACAAGTGTCCCTCCAATGGTATTGCGCTGAAAATCAGTGATATACTCTCTGGTGATTCCTTCACACCACAGGAGCCGTTACCATCAGCTAGTGTCGGGGTCTTGCCGTCAGATGTGTCTCCTCCTATTAGCCTCTGCACTTCAAGCAACTTTGGCACTCCAGCGATTGTCTACAACAATCCCAGCTTTGTTTCTACTTTCAGTGGTCCATGTCAAGGCAGTTCATCAGCGACCAGCAATGGTGGTCGTTCGGCTCCGAAGGAAAAGCACAAGAGGCTCGGGGGAATATATCGGAAATCATCATCGTCCCAACCTACAACATCAGCTGCCTCTGTCAGTAGGCTTCGCAGTTACGATGTGTACATTGGATTTCACGGCCACAAGGCTTCACTGCTGAGGTTCACAAACTGGCTCCGTGCAGAACTTGAGATCCATGGAATCAGCTGCTTTGTTTCTGACAGGTCAAGATGCCGGAATTCTCGCAGCCATGATGCTGTCGAGAGGATAATGAATGCTTCCACCTATGGAGTTGTTATCCTCACGAAGAAGTCATTTGGCAACCCTTATACCATTGAAGAGCTCAGGAACTTCTTTGGCAAGAAAAATCTTATCCCTATATTTTTCGACTTGGATGCAGCTGATTGCCTTGCCAGGGATATCATCGAGAAGCGAGGAGAATTGTGGGAGAAACATGGCGGTGAGCTGTGGATGTTGTATGGTGGGATGGAACATGAGTGGATGGAATCAGTTGATGCTCTTTCTCGGGTGGTAGATGTGCAATTAGAAGCAAATGATGGCAACTGGAGAGATTGCATACTGCAAGCAATCATTCTTTTGGCCACAAAATTGGGCAGGAGAAGCGTGGTTGATAGGGTGAACCGGTGGAAAGGGAGGATGGAGAAGGAGGAATTTCCTTTCCCTCGTAACGATGATTTTGTTGGCAGGAAAAAAGAGCTCTCGGAATTGGAACTCATTTTGTTTGGTGATGTCACAGGAGATGGAGAAAGAGAATATTTTGAGCTCAAGACAAAGCAGAGAAGAAAAGGCCTTGCAGTTAGACGGTCTGCTAACAATCATGAGCACGTAAATACCGATGACAGCAAAGGTAAGGAGCCAGTTTTTTGGAAGGAGACTGAGAAAGATATTGAGATGCAGAGATTGGGTAGTCCATTGCGGCATGGGCGTCCACTGAGAGTGAAGAATGGCGTAAGGTGTGGAAGGAAAAAAAGATCTAGGAAGATACTTTATGGTAAGGGTATTGCTTGCATATCAGGGGAGCCTGGAATTGGCAAGACAGACTTGGTTTTGGAGTATGCATATAGATTCTTCCAGAGATACAAGATGGTTCTGTGGGTCAGAGGGGAAAGCCGATATATTCGGCAGAACTATTTGGCTCTGCGAACTTTTCTGGAAGTTGACTTAAGTGTAGATACTCACTTGCATGAAAAGGGAAGTGATCGATGCTTTGAAGAGCAAGAAGAGGAAGCCATTGCCAAAATTCGTCAAGAATTGATGCGCGACATACCATTCTTAGTCATAATTGATAATTTGGAGAGTGAGAAGGACTGGTGGGATAAGAGAGTCATAATGGACCTTCTGCCACACTTTGGTGGGGAGACTCACTTCATCATAACAACACGTCTTCCACGAGTGATGAACTTGGAACCAATGAAGCTTTCTTATTTATCTGGTGCTGAGGCAATGGCTTTAATGAAGGGAGGTGTCAAGGACTATCCCCTGGTGGAAATTGATGCACTCAAAACCATTGAGGAAAAGCTTCGAAGATTACCTCTTGGCCTAAGTATTGTTGGAGCTATACTCTCAGAGCTTCCAATCACTCCAACTAGGCTACTTGACACATTGAATCGTACACCGCTCATCAGGAATATTTCATGGAATGACAGAGAAGATCTCAGCTTGAAAAATCATGAAATCCTTGTCCGGCTGCTGGATGTGTGCTTATCAATATTTGACCATGCAGATGGTCCTAGGAGTCTGGCAACTCGGATGGTTCAAGTATGTGGTTGGTTTGCACCCTCTCCAGTTCCAATTCACATGTTGGCTCGGGCTGCACACAAAGTCCCAAAGAAGCACCGGAGGGGTCCAAGGTGGAGGAAGTGGTGGCGAACACTTACTTGTGGCCTTGCAACTTCTAGGATGAAAAGATCTGAAGCTGAAGCAGCTGCAATGTTAATAAGGTTTGGAATTGCCAGATGCAGTGCAAAGCCTGAACATGTACAGTTCCATGATCTGATCAGGCTATATGCTCGAAAGCGAGGAGGCACAAGAACAGCTCAGGCCGTGGTCCAATCAGTGTACCTCCAAGGCTCAATCAAACATTCCTCCGAGCACCTGTGGGCTTCGTGCTTCATGGTTTTTGGATTTGGTTCTGATCCTCTGTTGGTAGAACTGAGACCATCTGAACTAATGTTCTTTGTGAAACAGATTGTAATGCCACTTGCAATACACACATTTATAACATACTCCCGCTGTAACGCAGCACTAGACCTGCTTCGCCTGTGCACTGATGCATTAGAGAGAGCAGCTGAGTCCATGCTTGTTCATGCTGGAAAATGGAGAGAAACATCATTCTCCTGCTTTAGACAAGCTCATTCAGAAGCTCAGTACACTTATATTTGGCAGGAGCTGGCTCTTCTGAAAGCTTCTGTACTGGAAACAAGGGCCAAGCTGATGCTCCGGGGTGGACAATATGACATTGGAGATGACCTGATAAGAAAGGCGATATTTATCCGCACTTCTATCTGTGGCGAGCACCATCCTGATACTGTTTCTGCTCGAGAAACCCTCAGTAAACTTACAAGGCTTCTTACAACTGTTCAGCTTAGTTGATTCATATAGTTTAGGAGTTCACAATATATTCTTTTCAGTGTGCCTTTTCATGAACGCCGTATAAAATGCACCAGATCTTGAAATAACAAAGTAAATTTGTCTCAAGTATTCTTGACTGCTTTTTGTTGCTTGATGGTTCGTTCTTTCTATCATTCTTGTTTCATAACTATGCTACTCCCTCCGTCTCAAGATACAAGGCGTAACTGTTTTTTTCCTCAGTCCCATGATACAAGGCGCCTGGACTTAAACTTCCGCATGCAGCATCTAATGCAGGACTAAATAATCAATATTATCTCCCACGCCAATGCATTTGTGCAGCATGCATGCATGAATGCTGGAAGCTAATTGGCTACGCCCTTTCTCAATGCACTCATGCAATGTGGCATTAAATTGGATGAACAACAAAAATAGCTTTAATGTGTAGGAGTTAATTTGCTTCTTGGTCTTGGTGCTTGAGGAATTACGCCTTCTATCATGAGACGGAGGGAGTACATTGGAGTGAGCTACTGTATTCCAGTTTTCTAGACTATGGTTGCAACAGCACAGTAGCACACACAAAATAATAGTGAACTGATGTGTGTGGAAGTTTGCATCCCTCAATGATAAGGTATCATAGTTTTTCTTGATGCTACAGTGATGTACATTATCACTTTAATGATCATGTCCAATCAAACTCATACATGGAATGTTTTCATTTGTTAGTTGAAGAGTTGGGCATTGCTTTTAGTTTTATAGTTGCATCAAGTGCAGCTAATGTTAACTTTAGAAGAACTTGCAGCCATGGATTTGCACCATGCTGTTATCAACTTCCACATTCCTTTGCAATGAACTTGCTGCATGTGGTACTTTTCATTCAAACATCAATAATGAAGCAACTAATTTATCAGCAACTATCATGATTGCAACCTTCAGCTCAGCGGTGTAAATTTTGTTACTGATTTGCCAAGTCTTGGCTGATGGTTGGTGTCATGGACATTGGGTCCATGGGATAACTAGACCTAGGCTATGCTTTTCATGGCCGAGATCTGTCTTCTAGGGCGAGGTTTTACCCCTCTGCTGCCTAGGCTTGAGAGTACTGGGGAGAGAGATTAGAAGTTGTCATATTGTTCTTGCTTCATTATATCAATAGAGTCTCCAGATATTTATGTCCCTTCTACTTCAACTCTTTTGCTAAATAACCTATCTGGGACTAATATAAATTTCAAATACAAAGATAACTAAACTTATAAAGATAACTGTGCCGAACTATCAGCCCATCGGCCAGATGGGCCGTGGCCGTGGCTTGCTCGGCTGCCCTGCGCACATCGCGGGCGCGCCGCCTTCTGGTGGATGCCGCACATGACATCTCTCCCCTCCTCGAGATCCAGCTCGTCGTCGAGCTGAAAGTCTGGAAACTGCTCGCGGAACGTGTCGACATCTTCCCAGGTGGCCGACTCCGGAGGTTCGCCGCGCCAGTGGATGAGCAGGTGGTCGGCGGCGGCGGATGGTGGTGATGGTGAGCGGGAGCGAGTAGGTGAGTCGGCGGCGGCGGATGGTGGTGATGGTGAGCGGGAGCGAGTAGGCGAGGATCGCCAGACTTGTGATACCAAGTTGTCATGGACATTGGGTCCATGGGATAACTAGACCTAGGCTATGCTTTTCATGGCCGAGATCTGTCTTCTAAGGCGAGGTTTTACCCCTCTGCTGCCGGCTTGAGAGTACTGGGGAGAGAGATTAGAAGTTGTCATATTGTTCTTGTTTGATTATATCAATAGAGCCTACAGATATTTATGTCCCTTCTACTTCACCTCTTTTGCTAAATAACCTATCTGGGACTAATATAAATTGCAATACAAAGATAACTAAACCTATAAAGATAACTGTGCCGAACTATCAGCCCATCGGTCAGATGGGCCCTGGCCGTGGCTTGCTTGGCTGCCCTGCGTACGTCGGGCGCGCCACCTTCTGGTGGATGCTGCACATGACAGTTGGACTACTCTCTCTCTTCTCTCTCTCTCTGTCTGTCTCTCTCTCTCTCTCTCTCTCTCTCTCTCTCTGACTGATCTTCATGTTTGAGTGTAACCTGCTTATGGAGATTTGAGACAGATTTGTCAATTGGCCTGGCTCAAGGCAGAGATGATCTGAGGTCATTTCTGTATGTTTGAATACTGTGAATGGGCCATGATGAATAGGATACGTTTCTTTTTTGTGCAAGTCTGGACACATTTGTATCTTCATGCATTACTGTAATAGCTATGGGCCTATGGCAGAATTAACATTAAATATGAACCACGCAATGTAAATATGATATTGATCGATTATTATTACAGTTTATTTTATTTTATTTTATTGAATCATATATTACATTGTTTATCATAGGATGCACTGGCACTAATGTCTACTAGTTGTCCCTTGTGTACTCTTCATACTCCATATAGTTCTGTACTCATCTCAGTGCTGCAACTTCCTCTATATTAATTGTGTTGACTTTGTCATCAACCTTGTTCTGTCACTAATTTGTTGACTTTTTCTAGCCATATGTTAGTGCACATTTGTATATTCCAACTCCTAACTGGCTCCAGTACTCCAGTGGGCAGTGTTTCTGCTTGAATATGGATTGGTATGAATGTGGAAATTGTGTATATTTGGTTCTATTGTGTAGCTGGGAGTCGAGACTCTTGTTATATCTGTCATTTTTTTGTAATTTTAACCATATAGGGATGCTGAAAGTGTTAATGTGGATTTGTGTTCTTTAGAATTTTATAGAAATTACTGAATTTGGGTCTAGATGCAGCATCAGGTTTGTTGCAGCCTCTTAATCTAAGTCAGAAGGTACCTTCCTTTTCCTTTTTCCTTTTACCATGCAAGATGACTGAAACAAGTTGCTCAGACCTAATTATTTCGCCGTGGCATACCTATGAGTTGCATCTATGATTAATTTAGGAACCTATAATATATCAATAAACAGACTCAACAAAGTACCCATTCTAAAAATTGTGAAGCTGGATTCATTTTAGGAATTTACTTGTATTTTTTTATTTTACTAAGAAATGAAGTCGTTTCCAAATAATTTTTCAGAGAAATATTTTGTTTAGAAATAGGAATTTTATCCTGGCAGAGAAATATTGACATCAAAACACTTCTCTTTTGACCCAGATTGTCAAAGTTTGCTGCCACATATCTCGATGTAAGCATTCCCAGATCAAGGAATTTTTTGTATTTGCTTGACATTAATGGATTTTGCAGTATTACCAATATGCCAGAGTTCTTGTGAGTTGTACTATTGGAATTTGGAAAGGTAAAACTCTAGAAGCTGCTTATTTGTCATCAATCATATAATATGCATTTGATGTAATCTTGATATTTTTGTTGTTCATATGCATTTTGCTCCAGCTGTCAAATGTCAGTTGCAGCTGTGTAATATTACTTCTATATTCACTAGCCATATTGTATAGATGTTATAGCTGTGGTGGCTCTGGGAAAACGAGATTAGTGTCTTTTGTCAGGTTATAGAGGCCCAAGATGGCATGATGGCTGTTAGAGCAGTAACTTTATATGTATCATATCATTTCTGACATTTGCACTCTGCAATCATCCAGGTCAACACCATTCTGTCTGAGGAATTGCTGGTGCCTCTACTTATACATAACTAGTATACAATAAAATGATGTACATCAATTCTCTTATTGCTTTTTTGCTAACTGTACAAAATCATTTAGCATTACTAGATAGTGTACATATATATATATATATACACACACACACACATTGCTAGTATGCCAAGGATTAATCATCTCATGTACGTTGAACCATCCAGCTCATGTTATACCTAATATAAGATAGGGAGCATGTGTCATAAAACTTTTAGCCAAAAAACTTGAAGATAGGTGGGCAATGAGCAAATTGTTTAACTTATAAGTTCTCCCGTGCAAAAATGGAAGCAACCTAATGTCAACTATAAGTTTTGAACTGTACTAAGAGTTTGTTTTATGTAGATCATGCTACAACCAGAGTGATGGCTATGCTAATGATTTTCTTTTGTATTTAAATGTACACCCTTTCTTTGGTTAAGTTTCTTAAGTGGGCCTTAAATGTTGGTTCTTATATATTCCCAAATGGCTAGCTGGTTATGATGAAGGGTAGCTAATTAGCAATATGTTTAGGAGAAAATAATTGCTGGGTCTTGCGTGTCTAATATTAGAGCCTTAACCTGTCTCTTTTGGGTGTTCTGGTTAAAAGGTATGTGCATTAATGATAATGGCAAGTTAGTGTGGCTGGTTATTGATAGGGAAGACTGTTTGGGGAGAAAAATTAGCTGTCCAGTTCTGTGATATCTATATTTTGTTTAATTGAAAAAGGTGCCACTGCAGCACATGTTTTATTTCACGGTTAAATTATATACACGCTGTTTATCAGAGGGATTTATTGAATACGAGTTTTGAATTATTGGAGATTGTTAATTCTGTTCTTTCGTAATTTGAAATAAGTGAAACATAGTCTGGGTTGTATTCCTCTTGATTTTGTTACCCTATTATATATTGTAGAGGCGTTTTTACCCATAATATCTATATGCCTGCTATTTGGAAGATTCATGTTCTTTGCTAGAGTTGTGACAACATTTGTGGTTTTGTGACATCACAAGCTTATGACAAAAGCAGGGCTTGCTTAAAGTAATTAACCCGACCAATGTAGTCTCTGCAACGAACGGTGGTCAATCTTTCTTCTGTTTTGGTATTGCTAAAATCGTGTAATTTGGTGACTGGCCAGATTTGGCATCATTAGCAATAAGAAACCCTGCCAGGCTTATACTTGCTGTTGTGCTGTGTTGTGGGGCCCTGGGGCCTATGTTGATGCCGTAGCCATCTGGTACCAGAACACCACTGGAAAAGCGCATCAAGCAAATATTTAAACAGAAAATAAAGTCCTGCATCGCTTCGCTGGTGACTTGCAGGCCCCTTGAATCAGAGACTCGCTTGGATTTGAAGAAGAGATGGTAGTACAAAGCAGAGTGGCACTCCAGCAGCTTGATTGATAGTACCTGAAGTCTACTTACGGCAGCATCCAGGATTTTTTTTTTGACAAGAAGCATCCAGGATTGAGATCTCGTCGCGCGTTCCATGTTGATTCCATTTCATGATACTCTGCCATTCCACACGAAATCCTGCTTCATCGCGCCACCTGGGAAGGGAGAATTAAAAAATAACTAATTGTATATGCTGTAAGATTTGATATGACGGAGAATCCGAAAAATTTTATTGTCGGCGTCTAGACACGTGGTCTAGACATAAACGAGTATAAGAATGCGTGACTATCTAAGCTCGGATGGTGATGCAAGTGAAACACAGAGAGTTTATACTGGTTCGGGCTAAGGATGTCCTACGTCCAGTGTGAGATTGGGAGTCTGTATTGCCTTGCACCCAAAGGTGCTTGTAGTAGGGGTGTACAAGCAGGTTGCGAGAGAGGGCTAAGTTCCAAGTCTCGGCTTTGTGTGGTGGACAGAGCGCTGCTAGCTACCCTGCGTGAGAACTCGTTTGGAATTGTGGTGTTTGTGTGTGGATTGACCGTGTGCTGTGTGGATGAACTTGTCTTGGTCGTGAGCCCTGGCTCTCCTTTTATAGTCTTAAGGGGGGCGCAGGTTTTTACATGTGTGATTGGAGATTTCCTCTGCTGAGTGGTGAAGCCACAGTCCCGACCCTGTAGAAGCTTGTCCATCCCGTCCTTGAGGCATGGCTGACAGTATGGCTGCTCCTATGGAGGGTTACCGAGCCCTGTTGGAGTCGTGGGGGTCGGATCGGTGATACTGCAGTCTGTCCTGTTAACAGTGGGAGAAGACAGCAAATAGTGACGCTGGTTAATCTCTCCCATTCCTCTTTC
>Ga0182004_10005372_pt1 | contig 10435 bp, 9 predicted proteins | sample Sormic07211540_1_FD_120479 | JGI IMG/M metagenome (GOLD analysis project Ga0182004, IMG submission 120479) | Endophyte microbial communities from Sorghum bicolor roots, Mead, Nebraska, USA - 072115-40_1 MetaG | ecosystem: Host-associated > Plants > Roots > Unclassified | place: USA: Nebraska...
AAATTAGCGAATATTATTTTCAGCCCATAACCTTTTAGACAAGAACAGGGAAGTTAAGAAAGAAAGAGTAAGGCCTTGTTTAGTTTCTAAAAAAATTTACAAAAAGTTTCAGATTTCTCGTCAAAATCAAATCTTGTGGCGCATGCATGAAGTATTAAATAATAAAAATAATAATTAATTGCACAGTTTACATGTAATTTGCAAGACGAATCTTTTGAATCTACTGGTCCATGATTAGACAATATTTATCAAATATAAACGAAAGTACTACAATATCTATTTTATAAAAAAATTTAGAACTAAACAAAGCCTAACCATGACAGAATTATCAATTGACCTTGACCCAACTCTTGGCACATGATGACAAACAAACAACCGCGTCGCAGCAACCAGCCAACCACTTCCTCCACTACACTGGTCGCTTGTCTGTTGTCTCCCCTTTCGCATTGGAGAAGAGAAACCGAGAAGGATTTTTGTGCGAACGAACTTGGAAGGATCCACGTGACCACGTCCACCTGATGGCCGCGGTCGATACGCGCTAGGCGCTACGCGGCGGAAGCGAAACACAGACGCGTCGGACAATGCTCCGAGTGAAATCTGGCCTTGTTTTAAGTTTTTCTCCCTAGTACTAGTATATAGAATATTAAATACAACCTAAAAATAACTAATTACATAAATTATGACTATTTTAGAGATGAATCTTTTAATCTTAGTTAGTCTATGATTTGATAATGTTATACTATAGTAAAACTGTAGTAATCATGTCTACTGATGGATTAATTAGGCTTAAATTTGTTTTATTATTACTAGCCGAACACTCGATGTGATACCCTCATGTAATAGCCAATGTGACATACCAAAACTTTATACTCTGAATTTAAACAAGGCCTCGAGCTATGGTTTTAATTCACTCCAGCCATTGAAGTAGGACAGGCTGTGATATTTTTTTTCTTCTTTTCAACTGAAAGCTGAACTAACATGGAAAAACCTAATATAAAAACATCTTTAAGAGCCTAGGAAAATTTGGATCTGTGAATTGGCTCTAAAACCAATTTGGCCTTTCTAAATCAAAAGGTTCCGCGGCAACTTCTCCAAACTATATGGCTTTCTATTTTTAAAATCTGCCTCCACGCCATCAGGTCTGGATATCACTTTGAAGCATATTATCAAACACCCCCACAACATCTCGACGGCCGCTTGTGGAGGCAGCAGCTTGGCAAGCACGTGCATGACCGGCGGCCGCACTCGCTGCTGGATCGAGTCCGTCTTAACTAAGGCCTTGTTTACTTCCAACAAAAAAAATCCAAAATTTTTCAAGATTCTCTGTCACATCAAATCTTTAAACATATGCATGGAGTATTAAATATAGATAAAAATAAAAACTAATTGCACAGTTTGATCGGAATTTACGAGACGAATCTTTTGAGTCTAGTTAGTCTATAGTTGAACAAGAATTACCACAAACAAACGAAAGTGCTATAGTGTCGCAAAAATTTTCCAACCGGGAACTAAACAAGGCCTAAGGATAGGGACGGAGACGGTGCTCCAAACGGATCCTCATGGTTTTTTTCTAGTGTAACTAAATAAACTAAATGAAAAAATAAAAAAATGAATATTCTACTTAGTTTATTAATTACACTAGAGAAAAATCACGGGTATCTATTTGGAGGGCCATCCCCACCCTTAATTTTAACGGGCATGTTAGTTTGAACTTATCAGTCGAATCAGCCAGACAATTAATATTGTTTTTCTCTCAGAACAAATTAGTCAACAATACTTTCTATCATAGCTTGTCAGCCAAATGAACAAGACAGTCTGTACATGCACACCATCGCCGACCACCTCGCCTCGCTCGCACTTGCCACCGTCGACTCACCGAGCACCAATGTGCTCATGTGTGCCACGGCTACCAGCCCACTCTCATCGCCACCACCGTGGCCATCTTTTCTATGTAAGCCTTGACTGTGTGGTCGCTAAAGGCCCCACATGCGGCATCCTCCTCTTTTTGGCTCGCTTAGGCAGAACTCGTCGACGCATGCCTCACCCACGCCGACACCTCCCCTATGCTCGTGATTCACCAGCGTCCTCCTCCCTAGCACGACCGCCTCTAGCTACTCGTCGTCGTGCCGCTTCCAGCTGCTCATAGAGCCCCAGAGGTGAACTACGACCTCCGATTTTGAATGGAGAGATCGATTCTGGGATGCTTGTGATGCCTGGTGGGTGTGATGGACAGGATGTCGAGTGAAGGTCACTAGCTTCTACTGAGTGACAAAATCAGGATGACAAGTTTGCTATTTTGGAGAGCCGAGGTTAGTGGAGCATAGTTTTGTCTATTTTTTAGCGAAGACAAGTAAGATAGCTAGTCTGTAGGAGATGTTCACGCAAAAAAATAAAAAAAACAACACAACACCCAAAACCTTATTCTACACTATCCTTGGATAGGTTTGGGCCAAAATTTCAGGAGCCCATGGCAGATTTATACCAACAAATTTTGCTGTCCCGGCCATACCGGCCTATTTTCACAAGGTTCGACAACAACTAGTTTGTCTATGTGCATATTGAGCTAGAGCCTCTCACTGAAGCAAACCTTATCTCTAGCGTGACCTCTTCTCTCTCATGCTCAAAATTGATTGCTCAAATTAGATGAAGTGCAAATATATTTGTATTTACCAAAGAAGCTATACCTTTTCAAATTACATAGTACAATACATTCACTCATAATATATTAGAGAAGCCATATGACACAAACACACACAAATAGAAAACATTTGACACTACATATATATGTTGTTGCTTCCTTCTCCTATCTTTAATCCATCTAGCTATGCCTTCCATTGGTACTTGTATCAGACATGATGCCATCAAGAAGATATGAATCATGACAACATCCCTCAACTTCCAAGATATCACTAGGAAGCACAATAAGATCATTGGGTGAGATAGTGACCGGCAAAGGCGTTGGGTCTTCTTCCATCATTACATCTTTCCAAAACTCCATCAGCATGGAATCACTAGCCATTTCAATTTCATCCCAATTTGTATTGTTGTCATCTGCATCCACATTAGTAGTAGTAACAACTTCTGAATCTAACTCTCCATGCACAACATTCATATGATGGGAAGCAGTGGTTTCATCTCCCATATGTTTTTGTTGACCATCAGTGACATTGAAAGTAGCTTCAGAACTAGTGCCATGTGTGGAATTTCCGATATGTGTAACATCCGATTCGGTATGATTCAATTCAACAACATTAATATATATAGAGCAAGCAATATTATCCATTGTTGAAGAGGATGATAATTGAAAATGCTTTAGAGAAACATGAGAGAAATGGAATGCCATGTCACCATCTTGAGCAATAAGATTACTATTGCTAGCACTACCAACACAATATGTATCAGTAGAAGCAATGGTACTCATGTAGCAGTTATTTGGAATAGGGGGTAGTGCTTCTGGAAGTAACTGTTGAGGAGTCATAAGATCTAAAGCAACATTGTTGTTACTAATGCATTCCCTGAAGAACCCTAGATCCTTGGTCATGTATGTCATCGGTGGGAATGATCCACACACAATTGGTGTAGGTGTTATTGGGTTTGCCATTTTGGGGCACGGTTTTTGTGGTGGATGTGGTAAGGAGGGTAAATGCACTAGTTTAGCATTAGTTGGTGGCAAAGGTGGAGGAATGCGAAGAAAGGGATTATATCTAGTAGACTGAGGAATAAATTGTGTCATTTCGTATTGATGAAAAGAAGACTCGAGGGATGTTGATGATTGACTTGTCAACATGTGGTGATAAGGCCTCTTAGTAGACTGTAGACATGGATCAGACTTGTACTTTTCAAAATGTGTGCGTAGAACATCATTTAGAAAATCATACGACTCAATGGAGGCAATTACCTCAGCAATATCAGAGTCCAATATCATGCTACGATTGTGGGAACTGGCACACACCCAAGCATGGACAGAAAGTTCTTGCACAAATATCTCACATGCCTTTGTTAGGAAGGTTGGGGTGTCAGATGTCATCATCATTTTATCCATCTCAGCACAAATGACCTTTTTGAGACAGGTCACGGGGATTGTGCGCTCTCCAAAGTTCTCAATTGCCACAATTTTTTCTTGTTTGTTCCTCCAAAATTCTTTTATCATTTGTTGCTCAAACAATGACAAGGGCGCCCTTGGTGATGTACGAATGTTAGTTGGATGATCCATTTATTTCTTGTTTGGGCTTGATAGAGTCACCTAGATACGGAAAGAACTTATATAGTTAATGATAAAATGAAATATTGATTCATCCAACAACTTATTAGTTCTATTCTCCTGTGAAGCATAGCTTTTGAAAAAAAACATAGTTTCTCGAAGTACATATATACCTAGAAACAAACATTTATATAATTACTTTCAAGAATTATAAGATAGATGTTATACCTTAATTGATCAGAACTTTGAAAGCCCAGAAGAACTAAAGGTCCAAAAAGCACAATAGGTGATCGATGAGGATGGGCACCAGACACAGTTCTTTTTATAGGAAACCTATGCGTCACCTTTTTGTGGAAAATAAAATAGGAAAAACTAATATATTAAAAGGTTGTTACTTGTTGATAGATATATTTCTTTTTGCTATCCTTTTGTAGCTATACACATCTTTTCTACCGTTTTCTCAGTACATTTACACATTAGTTAACACAGGATGCTATCCATACACCTTACCTTTGTATCCTTTAGCTATAATCGGTTTGTCATTTACCATCTTACATGCTTGCTTCTTAATGGTTCCTTTGTTAAAGAAATATCAGTCAAACTTTCTGGTTGTACTAGATATTACTTGTGTACTTATGTATGACAACTAGGATATTCAAGTGGGCACAGATGTGTTACTAGTTGGATTCATGCTATATGAGAAAGAGAGGTGCTTATGGAATGCGTGGTTTGAGATGAAGCCAAGTTTCCTGCAAGCTATAGACACTCTCAAAAGGTTACGTTTTTCTCACACTAGCACTATTACATTGGATGGCAGTGCTTTACCATTCTAGTCGTTTGATGATAAAGGTTGCCTTATTATTTGGCTTTATTACTATGGATGTTTGCTTGTGGTGTAATTTCTAGTCATTTGCTTTATCTTTCTAGTCATTAGCGGAAAGTTTAACTTGTTATTTCACTCTATTATAATGGATGTTTGTTTGTGGTGTAAAAGTGTGCTTTCTAGTCATTTGCTATTAGCTCTATTACCATGAATAGTCTGAGCAGAAATGCGAATATATATATATATATATATATATATATATAATATAGATCCTTTAATTTAGTATAGATATAGATATAGATGTAGATATCCTTAATTACTAAAATATTTATTATATATTATTTTATAACCTATCACTGTTACCGGTGCTATATAATCATATTCTTTACATGTATAGTGATTTTGTTCTACTAAAACAATTGACAAGTAAATAGATATACCTTATCGTCAAAATATAGTAGATATCCGAATGCAAATTCTAATTTGAGACGGTCTTGCATTTGTATTTGATAATATATCTATAAATTTGGTCAAACTTGAGATGTTTTGACTCTCCAAGATTCTTAGAATGACTTATAATTTTGGATGGAGAGAGTAGTAAATAGCATTATTTGTATTTGATCCCATTTTGATCCGATCTAGATCCATCCCAAGTGATATTCGAGCTTCGCCTTGTGGGACAACAAAGGGAACTTCGTTGTAACCTATAGGTAAGACCGTTCCTATTACGCCCGGTATCAGTTTGACACCAACCATTCATTTCATTTTTCTCTGTAGGTTTTGTGGCACAGTGTGCGATTTGCCAATTCCTATCGGCCTTGCATAATTGCAGGACTATCTGCAATGACCCACACCTACAAGATTACAAAGCAATCTGCGGTTCATTATCAACAACCTCTACTCCAAGGTGGACAAGAAAGTGTTGCAACATGAGCCATCTATTCGTGGCAACAAGGATTTATGACATCGAGCACATCGACCTCACAAAGTCAGTCTCCGACCATCTAGCAACATCCCCCACCGAGGTGACTTCAACACATTATGGCCACTGTTCTGCACATCATCACCGTGGTGGTTAGCACCCTAGCATTGCCTCTAGCCACTAGTACCAAATATGGATTGGAAGTGTTACCCCTATTCCTCTAGTGTCATTAGCTAATGCTAGAAGTGGGATGACCCATCTCAATAATTTTGTTCATGCTATGCCCCAACTTAATTTCCCCTAATTTGGTGGTAGGACGTTGTCCTAGATTATGGAAGAGTTGTCATGAGTCCGACAAGCTCGGTCAGATTCCTTCTATTGTCTAGACTAAACTAACTACTATGTGCTATACTTGTTCTTCTACCTTTTGACTTTGTTGGTTTGGAAGTTCATGATCACTTTGAATGTGACAACTGGATTGACTCTTATTTTAGTTCTTTCACATGAAACAAACTAGCCGAATCTCTGATTTTAATAAAAGCTGGTGCATGATCCAACCATGAAGGAAGTTATTATCACAGACAAATTTGTTAATCTCCTCGAGTGTTGAAGTACTATTTGTATATCTATGTACTCTTTGGAAGGCTTTGGTTTATCTTAACACATATGTAGATTTGACTTCACTAAATCCGGCTTGAGAATACCAAACTAGAATTTTGTTGTCTTAGCCAACAACATCGTTAGCTGGCCTATTTTTGCAAGGTTCAATAACAACTAGTTTATCTACGTCCATGTTGAGCTAGACTCGCCAAAGCAAACCTTCTCTGTAATGTGGCCTCATCCCTCTCCCTAGCTCAAAATTGATTGCTCAAATCTGATAAAGTGCAAGTCTATTTGTATTTATTAGAGAAGCCATATGACACAGACATATATAGAAACAAATATTTGTCACTACATATATATGTTCTTGTTTCTTTCTCCTGCCTTTAATCCATCTAGCTATGCCTTCCATTGTTACTTGTATCAGACATGATGTCATTAAGGAGATACAAATCATGACAATATCCCTCAAGTTCTAACATATCACTAGGAAGCATAACAGTATCATTGGTACAAATGGTGGCCGGTAAAGGTGTTGGGTCTTCTTTCACTATTACATTTTTCTAAAACTCTATCAGCATGGAATCGCTAGCCATGTCAATTTCATCCTAATTTATATTGTTATCATCTTCATTGACATTAGTAGTAGTAACAACTTCTACATCTAGGTGTCCATGTACAATATCCATATGATTGGTAGCAATGGTTTCATCTCCCATATGTTGTTGTTGACTATCATCAACATTGAAAGTAGCTTTAGGATTATGCCATGTGTAGATTTTACAATATACGTAACCTCTAGTTTGGTATGATTCAGTTCAACGATATCAGTATATATAGAAGAACCACTATTACTCATTGGTAATGAGGATGATAATTGGAAAAGCTTTGTAGGAACAAAAGGGAAATATCGAACGAGGACGGCGTCGCAGAAGCGGAGCTTGGCATCCATGGTGTCGTAGTAGATGTTGACGCGGACGCTGGGATTGTAGAGGTTGAGGTTGACAGCGAGGTTGTAGGAGACCTCAGCAACCGAGGCGGCGTTGGAGTTGGAGACGGTGAGGTTGAAGAGAGTGGCAGAGTCGATGGTGGCACGGATGTTGTGGGGTGGGGGAGGATGGGCACTATACCACAACCAATCTGTACCGTCTCCAAAATAGTCGCTATAAGCCGTTATAGCGACAGATCATCGGTCGCTATAACGTTATAGCAACCGATTTGTAAGTCATTGTAAGTGGCGCCGCTATAAGTATATAGCGACCAACAATGTTTATAGCGACCGATAGCTAGACACAAATATTTATACCGACCAATTATTTGTTACATGTTTTAGTGACCAGACACGGTTATTCTCTAGTGTAACTAAATGAACTAAATAGACAATTTCTTTCCTCATTATTTTCATTTAAATGAACTAAATACACAATTTTTTCATTATTTTTTTCATTTAGTTCATCTAGTTACACTAGACAAAAACTACGGGTATAAGGCCATCCCTCACGTGGGGCTGGAAGATGGCGCGGCCCAGTACATGAGCATGGCGAGGCCGATGGTGAAGAGGAAGCCTAGCTCGTTTGCAGCAGCAAGACCACCAGTTTCCCTTTGTTGCTTTTGGCTTTTGCCTCGGTGCAAAATCTGCATCGAGCGCAGGGCTTGAACCTAGCTAGGCCGTGGGTGTAAACCCCACCAATGAGCCATCTGCTCTGTCGCGAAGTCTTCTGAAATCTCAGGAAGCTGAAGCCGAAAGTATTTTTTTTTCCTATATTATCTCAATAAATTATAAATCCATGTGATTCATAGGATCTCCTTGATAAATAATCCAACGGTATAACATACATACAGCAGAATATATAGAAGTTCAAGAATAGCATTGTTACATTACATGTACCGTCGTACGTACAGTTGCCCGTACTCTGTACCAAAAACCCAACAATTAATTAATAACAAACTTTTACATGAATCGAATGGAACACACCACAATAGTTAGTCATACTCACATCACACAGTAAAACACCAAAGCACACTACTCATGTATAGTATAATCATCAGCATCACCGTCAGTACTTGACACTGCACCGGTCGCCGGAGGCAGCAGCGCCACCGAAGCCATGGTGCCGGCCCTCCGTCTTGACCGGAATGCTGAGCGAGCACCGAATCCTCGGCTTCTGGCGCAGCTTGAACATCTTGAACACGTACCTCACGCGCACGTCCACGTCCAGCTCCAAGCTCACCGGCCCCCCGCTCCTGGTCTCCTTCACCAGCTCCCCGGCGACGTCGCTGCCGACGGTGACGCCGCCGCCGCCGCCGCTGCCGGGGCTCCTCCAGTAGTCGAACTCCATCTTTACGACCTCGCTGGTCTTCCTGCGCTGGTAGAACACGGACGGGGAGGTGTCGTTGGCGGCCGGGCCGACGACGGCGTCGCGGAAGCGGAGCTGGGCGTCGATGGCGTCGTAGTAGATGTCGACGCGGACGCTGGGGTTGTAGAGCCGGAGGCTGACGGTGAAGTCGTAGGAGACCGCCGCCGCGGATGAGGAGGCGTTGGAGACGGTGAGGTTGGAGAGGACGGCGGAGTCAACGGTGGCGCGGATGTGGTGGGGCTGGAAGATGGCCCAATAGATGAGCAACACGACGCCGGCGGTGAGGAGCACACTGAATCCTGCGCAGCACGGCCCTCGCGCGCTCCTGCCTTGCGGCATCGTGGACAGGACAGGACAGGACAGGACACAGGAGCCGGCCGGCCGGAGATGGGGAGGTTGCTGCCGCCTCTCGCTGTGCTTCTTGATGCCCTAGCTAAGTGTCGGCAGTCGATGAAGGGAGGAGGGAGGAGCGCTAGTTCGTCGTGTGTGTTTTCAGTTCATTGTGTGCCGTTTGGGCCCTATATATACTGTGCTGTGGTGATTTGGAGCTGTGAGATGCTGGGCCGGGAACTAATACCAAGCTAATGACCAGGGTTTCGAATATTCTACTCGCATGTCTCAAGGAATGCCAGTGGTGCAAAAACATGCTCATCCATTGTGCATACATGCACGTTCTGTTCAAATATAAACATAGCAAAACATCCACAACTGTGGCGGCCTTCATTTCTCTTTGGGATTGTCTACTCCGGCCGTGTCCGGATAAAACTTTCCTCCTGCACCTGAATTTTCGTATCCGGGTAAAAAAAAATTCATGCTACGCCTGAATTTCATGAGTATGTTAACAGAAAAATTCAGATGTTTTAGAGGAGTTCCACACTCAGATTAATAGTGTCAGGTGGAATATCCCTTCTCTCCACACTCGAAATTTTAGTATCTAGAAATTATATCAAAATAATTACCGTAACAAATCAAGTGTAAATCCAAGTTCACACTAACTATGGGGGTGTGTGAGAGAAAAATTTTCACCCAAATATAATCATTAGTTACACCAATTCTACATAGTTATAGCAGTTTGCTCTGAAATAATCAGTGTACCTCTAGTACAAGTTGCTGTAAATCCAGTATAAGTTGACAATAACTAAATTGGAGTGTGTGGGAAAGAAGATATACCTTTGAATCTTAGTTAATTATATTCCCCTCCATGTATGGTTTTTGCAAGAAAAAAAAAGAAAAAGCAAAAAAAAACAGATGTGGAAGAGAAGATTTTCACTCAGGCCAATATAGCAGCATAATTGTTTCTTCTCTTCTGAAAATCCTTAGAAATATCAAATGACCATGAGCAAACTAGCCCACCTAGTGGCGACTACACTACTGCTAGAGAACTAGAGATGCATGCACCAGCTGGACGACTCCTCGCCCTTTATTTAGCACATTTTTGGACAAGACTTGGGCCAAAGATATGCATGCGTCTTTGTTTATTCCTTGAGTGCTGTTGCAGTCAAGTAGGCAAACTCGTACGTATATATATATAT
>Ga0182004_10005373_pt1 | contig 10434 bp, 11 predicted proteins | sample Sormic07211540_1_FD_120479 | JGI IMG/M metagenome (GOLD analysis project Ga0182004, IMG submission 120479) | Endophyte microbial communities from Sorghum bicolor roots, Mead, Nebraska, USA - 072115-40_1 MetaG | ecosystem: Host-associated > Plants > Roots > Unclassified | place: USA: Nebraska...
AATCTTCTTCCATGAGCAAGTTCTATTCATCTTTATATGATTATGCATATGAACTAGAGTATGGTTGTGTTCTTATCATGTTCATAGTATATGAACTAGTTCTTAGTTCTTGTGCTATGTTCTCGATATGTTCATCATTGTTCTTCATTGTTCATCAGATTAGTATGATTAGGATTAGAATTAGGAATGGGATGATGGTTCACTATGCAGTGATGGTTGCTCTTAGCCTAGCCTGTCTCTCCGAAGGGGTGGGGCCCATAGGGGTTAGGAGTTGTTTCCAATTATGTGAACATGGTGTTGAGGTATACAGGAATCAGTGGATGTGCGGATATCTTTCGGGTAGAGGGGTAGGTGGCAAGGTAGTGACAGCTCTATCATCCTTTGCATTCGCCCACGATCAGGTATTCCGATAGGAGTTCTGTAAAGTCTCTATTGGCTGGGTATCTAGCTGCAGGGATCTCCCCTCATCTCAGGCTTAGTTCTAACTCTTTTTGTTGCTAATTAGATGATCCGCTAATAGTTCTATGCATAGTTATATGTGACCCATGCCTGCTCAAGTAGATTTATTTCTTTATTCTTGGGTTATCTTTGCGCCCTCGAGTTGCCTTGGGTTATATGCGCCCTCGAGTTGCCTTGGGTTATAATAGTTCTATGCATAGTTATATGCGCCCTCGAGTTGCCTTGGGTTATCTCTCTGATGTAGCAATAGTTATGGTATGCCAACACCCAACATTTCTGGTGTCATTGCTAAGGATGGATCTATGGTCTTTTTTTAGTAGTGACGCTAAGAAATGCCAACAGACACCTCGCCTACACAATATCTATCACTTACCCATTAGCCTAATAAGTAAGTGTTGTACGATCCTATGTATAAACATAATTATAATCAAATAGATCAAAGTCATATTCATAGTAGCAAGAACTAACATGAATATCACAAAGAAGAATAAGAGTTTACCAAGAACGAAGGTAGATCCGGACTCTAAGCTAGGCTTGACTCCTTCTAGATCTATTCCTATATATAGCTATGTTATAGAACTATAGAGATCTAACTGAGATGATGGCTAAGAACCCTAAAGAGATAGATCCATTCGAGGGACCCCTCTCTATTTAATTCTGAATTTTTCTTCTATTCTCAGAATAATGAATTCCCTCTCCAAGCGGGGTCAGGGTTGTATTTATAGCCCCCTAGGAAGCACCACAACCCTTGGTTCAAACCAACTTAAATGTAGCTCAAGATTACTCCTCAAAGGTGGTGGAGGCTGGATCCGTGAGGTGGCTCCTGATTAGTGGAGCTCCTCAGGCGGCCACCCCTGCCAGGTGGGGCGCCCGCCCCTGGCTGGTTGCCACGGGGGCCCCACTTTGTAGGGTCACCTTCTCGTGTGTTCTAGAGTATACCTAAGTTGACGTTTGTCGAGGATATCAGTAAGGGGTACCCTAACTGATGTACATAGCGAGAGCATCCGTACGGGAGTCGAGGTCACCGACTCGATGCCCCCTGGTTGCACGCACGGTCATCGACGACCATGGCCTCGAACATGGAAAGAGCGTCGTTCGAATCGACTGGGGCTCGACTGCCGGTGACCCTCGAATACGGAAACAGGCTCGTACGAATCAAAAGGTCTTCAACACATGGATGCCGCCCGCCTCCTGACGTAGGCATGGGAACCAGGGCATTTAATGCACCTGCTGCGTTCTCACCTAACCCATCGGTCATGGGAAGCGTGATAGGGAACAGGCATCCGTCCTATCGTTCTTTTTGCAGCCTTCCCCACCAAACGAGCTAGAGTGTGGCAGGGCGCAGGGAGTTGGTCGGAACGTCAAGTCAAGCCCCCCTCGAGACGCCCAAAGTCAGCACTCTAACCAGCGAGGCGTTGCGCGGCACCTGACCCTCGAGTAGGCATGTTTCCTTCCTGAGGAAGGATCGGGCGACGAATGACAGCACCTCAACCACTCCGATGTAGCTGCTACCACGACGTACAAGCGTGCAAGAGATAAACCAATCCAGGACGGCGCATAGGAGCAGGATTTAGGGGCACGCGTAATCATCATCAAGGTACCAAGACAAGACGGCTCGAGGCCACGCCGGTACGGAGGCCTCGAGTAGGTTAGCGCGCCGCACCCCTATCGGCCCCTACTCTGTCGCCTATGCATGTAACCTAGGCCTCCCCTTGGAACTATAAAAGGGGACGCTCAGGAGCGGATACAGAATACAAGACACACGTAGTAGAGCAACCACACTCCATCACCATCCATACCACGCCTGTATTCACCCCTGTACAAGCACTTAGGTGCAAGATAATAGAAACTTCCCCCCGCTGGACGTAGGGCCTTCTCTTGCCCGAACCAGGATAAATCTCTGTGTCTTTTCTTGCATCACTATCTAGAAAGGGGAGCAGGCACACAAGTTTTACTCGTTGGTGTGACCCCCCGTGGGGAAAACACCGACAGTTGGCGCGCAAGGTAGGGGTCCTGGGTGTTTTCTACCGATTTCCCATTCCTTTCCACATGGCCACTCTTGTTTCGCCGATTCCGCACTCCACTGTGATTTGGTTCAGGAGCCTCGAGTTCATGTCTACCAGTTTCTGCTATGACATGATCCTGCTCTCGGTCAAAGGACCGGAAGGAGCTCGCATTATGCCCGCACGATTGAGGGCTCAAAGACGGCCTCGCCACCATGCCTCCCCACCCAAGAAGAGGCGTGGACAGCGCCACCACCACTCCTCTGCCTCCTCACGAACGCCAATTCATGCCAGGGGGGGGGACGCAGCAGCCGACAGCCCCGCGCGCTGAAACCGTGGGTATGACGGCCCGACGCCACGAAGATCGCGCGACAACTTTGGGAGACAGCGCGCCTTCCGCGCCCTCGTCCTCCACGACGCTACTCTCGCACGGGTTGTTCGCCCCAAGAAGAGCGCTACAGTTCGGCCTCGACAACGCTGCGGCATCGCTTGCTAGGACAATATGTCCAAATGCCCAGACGTACGTAGAGCGACCAATGGTCCTCCCAGACGACGTAGAAGCACGGCAACAAGCGTCCGAACTGCCAGACTTCTCCCAGGTACGAGGCCTCCGCCGCCTAGGACCTGGACCGATACACAATCACCTCGCTCAGTCAACGACTGCTGGAGGATGAACGTGGATGCTTCTACGCCGCTGAGCCGGATTCCGGCTCAGAGTCCAACAGCTACGACCCTACTAGGGAATGCTTCCACGTCGACGGGGCGGTAGAAACCACCGACGAAACACAAGACGCCGCCACCAGCGGTCGAGCCCCTGTAGCGAGGGAGGACCCCACGACGCCTGGGAACGATGGTCAAGTCGATCCCCCGTCGCAGGAAGACAGAGCCACGCAACTTGTGCAGCTACGGGAGCTCAAAACAAAGCTCGACGAAGATCGCGAGCGCCTCGTCCTCCTCGAGCAGATCCTCGAGCAAGACCAACCATACCCACCTGGCGGAAGTGTCCGCAGATAGGCTCGAGAAGTACATCGACAGATCGTCGGAGATGGGGAGCCTGAGCAGCCCGACAGCTGTTTCCCTCGAGCGGGCCAGAACGTGGTCGCGGCAACGATGCTGCTACGCAATATGCTCGAACCGTCGAACTCCCAAGCATGACGCATTCGAGACGAGGTGCAGACTCTCCTTCAAGTAGCAGCAGTTCAGCAGGCCGTGAGCTCGGCCTCTCGACGTCGAGGAGCGGCCACAGAGAAGCGCGATGAGCCGGCCCAGAACGAAAAAGAGGTATCGGTCCATCAGCAGCCACCTCCTCGAGGAAGGAAGACAGTGCTTGTCCTCAACCACCCCGTCGACAATCAACGACGACACGATGCACGACGCGACATCGACGAGCATCGACGCCGTCGGTATGGAGACGCAGAAGAGTGCGGTTACAGCGCCCACCGCGGCGGGCGGTACGACAGCGACGGGGATCGGATGGCCCCGGAACCGCCAGGACCTCGCGTGTTCAGCAGAGCAATCCACAGCACGCCGCTGCCCAGTCCGTTTCGACCCCCGACTAGCATTGCTAAATACAACGGCGAGACCAAGCCAGAGCTGTGGTTGGCGGATTTCCGGTTAGCCTGTCAGTTGGGAGGCGCTCGAGGGGACGATCGAGCTATCATCCGACAGTTACCGCTTTTTCTCTCCGACACCGTAGATGGCTCGAGGAGCTCCCGGCCAACCAGATCCACGATTGGGTCGATTTGGTCAGAGTATTCGAGGGTAATTTCAAGGGGACCTACATACAGCCCGGCAACTCGTGGGACCTCAACAAGTGCAAGCAGAAGTCAGGAGAAACTCTCCGAGAGTATGTTCGACGCTTCTCGAAGCAGCGCACCGAGCTGCCGCACACCCAGACCATGATGTCATCCTGTCCTTTGTCTCAGGCACCACCATCCGAGATGTGGTGCGGGAGTTAGGCCAGAATCGCCCTCAGACCGTCGACGAGCTGAAGGACGCAGTGGCAAACTACGCCGCAGGGGAGGAAGCGGTCGGCGCCTTCTTCAGCTGCGAAGGAGGCAAAGGCAAGTCGCCCGCCGATGACAATGAGGGCCCCAGTCGAGGACCCAACAAGAACAATAAGAAGAAGAAAGCACAGCCGTTCCAGCGGGAGGCCCTCGACGACGATCTCGTCGCTGCCATGGAGCGTAAAAGGCATCGAGGTCCCCCAGAGGGGGCTATCTTCGACAAAATGCTAAAGGAGCCCTGCCCTTACCATAAGGGAGGGGCAAACCACAAGCTCGAGGACTGCCGTATGCTGAAGAAACACTTCGACGGCCTGGGGTTCAAGAAGGACGACTAGAAGAAAGAGAAGAACGGCGACAAGGGGGACGACAAAGACGACGAAGGTTTCCCAACCGTCCATGACTGCTACATGATCTACGGCGGACCCTCGATGCAGCTAACCGCAAGGCAGCACAAGAGGGAGCGCCGCGAGGTCTTTGCAACGAGGATGGCAGTGCCCCAGTACCACAACTAGTCAAACACCCCCATCACCTTCGATCGAGATGACCACCCCGACAAGGTAGTCGCCCTTGGCGTCTTCCCGCTCGTCGTCGACCCCATCATCGTCAACACCAGACTCTCGAAGGTGCTGATGGACAGCGGCAGCAGCCTGAACATCATCTACCTCGAGACCCTCGACCTTCTCAGCATCAACAGGGCGCAGCTCCAACCAAGCTCCGGCGGATTCCATGGTGTCGTACCAGGAAAGAAGGCGCCGCCGGTAGGTCGAATCGACTTGCCGGTCTGCTTTGGCACGGCGACCAATTTCAGAAAGGAGACCCTCACCTTTGAGGTGGTGGGATTCCGAGGCACGTACCACGCCATCATCGGGTGCCCGGGCTATGCCAAGTTCATGGCTATCCCCAACTATACCTACCTGAAGCTGAAGATGCCCGGGCCCAAGGGGCTCATCACCGTCAGCTCCTCCTACGAGCACGCGTACAAGTGCGACGTTGAGTGCGTCGAGTAAGGGGAAGCTGCTGAGAACTCCACCGAGCTCGCCTCAAGGCTCGAGGCCCTGGCCGCAGAGGCTCCAGAGCCCAAGCGTCACGCGGGCTGCTTCGAACCGGCAGAAGGAACAAAGAAGATCCCGCTCGACCCCAACGGCTCCGATAACAAGGTGCTGACGATCAGTGCCGACCACGACCCTAAATACGAAGCCGTGCAAGTCGACTTTCTCCGTGCGAACGCCGACATGTTTGCAAGGAGTCCCTCGGACATGCCTGGCATACCAAGGGAAGTCGCCGAGCACTCCTTGGAGATTCGGGCCAGTTCCAAGCCAGTGAAGCAGCGGCTGCGTTGCTTCGACGAGGAGAAACGCAGGATCATTGGCGAGGAAATCCACAAGCTTTTGACAGCCGGATTCATCAAGGAGGTTCACCATCCCGACTGGTTAGCAAATCCTGTATTAGTTAAGAAAAAAATGGGAAAATGAGGATGTGTGTTGATTACACAAGTTCAAATAAAGCATGTCCGAAAGTTCCTTTCCCTTTACCACGTATCGATCAAATTGTTGATTCTACCGCAGGATGTGAAACCCTTTCTTTCCTTGATGCATACTCTGGATACCACCAAATAAAAATGAAAGAATCCGACTAGCTCGCGACGTCTTTCATTATGCCTTTTGGGATGTACTGTTATGTGACCATGCCATTCGGACTACGAAATGCTGGGGCAACATACTAGCGATGCATGCTCCACGTGTTTGGGAAGCATATAGGGTCGACGGTCGAGGCATACGTCGACGACATCGTAGTGAAGTCAAAGAGACGTGGGGACCTGATTTAGGACCTCGAGATCGCTTTCAGTTGCCTACGCGCCAACAAGATCAAGCTCAACCCCGAGAACTGCGTCTTTGACGTACCTCATGCCATGCTCTTAGGCTAGATAGTTTCCCAGCACGGCATTGAGGCCAATCCCGAGAAAGTCTCAGCCATCACGAGAATGGGGCCGATCCGAGACGTCAAGGGAGTACAAAAAGTCATGGGATGTTTGGCGGCGCTAAGTCGTTTTATCTCGAGGTTAGGAGAAAAAGCATTGCCACTGTATCGGCTCTTGAAAAAAGCCGAGCATTTCTCATGGACCCCCGAAGCCGAGGAAGCCCTCGATAACTTGAAGAAAACACTGACCTTTGCCCCAGTCCTGGTCCCACCTCAACCCGCAGAGCCTCTGCTTCTGTACGTTGCCTCGACGACCCAGGTCGTCAGTGTGGTAGTAGTGGTCGAAAGGCAGGAAGAAGGGCATGCGCTGCCAGTCCAGAGGTTGGTCTACTTCGTCAGCGAGGTACTCTTAGAGACCAAGGCACGGTACCCACAGATCTAGAAGCTAATCTACGCGGTGATCCTCGCCCGACGTAAGATGCTACACTACTTCCTCAGCCACCCTATCACTGTGGTCTCGTCCTTCCCCTTGGGTGAGATCATCCAAAGTCGGGAGGCCACGGGAAGAATCGCCAAATGGTCGGTCGAGTTCATGAGTGAGACCCTCACTTATGCGCCCCGCAAAGCCATCAAGTCTCAAGCTTTGGTGGATTTCGTCGCGGAATGGACAGACTCCCAGCTCCCCCCGCTCAAGTTCAAGCAGAGCTATGGACTCTGTAATTCGACGGATCTCTCATGAAGACGGGAGCTGGGGCGGGCCTGCTATTCATCTCGCCCCTAGGCGTTCATAAGAGGTATGTCATCAGAATACATTTTGCCGCATCTAACAACGTCGCGGAGTACGAGGCCCTTGTCAACGGGCTGAAGATCCCCATCGAGCTAGGAGTTTGACGCCTCGACATTCGAGGCGACTCACAGCTCGTCATCGACCAAGTGATGAAGGCCTCCAACTGCCACGACCCAAAAATGGAGGCATACTGCAAGGAAGTATGTCGGCTCGAGGATAAGTTCCATGGCCTCGAGCTCGTCCACATCGCCTGACGCTACAACGAGGCGGCCGACGAACTCGCCAAGATCGCCTCGACTCGAGGCACGGTCCCACCAGACGCATTCTCAAGGGATCTGCACCAGCCATCCGTCGACATGGGCTCGGGGGCTGACGTCGAAACAACCGCCCTCCACCAAACTGACGCCATCGACGCCCTGCTAGCGGCAGCAGAAGTAATGGAGGCAGAGCAGCGACCCGGTCGACCGTTCGACTGGCGCACTCCATTCCTCGATTCCCTGATTCGATGCGAGTTACCAGAAGATCGATCTGAGGCCCGCTGTATTGCTCGATGGGCTAAATCATACGTAATCTACGGCGAAAATAAGGAACTATATCGACGAAGCCCGACAGGAATCTTGTAGCGATGTATCACCATAGAAGAAGGCCGAAAACTCCTCGAGGATCTACACTCGAGGGCTTGTGGCCACCACGCTACTCCACGGACCCTCGTGGGGAACGCTTTCCGACAAGGCTTCTACTGGCCAACGGCCATAGCCGACGCCATCGAGCTCGTACGCTCATGCCATGGATGCCAGTTTTATGCCAAGCAGACGCATCTTCCCGCCCACGCTCTCTAGATGATCCCCATCACATGGCCATTCGCGGTGTGGGGTCTCGACCTTGTAGGGCCTCTCCAGAAAGCGGCAGGAGGATACACCCATCTGCTGGTGGCCATCGACAAATTCTCCAAATGGATCGAGGCTCGACCCATCACAAACATTCGCTCCGAGCAAGCTGTCCTTTTCTTCACCGACATCATCCACCGGTTTGGGATTCCCAACGTCATCATCACCGACAACGGCACTCAGTTCACCGAAAAAAAGTTCTTGGACTTCTGTGACCGGCATCACATCAGTGTGAACTGGTCCGCAGTGGCCCACCCTCGAACTAACGGCCAGGTCAAGCGTGCCAACGGCATGATATTGCAAGGGCTCAAACCAAGAATCTACAACCGGTTGAAGAAATTCGGCAAGAAATGGGTCGAAGAGCTCCCTTCGGTCCTATGGAGCTTAAGGATGACGCCTAGCAGGGCCACAAAATACACTCCATTCTTCATGGTCTACGGCTCCGAGGCCGTGCTTCCAACAGACCTTGAGTATGGGTCTCCTCGACTCAAAGCCTACAACGAGCAGTCGAATAAGGAGACTTGAGAGAACGCGGTCGACCAGCTCGAGGAAGCTCGAGACATGGCCCTCCTCAACTTCGCCAGATACCAGCAGAAGCTTTGACGCTACCACAACAAGCACGTACACAAAAGGGATCTGAACGTGGGTGATCTTGTCCTACGGCGGCGGCAAAGCAACCAAGGGCGCCACAAGCTGACTCCGCCCTGGGAGGGCCCATACATGGTGGCCGAGGTCCTAAAGCCAGAGACATACAAGCTCGTGGACGAAAAAGGGGCAGTCTTCACCAACGCATGGAACATCGAACAGCTACGTCGATTCTACCTCTAGAGTTTAAAAGCTTTATGTTCTCATGTACATTCTGTACCAAGACCTTATGAATGAACACGAGAACATTAGACGTCCGGCAAGCCTCGAGAACACGAGACGAGATGCCAGGGCCCATCTCGTCCATCCTCAACGGCCGAGACATCAACGGGAGCACTCGTCGATGATGTACGACTGAGAGGACGAGAGCAGCTGTCAAGCCTTCCTCGCGTAGCTTCTTCAGGGCGTCGAGGATGGGGTCGAGCCGCGACTGATGGGCCTGGACGACACCGTACTTCCAGTGATCCAGACGCTCCGAGATCAAACGCCCGGTATAGGCAGGGAGGAGGTCGTCATCGTTCCGCAGATAGAACCATTGGGAGTCCCACCTGGCGTGGTTTGACGTCAATCCCACTGGGACGTACTCACGCGGCTTCTCCGCCTTACCGGTCTTCAACACCAGGTTGAGGCATCCGGCCCAGACCGGCTTCCTCACCCCTGTGGTCCCGCTAGGGGCGTGGAAGAGCTCACCTCGATATAGATGAAGCCACAGCTCCCAATGCGGCATCATCCCGAGGTAGCCCTCACACACCGTAGCAAAAATCGCCGCGGCCGTGATGGCGTTTGGCGAAAAATGTTGAAGCTCTACGCCGTAGTGGTGGCAGAGCGCCCGCATGAAGCGGCTCGGAGGGGAGCCCAAGCCGTGGCGGTGAAACTTGGCAAAGGAAACCACATATCCCTTGGGCGGCCTAGGTTCCCGGTGGTCCGCTGCCGGCGCGATCCACTCTGGCCGCGACGACGAAGTGCGGGGACGCAGAAGCCCTTCCTTCTCGAGCTCCAACAACCGGCGCTCCGTCATCGATGACGGGCGCCAGTCATCGGTGGCGATGAGTCTCACCGGCATCTTTGGGAGGAAAAAGAGCAGTTTTGCTACTGCTCGAGCGCGCGCCCACGTAAGATGGTAGGGAGGCAGAGGCAAGAGCAAGGACGAAAGGCGGAAGGAGCGACGGCAGGGAGACCACGGGATATTTATAGACGGCAACCCACCAACGGACAGATCCGACGGATACGGTAACTCCTCTAATAAATGCGCCGCCTAACGGTCCTTATCTCTCTCACAGACGGGACGCTACGAATTCCGCGCCAGTACAGTGTCACAACGGCTCCCGCCTAAAAAGGCGCGCCCAACAGGCAAAAAGACGAACCGCCATGATCTTTCCCTTCCCCTGTAAGCCAAGGTACGTACTCATGAGAACCTTGAGAGGTCGCAGGCTGACCCATAGAACGGGTTCGACAGCCGATCTCGAGTACCCGAGTCAGGGATGCCCAGCGAGCGGTCGAAAAACGAGGCCCGTGTTGATGGTCCTTAATGCTCACATTTAACCATCAACTAATCATGGAAAAGGACTTATATGCAACCAACACCTAGACTTAGGGTTTTATCTAACAGAATTCCACGAGTTTTGGTGTTTATCTATTTCTGCAGGGGGTTATCAGGAAATATGAAAGAAAGGCCCACACGTCGGGTTTACATAGAGATATTAACGTGCTGTGCAATTTTCTACCATCTA